>JADEYI010000228.1_pt1 | contig 100454 bp, 90 predicted proteins | sample 8542331 | NCBI WGS metagenome assembly JADEYI01 (sample SAMN16510988, study PRJNA670497) | mine drainage metagenome | isolation source: biofilm near Copperflume 1 | place: Germany: Marsberg coppermine Kilianstollen | collected 2018-02
ATCCGGGATTCTTCGCTGCGCTCAGAATGACAACCTAACTTGTGCAGAGGTTCCCCAGCGGCTAAACCCGGCGATTTTGCGCGCCGATTAAGCCGCTGCCGCGACGCCTTGATCGCCGCCGCGACCGCCAGACCACGGCCTGCGTGGGACGACCACCTCTGTGCACGATAAATACGTTGGTGCGCAATCCAGTGATCCGAGCGACGAACTAGCAAACGATCGCTGACGCGCGGCGCCACGAATCCAGCCGGCGTGCGGATTATGAGGACGCGGATTCAGTCGATGCCGAGGCGTTCCTTGCCCTCGGACGAGATCATCTGCGGATTCCACGGCGGATCCCACACCAGATCGACATTGGCCTCCGATATCGCCGGTATAGTCAATAGCTTCTGCTTCGCGTCGATCGCGATCGATGCGCCCATCCCGCAGCCCTGCGCCGTCAGCGTCATCTTGATGTCGACCCGATTGCTGCCGTCGCCCTGCGGCGCGATTTCCATTCCATAGACCAGGCCGAGATCCACGATATTGACGGGAATCTCGGGGTCGAAACAGGTCTTGAGCTGATCCCAGACCATCGCTTCGAGGTCGCCGCCGCTGAACGCGGTCTCCGCCGCCGCCTCGGGTGTCTTGCCGAGCGCGTCGGCGTCCTTGCCGGCGATGCGGAAGAGGCCGCTCAGCGCCGGGACTTGCAGCGTATAGGTGCCGCCGAGCGACTGGGTGATGGTGACCTGGATGCCCTTTTCGAGCATCACCTTGTGGCCGGCGGGAATCTGCACCGCCTCGCATTCGCGCAATAGTTCAACTGTTTCCATATGGGTCAATTCCGCCGCTCCGATGGTTCAATTCTAAGGCTTCCAGTCGGCCGGCGCCAGCACCGCGACGCCTCGATCGCCCGTCCGGCACGCGCACGCGATTTATCGAAAGAAATCGATTGCGGCATCCATGCGCGGTCTGTTACAGCGAAGACACGACGAAGATAATTTTGCGCTCCACGCTGGCGGCGCGGGCGGCGCGGGCGGGGATGGCGGCGGGCGGCGGGCGATGACGATCGAATACGAAAACGGCTACGATTATGAGGCGCCGGCGATCGAGCCTGCCGCGCGCCTCGCTAGCGCCGAGGGCGCCGACGACGCCGACGATCGCGCGGACGACGATCGCGCAGCGGATACCGCCGCACCGCTGTCGGCGTTTGCGCGGATGCCGTCGGCGGGTGCGAAAGAAAAGCTCTACGCATTCTTGCAGGAGCGTCCGGCGGGCGCCGACGCCGCCGAACTGATCGGCCTGCTCTTCAAAGGCGTCGGCTCGGACCCGGAACTCGGCGCGCGCCTGATTCACGGATTGATCGGCGCCGACCCCAATTTTCTCTTTGACGCGGACTCCGGCCTATGGTCGCTCGCCGCGAGTACCTCGCTGCGTATCCCGCTCGACGAGGCGCGCTTCGTGGTGGTCGACCTCGAGACCACCGGCGGACGCCCGTCGGCCGGCTCGATCATCGAGATCGGCGCGTGCGCGATGCAGGCCGGGCGGATCACCGCGACCTTCGCATCGCTGGTGCGGCCACGCATGGCGATTCCGCGCTTCATCACCGGGCTCACCTCGATCACCAACGAGATGGTGCGCGATGCGCCGCCGATCGAGACGGCGCTGCCCGCGTTTCGCGAGTTCCTGGGCAACGCGGTGATGGTGGCGCATAACGCGCCGTTCGATTTTTCGTTCCTGGATTTCGAGTTCCGCCGCTTGTTCGGTCTGGGCCTGCGCAACCCGGTGCTGTGCACGCTGCGCCTGTCGCGGCGCTTTCTGCCGTCGCTCAAACGCCGCCGGCTCGACGCGCTGGCGGAGCATTTCGGGCTCTCGACCGAGGGGCGCCATCGCGGGCTGGGCGACGCGCGGATGGCGGCCGAACTGCTCGCGATTTTTCTCGATCTCGCGGCCAAGGCCGGGCTCACCCGGCTCGACCGGCTGATCGACTGGAACCATCGCGGCGCCGCCGGCCGGCGGGTCGAGCGCCACGTCGCGCCGGAGGTTATCGCGGCGCTTCCGCGCACGCCGGGCGTCTACCTGATGCGCAATCAGCGCGGTGACATCCTCTACGTCGGCAAGGCGGCGCGCCTCAAGGATCGCGTCGCGTCGTATTTCAACGGCGGTGCGGCGCTCAACGCCAGGACCGCCGAACTGGTTGGCCACGTCTGGGCGATCGAGACGCGCCCGGCGCGCTCGGCGCTGGAGGCCGCGCTGCTCGAGGCGCGGCTGATTCGCGAGCTCAAGCCGCCGTACAACCGGATGCTCAAATCGGCCGCGCCGGCCTACTTCGTCAAGCTCGATCTGGCCGACGAATTTCCGCGCCTTCAGGTCAGCACCAAGTTAAGCGCGCGGCACGGCCTGATGTACCTGGGGCCGTTCATGGGGCGCGGCAACCTGGATAACGCGGTGCGTGCGCTGGCGCGGATGCTGGGCCTGCGCACCTGCTCCGGCAAGCTCGCGCCCGACGCGGATTTTTCACCCTGCATTTACGGCCAGATGGGCCATTGCGCGGCGCCGTGCAACCGCTCGATCGACGCCGCGCCCTACAACGAGCGGGTCGGGCGCGCAGTCGCCTTCATGCGCGGACGCAACGGTCCCGTGATGGGCGAGCTGGCGCGGGCGCGCGAGCAGGCCGCCGCGGCGATGCGCTTCGAGGAGGCCCGCCGCCATCATCGCGACCTCGAGGCTCTCGCCGCGTTTGCCGATCGCGCCGAGCGCCTGAGCCGCGTGGTCACGGAAAATAATCTGGTCATCGTGATGCCGTCGATCGCGGCGGTGCCCGCGGCCGACGGCGCGGTCGCGCCGGCCACCGCGTACGTCGTGCTCAGCGGACGCCTGGCGCTAGTGCGCAACCTCGACGGGCCGGAGGCGGCCGCGGCGGTGGCGGCGTTCGTCGCCGCCGAGTACGATCGCATCCGGATGCGCCCGGTGGAGCGCGGCGAACTGGAAGCGATGACGATTATCGCGCGCTGGCTGCGCGAACGCGGACCGGCCGACGGCCGGCTGATCCATCTCAATGGACCGCTTCTCGACGCCGCCGCGCTGGCCGTCGCGGCCACCGCAACCGCGGCGACCAATCAATTGGTAGAATAATCCTTCGGAGAGTTTCACCCGCATGCACTACGATCCGCGCATCAACGACCATCACCTCAAGCACGACCCGTTTACCGCGCTGGTGGTGCCGCGGCCGATCGGATGGGTCACGACGATCAGTCCGTCCGGCGTGGTCAATCTGGCGCCGTACAGCTTTTTCAACGCGGTCGCGAGCCGTCCGCCCTACGTGATGTTTTCGTCGGCCGGCCCGAAACACTCGCAGCGCCATGCCGAGCAGAGCGGCGAGTTCGTCACCAGCCTGACGACCTGGGAGTTGCGCGAGGAGATGAGCGCGACGTCGGCCGACGTCGGACCCGAGGTCAGCGAGCCCGAGGTCGCGGGCCTCGAGATGGCGCCGTCGATCGCGGTCAAGCCGCCGCGGGTGAAAAAATCGCCGGTCGCGCTCGAGTGCAAATACTGGAAGACCATCGAATTGCCGGCGGTGGGCGCGGGCGCGATCGCCTACGCGATCGTGATCGGCGAGGTCGTCGGGATCTATATCGACGACGCGGTGATCGTCGAAGGCCGGATCGATCTGTCGGGCGCGCGGCCGATCGCGCGGCTCGGCTACCTCGATCAATACGCGGTGGTCGATACGATCTTCAAAATGCGCCGCCCCGGCTGACGAGCGGTGCGCGACTGCGCGGGCGAGCCATTATCGACTAGCCCGGGTGAATGGTTATCTCTGCCATTATGGGTTCCGTCACGAGGCTTTTGGGAAGACACCCGCGCGGGATTCATTCGCTGCGGCAACCTGCGCTCAGAATGACAGGAGAAGGGAGCGTCCGTCATTCTGAGCGCAGCGAAGAATCCCGAATTTTAAGAGGAACAAATCGGGGGCGGCGCTCGCAGCGATCACAATGCTTGAGCACAGCCGACGACCTATTTCTTCGACCAGAACTCCCAATCCCGCGCAAAATCCTGCACCGTAATCGCCCGGCGCAGGCTAAAGTCGGTATTCAGCAGATCGTAAATGTGATCGTCGGTGCCGCGCATGCTGAAATAGACCACGACGCCGTCGTCGCCGCCGCCCTCGATATGAATCTCGTTTTCGGCGCCGCTCGAGAACGAGCCGGCCGGCTTGACCTTCTCGACCACGCCATTGGCGGTCTGATCGAAAACGTGGAGCGACCCTTCGAGCACCATCGTGGTGGTGGCGGCGACGTGGCGATGGAACAGGCAGCGTGCGCCGGGGTCGAATTTGACCAGTATATCGGCCGTATGGGTGGCCACGTTGACGTCGAGAATCTTGTAATAGCAGCCGTCGGTGAGGAAATCTTTCCAGTCGACTTGGGCGGTATCGTAGCGGAAGCCCGCGGCATTGGTCTTGGGCGTCGCGGCCAACGTGTTCTCGTTCATTCGATTCCCTCGTAATCGACGGAAATTCAGGTGCGTCTCGTCGTGGTGATGTAAAAGTATCTCACGGGGCGGCGACGGTCTATCCGATCGCGAGTTTGCGCCGCGCCGCATCGCGTAACGCAAACCGGCCGGCGCTAATCACCGGCCCGGTTTTTTCAATGTTTCGATCGGCTTGCGTTACGGACGGACGCGCGTGACCGGCTGATCGGCGAGGTCCGACGGCTTCTGGCCGATCGCCTGCCGATGCTCCTTGTAATCGTGCATCGCCTTGAGCACCGCCTGCACCGAGGTGGCGAACAACTGGTCGCGCCGCTCCGCGGTCCATTGCTGCGAATACTCGATCGGGATCGCCGAGCCCTGAAATTGCGGCATCACATGACGCGCGAGCAGTTCGTAGGACTTGTTGGTCTTTTCGCGCGAGGCCCATTCGTGCGCCAGCACCAGCAATCCGCCGAAGCCGCCGCCGGTCGCTTCAATCACCTCTTTGATACGCTTGATCGCGTCGTCGGGCGTGCCGACGATCGCGCCGCCGCGGCCGATCATCCGATCGAGCGTCATCTCCTCGGCCGGTTGCCCGGGATATTCCTCGAACTGGATGCGCGCGGCTAAAGTGTCGATAAAATATTTCTGAATCCACGCATTGCCGCCCTCGCGCACGTCGTCGGCCGCCTCCTTGGTCGACTCGGCCAGATGGACCGGGAAGACCAGCCGCCAGTTCTTGCGGTCGACGGTCTTGCCGTATTCGGCAGCGGTCTCCTCGGCCATCTGCCAGCGCTTGGGCAAACCTTCGAGGCCGCCCTTGCTGAACGCCGCCACCGACAGCACGCCGCATCCCAGGCGGCCCGCCGCGACCATCCCGGAGGGCGAGATCGTGTTGGCGACAAAGACCGGCAAATGCGGCTGCTGGAACGGCTTCACCTGCAGATGCGCGTCGCGCATCTTGAAGTACGACCCGTCGATCGTGATGTTGCCCGGCTCGTTGAACAGGCGCATCACCGCCTCGAGGCCCTCGACCATGCGGTCGCGTTGCGTGGTGGTCTCGATGCCGAGCATGTAGGCGTCGCTCGAGAGCGCGCCGGGACCGCATCCCAGGATGATGCGGCCGCGCGTAATCTGATCGAGCATCGCGAAGCGGCTCGCGATATGAAACGGATGATGGTACGGCACGCTGGTGACGCCCGAGCCGAGCATGATGCGCTTGGTGCGGGTGGCCGCCACCGCCATGAAGATTTCGGGCGACGGGATGATCTCCCATCCGGCCGAATGATGCTCGCCGATGAAGGCCTCGTCGTAGCCCAGCTCGTCGAGCCATTCGATCAATTGCAAATCGCGTTCGTAGGCCAGCGACGGATTTTCGCCGACGCGGTGAAACGGGGCCATGAAGATGCCGAACTTCATCATTGTACTTTGCCTGTGTTCCTTACCGGGCTTCGCGTTTGCGGCGCCGCCGCTCGACGCATACGCCGATTAAAATATGCGCCGCACGTTACGCCCGATGCCCGTGGACGACAATAGCATCCGGCGCATGCGCGTCACCGTATGACCGCTGCGCGGGTCACCGTATCACCCTTCGCGGGTCATGGCCTCGCGATAATAGCGCCAGATTGCGCGCTGCGTGGTCTCGTCGGTCTCATGGCCGGTGAGCGCGCCGTCGGCCTCGCGGTTTTCGCGATGGAGTCCGCGGCGCAGCACCAGCCATTCGTTGACCCGCGCCTGAAAGCCGGCCTGATTGCGCTCGTAGGCCTCGAAGTCGTCGGGCGCGACGCGGCCGGCCGGTCCGTGAATCAGGTAGGTCTCGCTCAGGCGGCGATTGTTCAGTTCGGCCGGGGCGTCCTTGAGCAGCGTCGGATAATACGAGATGACGGTCTCTTCGGCGCTGACCGGCTGAATCACGCGTAACTGGTTCAAAATAAAAATGATATTCGGCGCGATGCAGAAATGCGGCGGCCCTTCCGCGATGATCCGCTGGCCGCGCGCGGCGCCGTAATGCCGCTCCATCGCGGCGCGGTACTCGTCGTATGCACCCTTGCTCCATCCGGGCGGCACGACGCGTCCGCCGTTGCGCACGTTGACCGGGTTCAGATCGAGTTGTGCCGCGCCGTTGCCCAGATCGCGCGTCAGCGCCTCGCTGCCCTCGCCGAAGATCGTCTCCATGCTGTTCTTGCCGCGCGTCATCATCGCCATCGCGGCATGATGCAAAATGTTCGGATGATAGCCGTCGACCGAATTTTCCAGCGCCATCTTCCAGTTGCCGCGGTACGAATGCTTGAGCACGCCCGATCGCACGACGATCTCGCCGGCTGGCGACAGGTCGACGAACTGATCGATCAGCCGCGCGCTCGCGCCCAGCCGATCCATCAGGGTCGGACCTTCGGCGCTGAGGCTCGCGAAAATGAGTCCGCGATAGGCCGCCATCCGCGGCACCCGGGCGAGCGCGTACTCGCGCTTGTTGAACGCCGTGCCGTAGCCCGCGGCGTAGGGCACGCCGACCAGGTCGCCGCGATTATTGTAGGTCCATCCGTGATAGGCGCAGCGAAAGGCGTGCGCGTTGCCGCGTTCGCTCTGGCATACGGTGTTGCCGCGATGCATGCAGCGGTTGAGCAGCAGATGGACCTGGCCGTCCTCGTCGCGCGAGACGATAACCGGCTGCATCCCGACCTGGCGCATTACATAGTCGCCCGGCTCGGGAACTTCGCTTTCATGCGCAACGTAAATCCATTCGCGATGCCAGATGCGGTCGATTTCGTCGCGGAAGATCGCCGGATCGTAGTACACGCGCCCGTTGATGCGATCGTCGAGCACCAGCGCGCGATAGTCGACATTTGCGTTGGCCGTCGTCTCCATGATCGGTCTGCCTCCGGCGCGAAATTTCCGCCCCCTGCATCTGCTGCGCTTGCGGCGCCGGCCCGTCGGGGCGGAGGACGGGCGCGGGTGACTTACAAATTCTTGCTCCGGGCAATCCCCGCTATGACGTGCGCCCATTGCGCCCGTTGGACTTTGGCATATCGGGCTCGTTGGAGATGGGCGCTTCGCGCAGATGCCGCGACGGATCGAGGAACGGCGCCAGTTCGTCGTGGCGCACGCGCGCGAGCGCCGCCAGTTCGAGCGGATCGAGCAGCACGCGCATCCCGGTCTGCGCGTCGCGGATCAGCAGGCGCGGGCCGTTGCCGCAGTCGTCGCGCTCGATTTCGACCGAGGCAAATTCACTCGTGAGTCGCATGATTTCCCTGTCGCGCATGCTTCATTGTTGCAAGGCGCCCGCCGCATCGCCATTCATATCTCAGATCAGAAAAAGCATATTGGGCAGCGGCTCATCGTGATTGAGCAGCGTGACCTTCTTGTATTTGATCGCCAGGCTGCCGGCGCGCCGCACCAGCCGATGTAGCGTGCTGCCAACCCATAGCGTCTGGCGATGGCGATGCAGTTCGGCCAGGATGAAGCTCGAGTTGACGACCACCTCTGCGCCGCTTGCCTCGTCGGCGCTCAATTGCGCGGCGCCGGCTTGCGCAACCTCGATATTCGCGACCAGGCGCTTGAGCCGCGGCGCCTGCTCTTTGAGCCACAGGGTCTCTTTGAGCCGCACGATCCGGTTGCGCAACTGGCCCCGCCGATCGTAAATCACCGACACGGTCTGCGACGGCTCGCCCTCCGGGTCGCCGCACGGCACCCAGTAGGTCGCGTCCTCGTCCCACAACGCCAGCCATTCGTCGTAGCGATGGCCGTCCATCAGGCGCGCTTCAAGATAGATAAACCGTTCGATTTCCTGGCGATCCGGCGCCATCGCGACATCATCTCCGAGCGGCCGTGTGCCCCGGCGGGCGCGACGCGGCCGGATTGCGTAATTAATCAATGGCCTAGCAGATCAGACTCGCGATTGCACGGCGGCCCGCCCGGCCTTACGCGGCCGTGAAACATGCCCGGCCGCGTTACGTCTAACCAATAGGCCGATACGTCTTAGGCCGACGCTTTCGCGTCGCCGCGAAATAAGCCGCTTGCTCCCGCGATCGGCAAATAGGAAGATCGTTATGTGGGAAATCCGTGCCTGGAAGAATCCGGCTTACCGGAGAATCCTATTCCACGGACGACGGCGCGCGGCTGAGGCCTATATCCCGATGACCTGTCCGATGACCCTGCGAAACCGGATGATCCTGCGAAACCGGATGACCTGGCCAAACCGCCTGAAGTGGCTGGCGTCTCGAAGACTGCCGGCGGCGGCGCTCGTCCTGTGCGTGATCCTTGCCGGCGGCCCGCTCGCGATCGCCCAGCAGGGTCAGTTCAACCCGCCGCCGATTCCGCCGAGTACGCAGGGTCAGGGCGGTTCGGTGCTCGAACTACCGACCATGCCCGGGCATCAGGGCGGCGGCTCGTCCAATACGATTCCGCAAATCGTGCCGCAGCCGGGCCAGGCGCTGACCGTGCCGTCGCGCGAGCTGAGCAACCAGCAGGGCTACGAACAGGTCACCGTGACCGTCACCGATCAGCAGGGGCGCTACGTGACCGGCTTGCAGCGTGGCGACTTCAAGCTGCTGGTCGACGGGCAGGATCGCGCGATCCAGTTCTTCCGCCAGGACCTCAATACGCCTGTCTCGATCGGCATCCTGGTGGATACCTCGGGCAGCATGCAGCCCAAGATTCCGCAGGCCCGCGCCGCGATTTCCGAATTTATCCATGACCTCAACGATCGCGACGACGTTTTCCTGTTCGCCTTCTCCAGCCGGCCTTTCCTGCTGCAGCCCTTCACCACCAACCACTACCTGGTCATGAGCCGGCTCGAACTGCTCCACGCCTACGGCCAGACCGCCCTCTTCGACACCATCCTCGACGGCCTGCTGATGGTCGAACATGGGCGCTACGACAAGAAGGCGCTGCTGGTGGTGACCGACGGGATGGATAACACCAGCCAGTCGTCGCTCGAACAGGTGATCGCGCAGGCGCGCCGGATGGGCGTGCTGGTCTACTCGATCGGCATCGGCGACCCCAACTCCTCGGCGATGCCGAGCGTCGCAATCGGGCCGTTGCTGTTTGGCGGCGATGTCGATCAGGTCGACGCGCGCACGCTGACGGCGCTCTCGACCGAGAGCGGCGCCAAAACCTATATCATCCGCGAGGTCGGTGACGGTGAGGCCCTGCGCAATGCCTGCGCCACGATCAGCCGCGAATTGCGCGAGCAGTACACGGTGGGATTCATCGCGCCCGACGCCGCGCGCGGCGGCTATCGCTCGGTGCATGTCGACGTGCCGGGCCATGCGGACGATACCGTGCGCGTGCGCAAGGGCGTCGAGGTCGGCCATTCGATGTCGGCTTCGGCCGGCTATCCGCCGGCTCCCTGAGCTTGCCCGCGGCGCCCGTCACGCGCGCCAGCGCCGCGCGATTTAACTACGGTGCGGTTTGTTTGCCGGTTTCGCGGTTGAAAAGGGCGCGCTAAACGCCCGGCCCGGATCGGGCAGCAGATTCAAAAATTTCACTTCGGCGAACTCGCCGGCAATCTGGATCGCCGAGAGCGCCGCGTTGTCCACGCGGATGCGATGGAAGTATTTCAGCTCCAGGCCGAGAAAATGGCACAGCACCGTGCGCACGATGTCGCCATGCGAGACGAACAGCACGCGCTGGCCCGTGCGCGCCGCGATGGTCCGCGTGATCGCGCCGACGCCGCGCGCCTGGACCTCGGGGATCGTTTCGCCCCCCGGTGTCGGATGCTCGATCGGCGCCTTGCGATAGGCGACGTAATGCGGGTCTTCAATCAAATCGTGATACGTCAGTCCTTCCCAGCGTCCGTACAGCACCTCGGAAATTTCCGGCTCCTCGATGATCTCGAGGCCGCCCAGCACCGCCGCGACAATCTCGGCCGACTGGCGCGCGCGCACCAGCGGGCTGGTCACAATCACCTCGGGCCGCACGGCGCGCGCCAACTCGGCGGTCGCCGCGACTTGCGCGCGGCCATGCTCGTTGAGCTCGACCGGACGGCAGCCCATGACCCGGCCCTCGCGATTCCAGGTGGTCTCGCCATGGCGCATCAGGATCGCCGTGCCGCGGACGCCGGTGGTCTCAATTAGTTTTTGCGCCACGTAAAAGGGCCCCAACGCCATTGGTCTTTCCGCCGGTTCATGATTAGCAAATAAAGCGCTTGGCAAACAAAACGGCGAGCGCCATGTCCTGCGCCCGCCGTTTGAGCATTAGTCGCGATTCCCGCGTGGTCCGCGCGGTTACCGTCTCAGCGTCCCGCTGCGGCCGCCGCGTGGCCGTTGGCCATCTCGCCCGCACTGGTGCCGGCTGGGGCCAGTCCGCAGAAGGCCTCGTAGTCGATCAGCGTGGTCTGCGTCGGATGGTCGCTGCATACCGGGCATTCCGGATTGCGGCGAATCTTGAGCACCCGCACGTAGTCGGCCGACAGCGTGTCGAAGTAGACCATCTTACCGGCCAGCGACTTGCCCGCGCCGATCAGCAGTTTGATCGCTTCGAGCGCCTCGATCGATCCGATCACGCCCGGCAGCGCGCCCAGCACGCCTGCTTCGGCACACGACGGCGCCATGTCGGGCGGCGCCGGCTCCGGATAGAGGCATCGGTAGCACGGGCCGCCGGCGGCCGGATTGAACACCGTCGCGTTGCCCTCGAAGCGGAAGATCGCGCCGTCGACCAGCGGTTTTTTGGCAAACACGCACGCGTCATTGATCAGGTAGCGGGTGGGAAAATTGTCGCCGCAATTGATCACCACGTCGTAGTTCTTGATGATCTCCATCACGTTCTCGGAGCTTAGCCGCACGTCATGGCGAATCACCTTGATCGCGGGATTCAGCGCATTGATCGACTTTTGCGCCGATTCGGTCTTGAGCATCCCGACCCGGTCGGTCGTATGGATTATCTGGCGCTGCAAGTTGGACAGATCGACCACGTCGAAATCGACCAGCCCGATCGTGCCGACACCGGCCGCCGCCAGGTAGAGCGCCGTCGGCGAGCCGAGCGCGCCAGTGCCGAGAATCAGCACCTTGGAATCGAGCAGTTTAGCCTGGCCCTTCTCGCCGACTTCGGGAATCACGAAATGGCGCGAGTAGCGCGTGATCTCATCAGCGGTAAAATTTCGGTCGGCGGTCCACGGCAGCCCGCGATCCTTCCAGGCGTTGAAGCCCCCGGTCAGATTGTAGACGTTGTCGTAGCCGAGCTCGCTCAGGGTGCGCGCGGCCAGCAGCGAGCGCGTGCCCGAGGCGCATTGCAGGATCACCGGCGTATGGTGGTCGGGCACCTTCTCTTCGACTCGCAGTTCGAGGAACCCGCGCGGAATCGCGACCGCCTGCGGGATATGCCCCTGGCGCCATTCGTCGCTCTCGCGCACGTCGATCAGCACCGTGCCGGGCTGATCGATCAGGCGGCGCGCTTCGTCGATATCGATCTGCTTAATCGACGCGCGCGCCTCATCGAGCATATTCTTGGAAGTCTTGGCCATCTGTTTTCACCGCTAGGTCCGCCTCAATCTCCGCTAACGCGGCGGGCGCCGGCTCCTTAACTTTGGTCCTATCATGCAACTATAACCATCCCGCCCGCGGGATGCATCACATGGCAACGCCCGTGCGCCGCGCTCAGCCGCCGATCATGCGATGGGATTCGACCAGCGCATGGACGAAATTGAGCACGCGTTTGGCATGGCCGCGCGGCGTGACGTCGTCGAACGCGCGCACCACCCGCCCGTCGCGATCGATAACGAAGGTCGCGCGCTCGGCCGTCCCGTTGCGCAGCACGCCAAAGGCCCGCGCCATTTCCCCGGCCTCGTCGGCCAGCAGGGTAAAGGGAAAGCCGTGCTTCTCGGCAAACGCGCGATGCGATCCCGGCGAATCCGTGCTCACGCCAATCACCGCGCATTCGAGCGCGCGGAATTGCTCGTGCAGGTCGCGGAATTCCTTGCCCTGGAGGGTGCAGCCGGGCGTGTCATCCTGCGGATAGAAATAGACGACGACGAGCGTACCACGATAGTCGCTCAGCCGGCGCGTGCAGCCGAATTGATCGTGCAGCGCGATCGCCGGCGCCATCGCGGGCGCGCCCGCGTGCCGCTCGTCAGCGGCCAGCGGCGGCATGGACTTCCACCTCTTCGACCGCGCGCCGGCGCGTAAACTTGACCGCGGCGTTATCGATATTGATCGAGCAGAGCGATCCGCACATGCTGCACACGTTCGATCCCGCTGCTTCGCTCTCTTCCTTGTAGCGGCGCGCCTTGTCGGGATCCATCGCCATCGCGTACATCCCTTCCCAGTTGAGCGCCTTGCGATAGCGCGACATCTGATCGTTCCAGACTTTGGCCGCGCGCACGCCCTTGACCAGGTCGCCCGAATGGGCCGCGATGCGGGTCGCGATTACGCCCTCGCGCACGTCGTCGATATCAGGCAGCCGCAGATGCTCGGCCGGGGTCACGTAGCACAGGAAATCGGTGCCTGCGGCCGACGCGATCGCGCCGCCGATCGCGCCCGTAATATGGTCGTAGCCCGGCGCCACGTCGCAGGTCAGCGGTCCCAGCACATAGAACGGCGCGCCGCCGCACACGCGCTTTTCGAGCTTCACGTTGGCCTCGATCTGATCCAGCGGCACATGGCCCGGCCCTTCGATCATCACCTGTACGCCAAGTGCGCGGGCCCGGTCGGTCAACTCGCCCAGCACCAGCAGTTCGGCGAGCTGGCCGCGATCGGTCGCGTCGCCGGTGGCGCCTGGACGCAAGCCGTCGCCGAGCGAAATCGTCACGTCGTGCTCGCGCAGGATCGCGCAGACCTGGTCGAAATGCTCATAGAGCGGATTCTCGTTGCCGGTCCGCTCGATCCATCCCGCGAGCAGCGCGCCGCCGCGCGACACGATTCCCTCGATGCGGTCGTGGCCGCGCAACTTGCGCACGCTCTCGCGCGTGACGCCGCAATGCAGCGTCATGTAGTCGACGCCCTGGCGCGCCTGGCGCTCGATCACGTTGAGGAAGCCGGGCAGCTCCAGTTCCATGATCGACCGTTCCGAAGCCACCTGGTAGATCGGCACCGTGCCCAGGATCACCGGGCAGCGCGACAGGATCTCCATCCGGATGCGGTCAAGGTCGGTGCCGGTCGAGAGATCCATCACCGAGTCCGCGCCGTAGCGTACCGAGGTATAGAGCTTCTCGACCTCTTCCTCGACCAGTTGATGGAAGTTCGACGCGCCAATATTCGCGTTGACTTTGGTGCGCAGCGATTTGCCGATGCCGATCGCGCGAAAGTCGTGATGCAGGTTGTGCGGGATTACCACTTCGCCCGTCGCCACCAGGCCGCGGATCTCCTCGGGGCTGAGCCCCTCGTCCTCGGCCACTTCGATCATCTGCTGCGTGATGACGCCCTTGCGTGCAGCTTCGAGTTGGGTCATGCCGTCACCTCTGACCTATCCGCTAACTGCGGACCACCTGGTCTCCGCGTTCGAACGACGCCTGCCTGGCGCCGATTTCCCGCCGGAGCGTTGGTCGTCCGGAACATTCACGATTCGCGCCCGCGTCGCCCGCGTGATGCCGCGTGCGATACGACGCTTCGATTCACCCGCGCGATTTTTTTACGCGCGATGTGTACCCGCGCCCTATATACACCCGCGCCGCCCTTTCGTCATCGGTTATGGGCGACTTTTATTGCCCGTCCGGGCCGCACCGACGGCCTGCTCGTACGCCACTATCAGCGGCAATTGGCAGCGGCAATTGGATTGATGAGTCAGGGCTTTCCCGCGCCTGCGAACTGCTTGAGGCGATTAATGGACCGCGCAACGCCACTATAGGTTCCGCCCGGAATTACAGTCAAGTTGGCCGCCGTTATCGCGCCGTCCCGATGATCGCCGCGGCGTTGCCGGTCAGCTAATCCGCGGGTACAGGCGATGCGGATTATCCCACAGAATCTTGCGCTGCGTCGCGGCCGGAAAGACCTCGGGCCGCGCCGTCAGCTTGACCGTATCGGGAAAACGGCCGTCGAAATGCGGGTAGTCGGACGCATAGAGAATATGCTCCGGGCCGACCACGCTCGCGACGAACGGCAGCGTCGCCTCGTCGGGGTCGCACGAAATAAAGAAATTCTCCGACCGGATCACCTCCGACGGTTTGCGCCGCAGGAACGGCACGTACTCGGGCATCAGCTCGTAATGCTCGTCCAGCCGCTCCATCCAGTAGGGCAGCCAGCCGACGCCCGCCTCCAGAATCGCCACGCGCAACCTCTCGAACATATCCATCACGCCGCCGCCGATCAGCGCGCCCACCGCGCGCATCATCTCGAACGGATTGGTCGCCGAGTGCTGCAGGAAGAGATTGTTGGTCATCTCGAAGGTGCCCAGACCATAGGGCGGCCGCGCCGTGCCGCCATGCAGGCAAGCCGGCAGGTCGGTGTCCTGGCAGGCCTGCCATATCGGACGGAACCCAGGATGGTCGAGCAGGCGATCCTCGACGTGGCCCGACAGATAGACGCCCACCGCCCACGGTTCGCGTGCCACCTGCCGGATCAGTTCGGCGGCGCGCTCCGGATCGCGCATCGGCACCACCGCGACGCCCTTGAGCCGTTGCGGATAGATCGAACAGTAATCGGCCAGCCATCGATGGTACGCGCGGATCATCGCGGTCTCGAACTCGACCGTCTTGAGCGCGCAGAAACTCGAGACCACGGTCGCGAACAGCACGGCCACGTCGATCCCCTCGCGGTCCATGTCCTTAATGCGGATGTGCGGATCCCATCCGCCGCGCATGTCGGGCTTGTCGCCGCGCGGATTGCGGCCCGTGCGCATCAGCGGCTTTTCCGGATAGGGCACGCCGAGCGGCCGCCCGGTATTCAGTTGATGGAAGATGCCGAAGAAAAATTTCGACGGCAGCCCCGCGGCCATCTCTTTGAGCTCGGCGAGGTCGGGCTTGAAGCGTGCTTCGAGATAGCGGTCGTAGAGATCGTTCGGCTCCATCACATGGCCGTCGGCGTCGATCACCTTGCTGCCGTTGAACATCGTCTAGTCCTCAAATTGCAATCGGCGTGCGGGCCGTCATGATCTCGCGCCGGCCTGCGGATCGTCGTGCGCGGCGACGACCTAGTTTATCGCGCGCGCGCCCGCCGATCTCAAGCCACGGCGACACCTTGCGCCGGCGGCGGCGTCCCCGTTCAGAGCGACGAGAGCGGCGGGGCGATCTTTTCCAGGCTGGTTCGTTCAGCCGCCACGCCGAGCATCAATTCGGCCACTGCGGCCGCGATCATCAAGGCTGCCGCCACCAGATAGCCGTCGAGCAGGGCGCGACGCGACCCGGTATCGATAAGCCGGCCGAAGAACCAGGGCGCGGCGATGCCGCCGAAGGCGGTGCCGGCCGAGTAAAATATCGCGATCGCCAGCGCTCTAATCTCGATGGGGAAGATTTCGCTGACGGTCAGATAGGCCGAGCTGGCCGCCGGCGACGCAAAGAAAAACATCAGCGTCCACAGCGCGGTTTGCGAGAGGGTCGAAAGCGCGCCGCGGCAGAAGAGCCATCCGGTGGCGGTCAGGATCAGCGCCGAAATAGTATAGGTGGCCGCGATCATCCGCCGGCGTCCGATCGAGTCGAACAGATGCCCCAGCATCACCGGACCGAGAAAATTGCCGGCCGCGAACGGCAGCATCCACAGCCCGGCGCGATCGGCGCGGACGCCGTAAAACCGGTTCAAGACCAGCGCGTAGGTAAAGAAGATCGCATTGTAGGTAAAGGCCTGCGCGGTCATCAGCGTGAGTCCGAGAATCGATCGCGATCGATAGGTGGTGACCAGGGGCCGGATCAGTGCAGTGGAACCAAAGGTCCGCCGCGGCCGGAACCGCAATGGCTCCCCGGGCGCCGGCGCTTCGAGAACGATGCCGGTTTCCGCCGCCACGATCCGTTCGATCTCGCCCGTCGTGCGTTCAGCTTCGGCGAGCCGCCCGTGCATCGCGAGCCAGCGCGGACTCTCCGGCAGGAACCTTCTCAGGTACAGGATGCCCAGTCCGATGATCGCCCCGCTGCCGAAGCCGACCCGCCATCCGATCCGGTACGGAATGTAATGCGGGTTCAGGATGATCACCGTCGAGGCCGCTCCGAAGGCGGCGCCGAGCCAGAAGCTGCCGTTGACAATTAGGCCGACGCGGCCGCGCAGGCGCGCCGGAATCAATTCGTCGATCGCCGAATTAACCGCCGAATACTCGCCGCCGATCCCGGCGCCGGTGATAAAGCGAAATAGCGCGAAGCTGCCAAGATTCCACGACAGCGCGCTCAACCCGACGCCGCCCAGGTAAAGCGAAAGGCTCAGCATAAAGAACAGGCGGCGGCCGAAGCGGTCCGTCAAATGGCCGAAAATCAGCGATCCGATTACCGCGCCAGCCAGGTAGCACGACCCGATGAATCCGATCTCGGCCGCGCTGAAATGCATTACGTCGGGCCGTTCGAGCACCGCGCTGATCGCGCCCATCAGCGTGACCTCCAGGCCGTCGAGAATCCACGTGATGCCCAAGCCCATCACCAGCAGGGTATGGAAGCGGCTCCACGGCAAGCGGTCGAGCCGGGCCGGAATCAGGGTCTCGATGGATTCGCCGGTCTGCAGCGAGGCGCTCGGCACGCTAAAGGCTCCATCTTCCGGGGGTCCCGCGGACGATGCGGAGGGTTCAGGATTGGCGCGCGCGCTTGCGCATGCGCACGGCGCAATTGCTCCAGCGGTTTTCCAGGTCGCATTTGGCCAATCCGTGCAACGCCTGGTGTTGCTCGAATTCGACTTGCAGCGCGCGAAGCGCCCCGGCTGTTGCGGCCAAATCTCGCATATTCTCGTCGTTAGACATGCGCAGATAGTCGGCTTCCATGCTCTTGGCCGCCAGCGCCGTCTTCAGCCGCCATACTTCGCCGAGCAGATGGGCGCTATCCTCAAGGCTGAGAGCCTCGCCGGCGTCGACGATCGTCTTTAGCTGGTCGAGCCTTTCGACTTTCATAGACATCCGAATCAATTGCAAACGGGAACGATCTGCCCCTCGATCCTTACCACAGGAGGGTGATGCTCGCACTGATCGGGGTCGCGATGCGCGGCGCCGCCGACGCTCGCTGATTTCCCCTGCCGCCCGATGATCACGACGAATCCGGCGCGCGCCGCTTCCTACCGGCCGGCACATCGCATATTAGATGACGACCGATGGGTGCCAACGATGGATCCGCGACCGCGCCGCAAGCGCGCCAGTCCGCCAGTTCCGACGCGTTTCATACGCTGTTGGCGAGCTTTCTTGGCTGGACGCTCGACGCCTTCGACTTCTTCGTCCTGATCTTCGTGCTGCCCGCGGTCGCGCGCGAGTTCCATCGCTCGATCGCCGACGTCGCCTTCACCATCACCGCCACGCTCGCGATGCGCCCGATCGGCGCGCTGATCTTTGGCTGGTTCGCCGATCGCTACGGCCGTCGCCTGCCGCTGATGGTCGACGTGCTGCTCTATTCGATTCTCGAGGTGCTGAGCGGGCTGGCGCCGTCGTACCGATGGTTCCTAATTTTGCGCGCGCTGTTCGGTATCGCGATGGGCGGCGAATGGGGGGTCGGCGCGTCGATCGCGATGGAGGCGGTGCCGGCGCGCTGGCGGGGCCTGCTCTCGGGTGTGCTGCAGGAGGGCTACGCGGTCGGCTATCTGCTCGCGGCGGCGGCCTTCGCCCTGGTCTTCCCGCATTGGGGATGGCGTCCGCTGTTTTTTCTCGGCGGCGCGCCGGCCCTGCTCACGCTCTATATCCGCACCAAGGTGCCCGAATCGAAATCATGGGAGCTGATGCGGCCGCCACGCGGCGTGATCTTCCGTGCGATTCGCGCCAACCTCCGCACCTTCCTGTACCTCGTCCTGCTCATGACGATGATGAACCTGGTGTCGCACGGCACGCAGGACCTCTATCCGACCTTCCTCAAGCTTCAGCGCGGACTCGACGCGCGCACCGTCGGCACGATCGCGATCATCTATAACCTCGGCGCGCTGCTCGGCGGCCTGACCTTCGGCTACCTCTCCGACCGTATTGGGCGGCGGCGTTCGATGGCCGCGGCGGTGCTCTGCGGCCTGCTGATCGTGCCGCTCTGGATTTATCCGCGCTCGCTCGTGTGGCTGACCGCCGGCGCCTTTCTGATGCAGTTCATGGTGCAGGGCGCGTGGGGTGCGATCCCGGCGCACCTGGTCGAGCTGTCGCCGCCGCAGGTGCGCGGTCTGTTCGCCGGCCTCGCGTATCAATTGGGCGTGCTGTTCGCGGCCAACGCCGCGTTCGTCGAGGCGCTCATCGCGCAGCATCTCGGTTACGGCACGGCGCTCGCGATGGTCGCGGCGATCGTGCTGCTCGGCGACGCGATCGTGATCGCGTTCGGCAGCGAGCGCAAAGACGCCGACCTGCACGCGGGATAAAGATCGCGGAGTTACTGCCGGGTACCGACGGACCCTAAGAGGCGGGGCGATCGCTGTGAGCAGGGCGCGATTCTTGTTTGAGAGCTTTGCGGATTACTTCTGGCTGAGCGCCCACGCGACGTCGGCCATCCGCGGCACGCGGCTGTCGTAGGTCGCGAACATCGGATCGTCGGCCTGCCCGCTCAGATAGCGCGCGTAGCTGCCCTCGGCGATGATCGCGAGCTTGAACAGCGAGAAGATTTCATAGAAGGCAAAGTCGCGCATCGTGCGGCCGGCCTTGCGTTCGTACAGATCGATCATCTCCTGGCGCGAGTAGTAGCCGCCGCCGGCTTCCATGCTCGAGACCACTTCGCGGCGGATCTCGTCGTCGCCCGGGTCGCTCCAGTAGGTGACCATCCAGCCGAGGTCGGCGAGCGGGTCGCCAATCGTCGACATCTCCCAGTCGAACAGCGCGATGGGGCGCGGCTCGTCGCCCGCCGGATCCCACATCACGTTGTCGAGCTTGTAGTCGCCATGGACGATCGTCGCGGGCTGCGCTTGCGGCAGATGGGACTTGAGCCACGCCTGGATTTTGCCCATCACCGGCAGCGGGCGCGTGGCCGGAATCGTGCGCTCGAGCTGGTCGCTCCAGCGCCGCACCTGGCGCTCGATATAGCCGTCGGGACGGCCAAACCCCTCGAGGCCGGCGGCCCGCCATGCGACGCCTTGCAGCGTCACCAGCAGGTCCACCATCCGCTCGCTGATCGCGCGCCGCTGCGCCGCCGTCTCGGCGAAGCTTTTTTCGCCCGACGGTATCAGGCCCGAACGGATCACCCGGCCGCGCATATACTCCATCAGCACGAACGGCGCGCCGATATAGGCCGGATCTTCGCAGCATGCATAGACGCGCGGCACCGGCACGGGCGTATTCTGCAGGGCCTTGAGCACGCGGTATTCGCGGACGACGTCGTGCGCGGTCGGCAGCAGCGGGCCGCGCGGCGGCCGGCGCAGGGCCCACGAATTGCCGTCGAAATGGATCAGGTGAACTTCATTGGAATGACCGAACGAAATATTCTCGACGCGCATCTCGGCCGCGTCGCCCAGTCCGCCGTCGCGGATAAAGCGGCGCAGCCCGTGGATGTCGATGGTCGCCGAGGGGCCGGTTTTCTCGTTGCCTGTATCCACTATTGCCTGCCGTCCTGTGGCGCTTGCGCCGAATCCGGTCCCAATCACCTAAAGCCTATAGCCTCTCGCACAATTATGTCGCAAGCGCGGCGCGGCCCCAACGGCGAGGCATACGCGGCGCCGGCCGGTCCACGCCGCGCTACCTGCGGCCTCGCGATGCGGACTTTCCATCTACGGACGGCCTGACGCGCCGCCACGCGGCCAGCTATGCCAAAAGCACTCTTGCTACACGCGCGCCTATCTGCGGAGATAGTTGCGATGGATCTGGTTGAGGGCAGGGCGGTGGTAATGGCGGAGCGGAGCCGGCGCAACGCGACAGTCGCGCTTGTCCGCCCCTATCAATGGCTCAAGAACGGCCTGGTGCTGGCCGCGCTGATCTTCGGCCAGCGCCTGTTCGACCCGCACGCGGTGAGCCTGGCGGGCGTGGCGTTCGTCGCCTTCTGCGCGATCTCCAGCACCGGTTACATCATCAACGACATCAGCGACCGCGCAGCCGATCGGCTGCATCCGGACAAGTGCCGGCGTCCGCTGGCCTCGGGCGAATTGAGCGTGGGCGCGGCGACGGTGATCGCGGCGATCCTGGGCGTGGCCGGACTCGGCCTCAGCGCGACGCTCGGCGCGGAGTTCCTGTTAATCGCGGCATCCTATGTCGCGATGCAGTTTTTCTATTCCAGCTACGCCAAGCACGTAGTGATCGTCGACATCATCGTAATCGCGGTGGGCTTCGTGCTGCGGGCGTATGCGGGCGGCGTGGCGATCGGCGTGGCGGTCTCGCCCTGGCTCATCTTCATCACCTTTGTCCTGGCGCTGTTCCTGTCGCTGGCGCGCCGCCGGCACGAACTGATCGCACTCGGCGAAGCCGCCACCAGCCATCGCGGCGCGCTCGGTGAATACAGTATTCGTTCGATCGATCAGATGATCTCGATCGTCGCCGGCGCCACGCTGGTCGGCTACATGATCTATACGGCGTCGCCCGACGTCGCCCTGAAGCTCCACACGCAGCATCTATTTCTGACGGTACCGTTCGTCGCCTTCGGGATCCTGCGCTACCTCCATCTGGTCAACGACTGCGATGAAGGCGGCGACCCGGCGCGGCTGGTGCTTCGCGATCGTCCGCTGCTGGTCTCGATTATCCTGTGGGTGATCGCCGACGTTCTGCTGCTCTACTTCTAGCCGGCACGCAATCCAACGCCGCCAGGGCGAACCGACGCGCGCGGTCGGTGCGGCGCGCGTCAGTAGGCGCCGGCGGTAGTGGGGCTGGCGGTAGGCAAAATACTGGTATGGGACTGGAACGGATTGCGCCCGAACGGACTCTGGCCGACCGAGCCGACCCCGCCCAGCGTGAGCTGAAACTGGAACTGGGTTTCGCTCGGGTTATAGGTCTTGGTGATTCCCATGTCGAAAGACCAGCAGTCGCATGGCGATTTCAGCCTCACGCCGTAGGCGGACGACAAGACCTTGCGCGCGGCGAAATCGTACGACGGCGCGAAATACACACCCATCCGATCGAACAGATCATAATACGCGCGCAAAACCATGAACTGGCTGAAATTGGCGTTGACCCCGGGCGTAAAGGTGGGGCCGGGCGCGATATAGTTGTAGCTGACCTGCATGAACGAGCCTTCCTCGGCCTTGGCGGTATAGACCTTGGCCTGATTGCGCGTCCACCAGGGCTGGAAATCGATATACGCACTGGCGTATTGCAATTGGTCGGCGCTCGGATCGAAGCCCAATTGCGATCCGAATGACCATACGCGGGTGGGATAGACCAGCGCACGGATGTCGACGTCGGAAAAACGCGTCGCGCCGCGGGCCACCGCATGGTCGATGTCATAGGCTTGCAGCACGGTTAACTGGAATAACTGCTCAACTTCGCCCGAGGTGCCGTTGGTATGGGCGCGGAACGGGCCGAGCACGGTGTTTTGCACGGTATCGGTGCCGTCGCCTTCGGGGCCACCGGCGGGCTGCGCCGCGGACTTGGCGTAGATGCGCGAAGTAAAGCCGTAGGTGACCAGGCTGCGCGCCTCCATCCGATCGGTCTGATCGAACAGCGGCAGATCGTTCTGATTAACGTTCGGAACATAGGCGTAGGTCACGAGCGGCTCAATGGTATGTTTAATCTTTTCGATCGACTTCCAGTTGAGGTCGTAGACCTTTTCGATCTCCGAGCCGATCCCGGCCGACCCGTAAATCATCTCGCGCGTCTGCCATCCGCCCTGGGCCAGCGGTCCGAGCGACAGGCCGTTGTTGTACTGAAGGCCGTTCGAGCCGACCGGCGTGATCGTGATTGTATGGCCCGAGGTGTCGTACATCGTCTCGCGCAGGCCAAGCGTGCCGTATCCGTACAGATAGTCGCTCAGGCGCCAGGGCACGGTCACCCGTGGATTCAGGTCGATCCGCATGCCGCTCTGGCCCTCGGATCGCCAGAAGTCGGTGCCGGAGAAATCATAGTCAGTATAGGCGAGGCCGCCGAACAGCTCCTTGCGGCCGCTCACCAGTAATTCGGGCAAGGTCTGCAGGGCAAATTCCTGCGGCTGAATCAGGTCCTGGTTCCACGTACCGCCGAGCTGCGCGTAGCCGCCGTCGTAGCTGTCGATGAAGCCAAAATCCGATTGCGCGTTGCGAAACGACGGGATGCTGTCGGGATACATAATGCCGGTGCCGATCGTTCGCGAGAGCGTCCAGACGTTCATCTCGCGCAGCGTCAGGCTGTCGCTCACGCTCATCGCGTCGCCATAGGCCAGCAGGTCGTCGGTAATGTGCTGACGGGCCATCGCTATAATGTCGTAGCGATCGATCGGGATATGCGGATCGGCAATCTGGTTGTCGATGACGTCGGTCTTGCGGCTACTGGCCGAGCGCAGGGCTTCATTGTAAAAGGCGCCGTCCACCGCCAGGAAGTCGTCGGGCCCGGCGAGCAGGCGGTATTCGCCGAGCAGCCCGACCCGCTTGGAGGTTTCCACATCGACCGCCACGGTGGCGTCCGAACTCTTGTTGATCGCGTAGTAATAGGGCTGAACGACCTGGAATCCGCGCAGACCGGATTCGCCGATGCGCGGGAACAAGTAGCCCGAATGGCGCTGGGTATCGGCCGGGAAGACCACGTAGGGCATCGGGATGGCCGCGTGGCCCAGGATATCGAAATGGGCGTTGTGCGCGGTTCCCGTGTCGCCCAGATGCACATCCATCTGCTCGGCGGTGATTGCCCAGTCGGGCGTGCCGGGTTCACATCCGCAGGTCGTGAAGAAGCCGTCCAGAACCTTGTAGCGCTGGCCGAGCAGCTTGTAGATATGGCCGCCCTCGAGCCGATAGGTTTCGGCGCTGTCGGTGACGGTGGCGTCGGTCAGGTCGGCGGTTTCATCGGTGGAATTGACGATCGCGTCGCGCGCGACGATGCGGCCAAACGGATCGTTCAGATGCACGTTGCCGGTGGCGTGCATCTTGTGCTCCCGGCGCATCAGATGGATCCGGTCGGCGGTCAGGACCGTGCGGGCCTGCCTCACTACCGCATCGCCGGTCACGACGAAGCTGTCGGTCTTGTAGTCGTAGACGAAGTTGCGGCCAGTGATGTCGATCGGACCGCCCGGATGGGAGGCCTGGTAGGCGGCGGAAAATCCGCTCTGCTGCGCGCCTGCGGCATGCGGCGCCAGCAACGCAAGCAGCGGCGCGGCGGCCAGCCCGCTCAGGAGCGATCTAAACCGCGGCCTCAGGGAACAGTCCTCGGCGGCCTTCGCGTGCCAGAAACCACAGATATATCTCCCCCACCAGATAGACCGAGCCGGTGACCAACACTACATCATGCGCGGCGCTCTCCGCCATAACTTGGCCGATCGCTTCGAGTGGATCGCGAGTAATCCGCACCGGCACGCGGCCGGCGAAACTCGCCGCGAGAATTTCCGGATCGAGCGGCCGCTTGGGCGTCGCGCGGGTCACGGTGACGTCGCTGACGCGCGGCGCCAGCATCGCGGCCATCCGCGCCCATTGCTTGTCCTCGAGGCAGCCGAAGACCAGCCGCGGCTTGACCTGCGGCCCGAGTTCCACCGCGATGGTCTCGAGCAGCGCCTCGATCGCCAGTTCGTTATGCGCGCAATCCAGGATGGTCAGCGGCTGGCGCGCGACGATATCGAAACGGCCCGGCCACACGGTGGTGCCGAGTCCGCGGCGGATCGCCGCCTCGTCAATCGTCAACCCGCCGGCCCGCAGCGCGTCGATCGCCGCCATCGCGATCGCCGCATTCTCATGCTGGAACGGTCCCGCCAGGGCGAGGTCGACGTCGGCCAGATTGAGGCCCAGGCCGCGATAGTCGAGCCGATGGGCCGGGGCCTGCGAGCGATATGAAAATTCGCGATCGATCATGAAGGCCGGACTCTGGCGCTGGCCCGCGATCGAGGAGAGCACGAGGCGCGCCGCGGGGTCGCGTGCGCCGATTACCACCGGCACGCCCTGCTTGATGATGCCGCCCTTTTCGCCGGCGATCGCGGCGATGGTATAGCCCAGCCGGTCCATGTGGTCGAAGCCGATGGGCGTAATCACACTGAGCAGCGGATGGACCACGTTGGTCGAATCCAGCCGGCCGCCGAGGCCGGTTTCGATCACCGCCAGGTCGACTTTGGCTTCGGCGAAGTACAGAAACATCAGGGCGACGGTGAATTCAAAGAAGGTCAGGCCGAGTCCGGCGCGCTCGTAGATCGCGCGCAGCCGCATGATGTACTCGAGCATCAGCGCCGCCGGCATCTCGGCGCCGTCGATCCGCGTGCGTTCGGTCAAATGGACGAGATGCGGCTTGGTATAGAGGCCCGTGCGGTAACCCGCGGCGCGCAGCACCGCGTCGATCATCGCGGCCACCGAGCCTTTGCCCTTGGTGCCGGCGATATGGACGGCGCGCAGCCGCAAGTGCGGGTCGCCGATCAGCGCGAGCGCCTGGTCCATCCGCTCGAGCTTATAGATTTCGCCGCGCGCTTCGAGCGAATAGAGCCAGTCGAGAGTGGCGGAGAGATGCTCCATAACTGCGGGCATCTTAATCTCTGCGCGTTAGCCGAGAAAGGTCTGCTCGGGCACAAAACCGCGCCGCAAGCGGCCAGCGGGGCGCGCCTCAGCGTGACGTTCGTACCGGGCGGCGCCGCGGCGCTTTCGCTCCCCTGGCCGGGCGATCGTCGGGCGGCCGCAGGATGGCCAGCAGATGGCCCAGCGTATGGCGCATCTGCGGGCGCGGCACGATCGCGTCGAGCATCCCGTGCGCCATCAGGAACTCGGCGGTCTGGAAGCCGGCCGGCAACTGCTGATTGGTGGTCTGCTCGATCACCCGGCGGCCGGCAAAGCCGATCGCCGCGCCCGGCTCGGCCAGGTTGACGTCGCCCAGGCTCGCGAACGACGCGGCGACCCCGCCGGTGGTTGGATCGCCGAGCACCGAGATATACGGGATGCGCGCGTCACGCAGCCGCGCGATGGCGCTCGAGACCTTGGCCATCTGCATCAGCGAGAGCACGCCCTCTTGCATGCGCGCGCCGCCCGACGCGGCAAAGACAATCACCGGGATGCGCCGCGCCAGCGCATGGTCCATCAGGCGGGCGAGCTTTTCGCCGACCACCACGCCCATGCTGCCGCCCATAAAGCCGAAGTCCATCAGGGCGAGCGCGGTCTCGCGCTTTTCGATGCGCGCAGTCCCCGTTAGTACGGCGTCGAGCCGGCCCGACGCGCGCCGGGCCTGCGCCATGCGCTGCGGATAGGGACGGCTGTCGACGAATTCCAGCGGGTCGCCGATCGCGAGGTCGGCGAACAGCTCGCGCCATGAGCCGCGATCGACCGTGATCGCCAGGCGCTGTTCGACCGTCACCCGATGGTGATGGCCGCAGCGCGGGCAGACGTTGAGGTTGCGCTCGACCTCCTTGCGAAAGGCGATCTCGCGGCATCCGGGGCATTTCAGCCACATGTCGTCGGCGGCCGTAGCCGCCGCCGGCTGCGTAGCAGGTGCGCGATTCGAGGCCATCGGTAAATTAAACCGCCGCCGGCGCGATCGGTATCGCCGGGGTCGTTGGGGTTTGGTAAATCGCCTGGGTCATCCTGGGTGCCTGATCCACTATGCCGAGACGGCCGCGCCGCCGCCATCGCGCGCGGTGCGCATCGCCGCTTTGAGCGCGGCGGCAAAATCCCCGACCACTTCGACCAGCCGATCGGACCCGGCGTGGGTTTCGATCAATTGCGATATCGCGCTGCCGACCACCACCGCGTCGGCGAAGGCGGCCACTTCGCGCGCCTGCGCGGGTGTCGAGATGCCGAAGCCGACGCCGATCGGCAGGTCGGTCACGGTCCTGAGTTCGCTCAGCCGCGCGGCGAGATCGGTCGCGATCCGGGCGCGCGCGCCGGTCACTCCGGTCACCGAGACGTAGTAGAGAAAGCCGCTGGCCGAGCGCGCGATCACGCGGCTGCGCTCAAGCGGCGTGGTCGGCGCGAGCAGATAAATGATATCGAGGCCGGCGGCGCGGGCCGGACGGGCCAGTTCGCGCGCCTCCTCGGGCGGCAGGTCGACGACCAGCAGGCCGTCGAGGCCGGCGCGTGCGGCGTCGGCGCACAGCCGGTCGCATCCGTAGCGCAGGATCGGGTTGAAGTAGCCGAACAGGATCAGCGGAACCTGCGTCGTGCGCCGGAGCTCGGTGACCATCGCGAGGATCGCGGGCAGCGTCGCGCCGGCGGCGAGTCCGCGCGCGGCGGCACGCTGATTGGCGGGGCCGTCGGCCATCGGATCGGAAAACGGCACGCCCAGCTCGATCAGGTCGGCGCCGCGCGCCTCGAGTTCGAGCACCAGGCGGCGGGTGTGCTCAAGGCCGGGATCGCCGGCGACTATATATGGAATCAGCGCCGGTTCGCGGCGCGTGGCGAGCTCGCGGAATTTCTCCCCGATGCGGCCGCTATGGGTATTCGATCGATTAGTCATTAGGCTTAATAGTCATTTGCAGTTTATTAGTCATTAGAATAGTCAGAGCAACAAGCAATACTCAGAGGGTGACGCCGAAGGCTTGCGCGACGGTCTGCATATCCTTGTCGCCGCGGCCCGACAGATTGACCACGATTACCTGGTCGCGCGGCAGCGTCGGCGCGAGCTTCAGCGCATAGGCGACCGCGTGCGAGCTCTCGAGCGCCGGAATAATCCCTTCGCATTCCGAGAGCAGCCTCAGCGCCTCGAGCGCCTCGGCGTCGGTCACCGCGGCGTAGCTGGCGCGTCCGCTGTCCTTGAGCCACGCATGCTCGGGGCCGACGCCCGGGTAGTCGAGGCCGGCGGCGATCGAATGGGTCTCGCGGACCTGGCCCATCTCGTCCTGCAGCAGGTAAGTCCGATTGCCGTGCAGCACGCCGACCTGGCCGGCGGTCAGGGTCGCCGCGTGCATCGGTCCGCTGATCCCGAGGCCGGCCGCTTCGACGCCGACCAGGCGCACGGCCAAGTCCTTGATAAACGGATAGAAGATGCCGATGGCGTTGGAGCCGCCGTTGACGCAGGCGATGATCACATCGGGCAGGCGCCCTTCGTGCGCGACGATCTGGCGGCGCGTCTCGCGGCCGATGACGGCCTGGAAGTCGCGCACGATCATCGGGTACGGATGCGGTCCGGCGGCCGTGCCGATCAGGTAATAGGTGTCGCGGACGGTCGCGATCCAGTCGCGCAGGGCCTCGTTGAGGGCGTCCTTGAGGCTGCGGCTGCCGGCATCGACGGGCGTGACTTTGGCGCCGAGCAACTTCATGCGAAAGACGTTGAGCGACTGGCGCTCGACGTCGACGCTGCCCATAAAGACTTCGCATTCGCGCTTGAACAGCGCCGCCATGGTGGCGGTCGCGACGCCGTGCTGGCCCGCGCCGGTCTCGGCCGTGATGCGTGGTTTGCCCATGCGCACGGCGAGCAGCGCCTGGCCGAGCGTGTTGTTCACCTTATGCGCACCGGTATGGCAGAGGTCCTCGCGCTTGAGATAAATCTTCGCCCCGGCGCATCGCGCGGTCAGGTTGGCGCATAAAAACAGCGGCGTCGGACGGCCGACGTATTCGGCCGCGTAGCGCTTGAGGTCGGCGCGAAAGCGCGGATCGCGACGCGCCTCTTGGTAGGCTTTTTCCAGATCGAATAACGCGGGCATCAGGGTTTCGGCGACGTAGCGGCCGCCGAAATCGCCGAACCGTCCGCGGCTATCGGGCAGATTTTGCATTCGCGATGAAGCTCCTTAACTTCGCGGGATCCTTGACGCCCGGTGCGGCTTCGACGCCGCTGGCGACGTCCACCGCATACGGGCCGAGCGCGGCGGCGGCGCCGACGTTGGCCGGATCGAGCCCGCCTGAAAGAAACACCCGCGCCAGGTCGAAGCGGTCGAGACCGTCGAGCGGACGCGCCTGTCCGGTGCCGCCGAAGAGCCCCGGATGGAAGGTGTCGAGCAGCAGATAATCGGCCGCGCTCGCCGGCAGCGACGCATACGCGGTGTCGGCCTTGAGGCGCAGCGCGCGGATCACCGGCACCGGCCATCCGGCGAGGGCGTCTTCGTCCTCGTCGCCGTGAAACTGGAGCAGATCGAGATTGAGTTCGCGGCGGAACTCATCGATATGACCGCGTGCGGCGTTGACGAAGACCCCGGCGACGAGGCCGCGCGCGCCGATCGCCCGGCGAATCTCGCGCGCGCGCTCGAGCGTCAGACAGCGCGGACTCGGCGGATGGAAATTGAGGCCGACGATCTCGGCGCCCAGCGCCACCGCGAGTTCGGCGTCCGCCACCCGCGTCACGCCGCAGATTTTGATCCGTACGCTCATTTAATGTGCCTTAATGTGCCTACTCTTGCCGGCCCGCATGCTCACGCCGCGCCGGGGGCGGACGGACCGCCGAGCGCGTTGACCAGAATCGTCAGGGCGTCGCGCGGAGCGCCGCCGCGCAGCAGGCTCTCGCCGATCAGAAACGCGCCCGCGCCGGCACGATGGAGCCGGCGGATATCGGCCGGCGTCTCGAGGCCGCTCTCGGACACGATCAGCGCGTCGTCGCGATAGCCGGCGAGCAGCGTCTCGGTAGTCGCGATAGCGGTCTTGAAGGTGTGCAGGTCGCGGTTGTTGATCCCGATTAGGGTCGCGCCGGCGGCGCAGGCGCGCTCGAGTTCGGCGGCGTCGTGGACCTCGATCAGCGCCGCCATCCGCAGCTCGCGGGCGAGTCCGGCCAGCGAGCGCATCTCGCCGTCTTTGAGCATCGCGGCGATCAGCAGGATCGCGTCGGCGCCGGCCGCGCGCGCTTCATAAAGTTGATAGGGATCGAAGATGAAGTCCTTGCGCAGCAACGGCAAATCGACCGCTGCGCGCACCGCGCGCAGGTCGTCGAGGGAGCCCTTGAAGTGGCTATCGGTGAGCACCGAAATCGCCGCGGCACCGCCCGCCGCGTAATCGCGGGCAACCCGCGCCGGGTCGAGGCCGGGCAGAATATCGCCCTTGCTCGGCGAGGCGCGCTTGACCTCGGCGATAATCGCCGGAACCTCCGCCCGCAGCGCTGCGACGAAGGGCCGCGGTGCGGACGCGCGCGCGGCGGCCGCGGCAATTTCGCTTGGCGTCACGCGGCGCCGCTGGAGGCGCACTTCCTCGCGCTTGGCGGCGAATATCCGGTCGAGTATCGAGGGCATGGTTTAATCCCGCCTTCAGCGTGCCGCGGCGGCGCCTTCGTTGCTCACGCGGCAAATTGTTTCGAGCGTCGCGGCGGAGCGGCCGGCGATCAGGATCGCGCGCGCCAGTTTGACCCCGGCGGCGATCGTCGCCGCGCCGCCGCCGACGTAGATTGCGGCGCCGGCGTTAAGCGCGAGCACATCTTGCGCCGGGCCCGGGTCGCCGGCAAGGGTCCGCTTAAGAATCGCGGCGGCTTCGTCGGCGTCGGCGGCGAGGAACGTGGCCGGGCTGGCCGGGGCGACGCCGAGGCCCTCGGGCGTGATCTCGTATGCGCGCAATTCGCCGCCCGCCACTTCGACCACCCGGGTCGGCGCGCCGAGCGAGATTTCGTCGAGTCCGTCGCCCCCATGGACGACCATCGCATGGTCGACGCCGAGCGCGGCGAGCGTCTCGGCCATCGGGCGCAGCAGGCGCGGGTCGGCGACGCCGAGCAACTGGCGGCGCGGATGCGCCGGGTTGGCCAGCGGCGCGATCAGATTGAAGACCGTGCGGATGCCGAGCGTGCGGCGCAGCACCGCCAGCCGCGCGAGCACCGGATGATAGCGGGGCGCGAAGATGAAGCAGAATTGCGCCGCCGCGAGGCAGTGCGCGAGCCCCGCCGGATCGAGCTCGAGCTTGACGCCGCAGCGTTCGAGCACGTCGGCCGCGCCGACCCGTCCGCTGACCGCGCGATTGCCATGCTTGGCGACCGGCACGCCGGCGGCCGCCGCGACGAGGGCGGCGGCGGTCGAGATATTGAACGTGCCGGCGCCGTCACCGCCGGTGCCCGCGGTATCGAGCACCTGGCCGCCGTGGAGCTCGAGCGGACGCGCCCGCCGGCGCATCGCGCGCGCGCCACCGGTCAGCTCGGCGGCCGACTCGCCCTTGATTTTGAGCGCGACCAGGAAGCCCGCGACGAGGATGTCGGGGACCACGTCGTCGAGAATTTCGCCGACCACCTGCTCGGCTTCGGCGGCGCTGAGCGAGCGGCCGCGGAGCACCTCGCTGAAGGCTTCGCGCAGGTTGATCACGCGGCCACTCCGGCAAGAAAGTTGCGCAGCAGGTCTTTGCCCGCGGGCGTGCCGATCGACTCCGGATGGAACTGCACGCCCTCGATGCGATGTTCGCGATGGCGCAGTCCCATAATTTCGCCTTCGGCGGTGCGCGCGCTGATTTCGAGACATGCCGGGAGCGAGTCGGGCTCGACCAGCAGCGAATGATAGCGCATCGCGGCGAACGGATTGGCGAGTCCGCCGAAGATCGATTTGCCGTCGTGGATGATCGGCGAGGTCTTGCCGTGCATCAGGCGCGCGGCACGCACGACCTTGCCGCCGAAGGCCTCGCCGATACATTGATGGCCCAGACACACACCCAGAATCGGCACCGCCCCGGCCATCGCGCGCAGCAGCGCGACCGAAACGCCGGCCGCGGCGGGCGTGCAGGGGCCGGGCGAGATGACGATCGCGTCGGGCTTGAGCGCGCGCGCGCCGGCCACGTCGAGAGCGTCATTGCGGCGGACGATCGCGTCGACGCCGAGCTCGCCGATGTACTGCACCAGGTTGTAGGTAAACGAATCGTAATTGTCGATCATCAGGAGCTTCATCGGCTTACCTCCGCGCCGCCGCTTCGAACTCGCGGGCGGCGCCGAGCGCGCGGATCATAGCGCGCGCCTTGTTGATCGACTCCTGGAACTCGGCGGCCGGATCGGAATCGGCGACGACGCCGCCGCCCGCCTGGATATAGACCCGATCGCCCTTGACCAGCAGCGTGCGCAGCGCGATCGCGGTGTCGGTGTTGCCGGTATAGCTGAAGTAGCCGACCGCGCCGGCGTAAACGCCGCGCCGCACGTTTTCCAGCTCGTCGATAATTTCCATCGCGCGGATTTTCGGCGCGCCCGAGACCGTGCCCTGCGGAAAGGTGGCGCGAAAGGCGTCGAACGCGTCGCATCCGTCGCGCAGCTCGCCGACCACGTTGGAGACGATATGCATCACGTGCGAATAGCGCTCGACGCCCATCAGCTCGGTCACCTTGACCGAACCGGTCCTGGCCACGCGGCCAACGTCGTTGCGGCCGAGATCGACCAGCATCACGTGCTCGGCGATCTCCTTGGGATCCGCCAGCAGCTCGCGCTCGAGCGCCTGATCCTCGGCCTCGGTGGCGCCGCGCGGACGGGTGCCGGCGATCGGGCGCAGCGTGATCTCGCGGCCCTCCGCCCGGACCATCGTTTCGGGCGACGCGCCGACCAGCGTGAGATCGCCCAGGCGCACGTAAAACATGTACGGCGACGGGTTGATCGTGCGCAGGCTGCGATAGAGGTTGAACGGATGGACGGTCAGCGGCGCCTCGAAGCGCTGCGACGGCACGACCTGGATAATGTCGCCGGCCGCGATGTATTCCTTGGCCGCATCGACCATCGCCAGGTAGCCCTCGCGGGTCTGGTTAGAGGTGATCTCGATCTCGCCGCGAAGGTCGGGCGCGGGCGGCTCGAGCCGCGGCGCGACTGCGGCCTCGGCCAGCCGCGCGATGGTCGCGTCGATTTTGGCCTGCGCGCTCAGATAGGCGGTATGGGTCGAAGCGAACTCTTCGAGCGGCACGCTCGCGATAATCTTGAGCGACTGGCGCACGTTGTCGAAGACCAGCACCGTATCGGTGAACATCATGCAGAGGTCGGGCACGCCGAGATCGTCATGCGCCGTGGCGGGAATCCGCGGCTCGAAGCAGCGCACGATATCGTAGGCCAGAAAGCCCACCGCGCCGCCGAAAAAGCGCGGCATCTCGGGCAGCTCGGGCGCGCGCAGGCGCTGCACCTCATGGCGCAGCGCTTCAAACGAATTGTCGACGTGGCGGGCTTCGATCGCGCGTCCCGGCCTGATCAACTCCATCCGCTTGCCGCGTGCGCGCACCACCAGGGCCGGCTCGGTGCCAAGGAAGGTATAGCGTCCCCACTTCTCGCCGCCGCGCACGCTCTCGAGCAGAAATGAATAATCGCCGCGCGCAATCTTGAGAAAGGCCGAAACCGGCGTCTCGAGATCGGCGGCAATCTCGCGGCCCACCGGGATCAGGTTGAAGCCGCGGGCCGCCAGCGCGTCGAAGTCGTGTTCGCTAGGCGTAAGCATCACAGTGAGCCTCCCGGCTCGGCGTCGTTAAGCGGGTGCGGCCGCGCGGCCCAAATAAAAAAGGGGCCGCTGGACGTAATGCCCGCGGCCCCTGGAAAATCGGTTTCGTCGTGGATTACAAAACCGGAGCGCAGGCCAACGCCACGTGGCGCCAACGCCAGTTCGCCCAACTCATCCGGTTTACGCAATCGCTCATCGCCATAGTAATAAGCCAGCCGCGCCGCGCTTTGTCAATCGGCGGGGGTGGCCGCGGCGCTCGTGCCGCCGTAGGTGCCGTTGTATCTGGTGCGCAATTGCTGCTGCGCGGCAGCCGCCTCTTGCTGCGTCGCGTACGGACCGACCTCGACCTTGTACCAGGTCTGGCCCGAGAGCTGGGTCGATACGATATGCGGCGTGTAGCCGAGATTCTGTAACCGCACGACCATGACTTCGGCGCCGTTGCGATCCATCACCGCCTGGATCTGGATATTGTACGGCCGGCGACGCACCGCGGGACTCGCCGAGGCGATCGCCGGCGGACTCGCACGATGGGTTGGCGCGGTGGGCGGCGAAGCTTCCGAATCGTCCGCCGAGGTATAGTCGGAGGACGATTCGGCGCTGCCGCGCGGCGCCGCGGCCGAAGGCGGAATAGTCATTTCGCCGGCGCGCGGCGGCGTTTCATCGGCAATCGCGCCGCCGGTCGGCGCGATTGCTGCGGCCGTGCGCGCGGGCGCCCTGGCATATCTCGGCTTCGCGATTTTGGCGATTGTGGAGGGCGTTTCCGGCGCCGCGCCGTCCTCGGCTACCGCCGGTGCGGACGGCGCCGCGGTAGCGGGGGCCGGCGTGCCGCTGACGGCGGCGGGCGGGGCCGACGTGGCCGGCGCAGCCGCGCTTTCCGGCGGCGTCTCGAGCGGATAGGCGGTCGCGACCTGCGCCTGGCTCGACTGGCTCTCACGGCCGACGTCGTAGCCGGCCAGCAGGCCCAGCATGAAGACCGTGCCCGACAGCGCGGCGATCGCGAAGACGATTGCGGCTATGCCGCCCGATCTGATTTCAAACCGCATGCCGCCTCACCCTCACATTCGATCCGGAGCGCTCACCCCGAGCAGATCCAGCGCGCCCGCCAGCGCGTTGCGCAACACGCCCATCAGGAACAGCCGCGCGACGCTGAGCGCGGGATCGTCGGGGTTGATTATACGGTTGGCGGGCTTGTTGTAATAGCGATGGAACTCGCCGGCAAGTTCCAGCAGGGCGAACGGTAGCCGATGCGGCTCGAGCGCCTCGACCGCCCCGGTGACGACTGCGGGCAGGGCGAGGGCGCGCTTGGCGAGTTCGAGCTCCTCCGGGCCGAGCCGCGCCAGATCGATCGCCGCCGCGTCGGCCGCAAGCGCGATGCCCGCCTTGGCCGCTTCGCGGAAGATGCTGGCCAGCCGCGCATGCGCGTACTGCACGTAAAAGACCGGATTCTCGGGCGCCTGGCGCTTGGCCAGATCGAGGTCGAAGTCGAGGTGGCTGTCGTGCTTGCGAAACACAAAAAAGAAGCGCACGACGTCGCTGCCGACCTCCTCGATCAGCTCGTCGAGCGTGACGTAGGTTGCCTTGCGCGTCGACATCTTGACCTTCTCGCCGGCGCGCGTGAGCGTAACGAACTGGTAGATGATCGCGCGGATCGGCGCGGTGTCGTGGCCCAGCGCCTTGACCGCCGCGATCACGCCGACGTGCTCGGCGATATGGTCGGCGCCGAACACGTCGACAATCAGATCGAAGCCGCGCTCGAGCTTGTCGACGTGATACGCGATGTCCGGCGTGCGGTAGGTCGGCTCGCCGGTCGATCGGATCAGCACCTGGTCCTTGGGCAGGCCGAGCTTCGCGCCGACCAGCCATTCGGCGCCGTCGCGGGTGGCCACCAGTTGGCGCTCGCGCAGCGCGGTCATTACGGCGTCCACGCGGCTTACCGCCGCGCCATCGCGCGGGCGCATCAGATCGAGTTCGTTGGTGAAGACGTCGAACTTGATCGCGAGCGTGGCGCAGGTCTGGTTGATGCCGGCGAAAATTTCGCTCACGGCGGCCTGGATGAAAATCGCCAGATCGGTCCGCTCGGCCAGCGCGGGTCCATGCTGTTCGACCAGTTTGCGCGCGATGTCGCGGATATATTCGCCCTGGTAGCCGTCCTCCGGCAGTTCGGCGTCGCGGCCAAGTTCGTTCAGATAGCGCACGCGCACCGACTCGCCGAGCAGCTTCATCTGGCGCCCGCCGTCGTTAAAATAGTATTCGCGCGTGACGGCAAAGCCGGTCGCTTCGAACAGCCGCGCGAGGGTATCGCCGAGCACCGCGTTGCGGCCGTGGCCGACGGTCAGCGGTCCGGTCGGATTGGCGGAAAGAAATTCGACCTGCACGCGCCGGCCGTGGCCGATTTGCGGGCGCATCAAGGCCGCGCCGCGCGCCGCCGCGCCGCGCAATTCGCCATGCCAGTAGGCCGGCGCCATGCGAAAATTTATGAAGCCCGGACCGGCAATCGTCACCTCGACGATCTCCGGCGGCAATTGGATGTGGCGCCTGATGATTTCCGCGATTACCCTGGGCGGCTGGCCCTCGGCGCGCGCCAGCACCAGCGCAAGGTTGCTCGCGGCGTCGCCGTGCGCGGGGTCTTTGGGCGCTTCGATCGCGACCGCGGCGGCCGGCGACTTCAGTTCGCCCGCCGCATGGGCCCGCGCGAGCGCGGCGATCAGGATCGGTACGATCAGTTCGTTCATTGGTGATTTAACGATCAATGGTGCCAGATGCCGGCGATGCAGGGTAGGGGGCGCGCTCCGGGCGTGCCAAGGCGGCCGATGGCGCGGCGCTGACGGCGCGCGGCGCTTTCATGCTAAGCACCGCGCTGGCATCTAATTATGGCTGAGTCGTCCGGCGTCGGCGATCTCGGCGATCAGGGAGCAACGCATGGAACTTGGACTGGCGGGCAAGGTCGCAATCGTTACTGGTGGCAGCAAGGGTATCGGCCGCGCCACCGCGCTCGGCCTGATTGCCGAGGGTGCGTCGGTCCTGATCTGCGCGCGCGGCCAGGCGGCGCTCGATGAAGTGGTCGCAGCGGCCGGCGCGGGCGCGCACGGACGGCTCGAGACCTGCGTCGCCGACCTGACCGATGGCGCGGCGATCCGGCAGGTCGTCACGCGCTGCGTCGATCTGTTCGATCGCATCGATATCCTGGTCAACAACGCGGGCAGTGCGCGCGTCGGCGAGTTCCTCAAGCTCGACGATCAGGCCTGGCTCGACGATTGGCAATTGAAGTTTTTTGGCTACGTGCGGATGGCCCGCGAGGTGCTGCCGCAAATGGAGCGCAAGGGCGGCGGCGTGATCATCAATATCATCGGCGCGGCGGCGCTCAACCCGCGCCACAGCTATATGATCGGCGGCGCCGCCAACGCCGCGCTCAACCATTTCACCAAGGCGCTGGCCGACGAGGGCGGCAAGCTCGGGGTGCGCGTCGTGGGGATAAATCCGGGACCGATTCTGACCGAACGGCTGCTCAAGATGCGCACCGGGCTGATGCCGTCGGCGGCGGCGGCTGATGAGGCGTTTCGCAAGATGACGCCACTCGGGCGCGTCGGCAAGGCGACCGAGGTCGCCGACCTGGTGCTCTTTCTAGCCTCCGATCGCGCCGGCTTTATCCACGGCGCGAATATCACGATCGACGGCGGCTACACCCAGGGCCTTATGGGATGACGGGCTATGGCTTGAACCATTCGGCCGATCGCGCCAGCGTCGGGTAGCCCGAGCCGATCTGGATCAGGACGCCGTGACTCGCGCGCGGCGAGATGAACGCCTCGTACGAGTCGGGTGCGAACTCGCGCTCGTCGACCATGCGCAGGCCGTCGGCCTTCATTTGGGTAATTTTTTCTTTCGCATTCGGCACGTCGAACGTCAGATGGTGCAGCCCCTCGCCGCGCTTTTCCAGAAACGCGTGGAGAAACGACTTCTCGCCCAACGGTTCGAGCAGCTCAAAGGTCGTTCCATTCAGATCGAGTTCGATCAGCCGATACCCGGCTGCGCGATTTTCATGTTCATAAAGAAAGCGCGCGCCGAGCACGCCCTCGAAGAACTTGCGCGCCTCGCTGAGGCTCTTCACGGCTATGCCGATGTGGTCGAGTTTACCGATGGGTTCGTTGGCCATGCGCGGCGCCTCAACGCCTGCGCGCAATTTAGGGGCGTGGCGGACCGATCGTCAAGCGCGCCTTGCACGGCGCGGCAAAAGCGCGCATCTAGGAAACCTCTGCACCAGGCTCTGCGGTCACCCTGAGCGCAGCGAAGAATCCCGGATCCAGGACCCCTTCGCTTCGCTCAGGGTGACCGCAGAGCCTGGTGCAGAGGTTCCCTAGCGCCTATGCCAGTGGTCCCGTGGAAAATGCCGCCGATTGCCAAAGTTTACGAGGCGCTCGGCGCGGTCGGTGACGGCCGGGTCGAGATAGTCGACGCCGCCCGCGCCATGGTCGCCTCGTCCGACGGCGCCAGGCGCTATGAAGTGACGATTTCCGCTGACGGCCGCGAGGTCTCGTCCAACGACAACGCGTCGTTCTGGCAGGGTTATCTCGGCTATCCGGCGATCGCCGTGATGATCGTGCGCGGGCTGATCGGACGGCCCGCGGAGGCGATCAGCGCGCTGGCCGGCGTGCCGTGGAAGCAACTGAACACGCGCTATCGCAATGATTACGACCGCACGCTGGACGACGCGCTCGCCCGCGCCGCGGCGCGCGGCTTCGACCCGGCCGCGATTCGCGCGGCCGCCGCCGCGACTCTCGAGGAGTTGCGCGCGCTGGCTCCGCTGCGCGGGCCGCGCCGTGCGCCGCCGCGCGCGCAATAGTCCGCCGGCTCAATACTGGCGATGCGCCCGCCACGATCCGCCTTCGAGGATCGCGCCGCCGTTGTAGCAGGTATAGCCGCCGTTCACGTCGCCGTTGGGCGTGCGTCCGGTGAACACGCACGAGCTGCCGTCGGGCATCTGCACCCGCATCGTGATCTGCGTGCCGCTGAGCGTGGCCCGGACGATCTTGCCGGTCTCATTCATGTTGTAGCAATTTTGCGTCAAATAGGCGCAGCGGTAGAAACCGCCCAATCCCTTGTCGCCCTGGATCAGCGTGAGCGTCACGTCCTGCTGCGCGTTGCATCGGCTGGCCGACGAGGTATTGCAACTCGCCAGCGTCGTCCCCTGCCAGACGCCGACCACGCCGTTGGCGCCGGGCTTGTCCGCCTGGGTGCCGGCCGGCGGTGCGACCGCGGTCGCGGGAGCCGTGTAGCCGCCGTCACGGCCGGGTCCGGTAGAGCATCCCGCGGCGCCGGCGATCATCGCCAGTAGCGTCAATCCGCCTAATCTAATGCGTAATGATAATCGTCCCATTAATCACCGCCTCTCGGTTTCCGCTTCAGTAACTGCGCCGGGTCTGAAACTCGCCCTGCTCGATAATGCCGCCGCCCTGCAGGCACTCGTAGCCGCCGGCGAATCGCTCGCCCTCGGGCACGCCGGTAAAGAAACACATCGAGCCGTCTTCCAGCATCACCCGCATAGTAAGCCGATTATGGCTCAGACGGCCATGCCGGATTATGCCGGTCTCGTTCATGTGGCGGCAGACCTGGTTGCCGTAGGCGCAACGGTAATAGCCCGAGACGATTTCGCCCTGCTGAAACATCGTGAGCGTAATGTTCTGCATCGCCGCGATGCGTCCTGGGTCGGACGGATCGCCGACCGAAGTCGAGACGCTGATGCCTTGCCATACTCCGCTCAGGGCGCTGTCGGCGGCGGCCATGCGCGCAGTCGCAGGGCCGGTTGACGCACCGGCCAGGCGCGCCGCATCGGGCGATGCGGCGGCGCATCCGATCGTCGTGGCGACGAGCATCGCGAGCGCGATCATACCGGCCGTGGCACGGATCGTCATGTGGAACCCTCCGGCGAACCTTCGGGTGCGTCCGCGCGGCGCGGTCGCCGTGGCAATTAACCGTGCAGAGCGCGGAGGCGGGTGTGATCGCGAATTTAGGAACCGCGGGTCGCGGGGTCAATAGGGAATTTCAGAGCGCGCCGGATAGGGGCTTCGCGGCTCTGGCGGTGGCGGCGCCTGGCGCCTGATCGCCAAGCTCGCCAGCCGCGATGGCGGGCCGTTCCATCAAGGCGATCAGGCTCAGTGCCGGCGTTGGCAGGTGCGCTTCGATCCGGCGAAACAGTGGCGTCAGCCAATTGAGCATCTGCACCTGGAAGCGCCCAAAATGAGTCCGCTTGAGTAATTTACCGTTGAGCCACCAGGCGAAGCAGCCGCTGCGGTTGAACGGGATCACCTTGACCACGAGCAGCCCGCAAGCGCGGCCCAGTTCAGTCAATGACGCTTCGGTATAGCGGCGCTTATGGCCCAGTACCTCGTCGAGCGTGCCGAACAGCCCGGGGCCGTTCGGCACCAATACGATCGCGCGCCCACCCGGCCGCAGCGCCGCCTTGATATTGAGCAGCGCCGCCCGATCGTCATCGACATGTTCGACCACGTTGAGACAGATGACGGTATCGAAACCCCGCTCGAGGTCGGGAAAGGTCGCGACCTCGGTCACGTCGCAGTACGAGACGTCGAGGTACGGATGGTCCTCGCGCAGCGCGCGCAAACTGTCGAGGTAAAGCGGGTTTATATCGCTCGCGACGTAGTGCTCGCGCGGGATCATCTGGCGCGTGAGATTGCCGACGCCGCTGCCTATCTCGAGCACCCGCTGGCCGCAGAACGGCCGAATCACTTCCGCCATCCAGCGGTTGTAGCGCGGCGCCCGCGACAGGCGCGCCAGGATCTGGCTGCCGAATTGGTCAAGCCGGTAGATGTTGTCGCTCGCGGCGAATCTGAAAATCGCCACCAATGCGCCGAGCCCGTCGCGCCAGCCGATCTTTTTGCCCTCGGCATAGGTGCGGCCGCGATAGCTAATCGGGATCTCGAAAATCCGCGCACCGCGTTTCGCCAGTTTGATACTTAATTCGATCTCGATGCGGAAATCGTTGCTCTGGAGCGGAATCGATTTTAACAGGTCGGTGCGGATTGCCTTGTAGCAGGTCTCGACGTCGGTGAAGTTGACGTTGGAGGCGAGATTACACAAAAACGTGATCAGCTTGTTGCCGAGTTGATGCCGGTACATCAGGACGCGCCGCACTGAGCCGCCCGCGAACCGCGAACCGAATACCGCGTCGGCCTCTTCGGTCGCGAAGATCTCGACGATCCGCAGAATATCCCGCGGCTGATATTCCAGGTCGCTGTCGTGGATGATGCTGACCGTGCCGGTCGCCTCGCGCAGCGCGGTCTCGATCGCTTTGCCCTTGCCGGCATTGCGCGGATGACGCAGGAAGGTCCACGACATCTTCGCCTCGCCACCGTCGGCGTCGCGCCCCGCCTGTTCCTGGCGGAACGCCTCGAGCGCGGCCGGCGTACCGTCATGCGAGCCGTCGTCGACCACGATCACTTCGATGCGCGTGAGATGGAGGCTACTCTCGAGCACGCGCAACCGCCGCAGCGAAGCCGCTACCAGGTGCTCTTCGTTGTAGACCGGCACGAGGACCGCAAGACTCAACGTGGGAGCGGCGGCATTCATCGGCGGGTGGGCTTCAACTCGAGCTCTTCCGGATGCGGGTCAGCACACGCGTTCGGCGCGGCGCCCGGATCGCGCCGCGTTCGCGATCCGCATTAGACGGGGCTTCCTTATGTAAGGCTGGATGAATTTCGGGCGGACGATCCGATTGCATAAAAACGACTGAGCGCCGGCCATCGCGCTATGCGGGATGCCCGCAGCGTCGCGAAAAGCCGTGGCTGCCGCCTGGACGGCGGATGTTGGCGCCAACCGTCGGCCGCGCGCGGCCAGCCGTTCAGGCGGCCTTGGCCATATCGTGCGGCAGCACGAAATCGTAATCGAGCGTGAAGAACGGCTTGCTCAATCCGCGTTTTTTCAGCTCGGCCGCGCTGTCATGCCGGGTCATGCCCATGATCAGCGATTGCTTGACCGCGCCCACCACGTCCGAATCGATCCACGGGTCGTCTTTCAAAAAGACCTGCGTGGTCAGCGGCGCAAACCCCGGATGCGTCACCCGGACGTGCAGATGGGCCGGGCGCCACGGATGGCCGCCGAGCGCCTTGATCAGCATCCCGGTCGGTCCCGACTTGGGAATTTCATAGGCCGACGGGACCCAGGTCTGCATCTCGTAGTGCCCATGATGGTCGCTGGCGACCTTGGCGCGCAGGTTGAACGGCGCTTCGGCCGTGGCGATGTTAAAATGCGAATAGCGGCCCTCGGCGTCCGCCTGCCAGAAATCGACCACCGCTCCGCCGAGCGCCGCGCCATCGGTACCGCGCACGGTGCCCGAGAAGATCAGCACGTCGCCCGGCTCGTTGGCGCGATGCGGCAGCACGCAGGGCGACTTGAGCTCCGGCGCCCCGGCGACATAATACGGCCCCTCGACCGTGGTCGCGGTGCCCGGACGCCCGCTGTGATCGACGTCGTCCACCGTCACTTCGAGAAACACGTCGAGCAGCAACGGGATCTCGCCCTTTTCGCCGGCCTCGGTCAGGAAGGCGAGCGTGCGATGATATTCCTCATAGGTCACATGATGCTTGCGGATAAAATCCTTGAGCGTCGCGGAAAGGTCGTCGAACAGTTCGTTGAGTCGCGGGGTGCGGGTCTCTTTGGCTTTGGCAGAACTCATGGAGCGCTCTCCTTTGCTCGGGTGTGATCGACGGCCGATCATCGTTGCCCTTGGTCTCTAGCACTAATGCGCCCTGATCCGTTAGAGGCGTGCGCCCATTCTCGCGGAGTGGCCTGCGCCAAATCGCGCTATGCGGCGGGTTCGCGCGCCGCGACCGTGAACCAGAATGCGCTTGAGTTCGATCGCTTGGGCGGTGGTCCGCCGGGTCGAGACGATGCGACGAAAATTAAAGGCCGGTGCGGAGAGTTATCAGGTCGTCGTTGGAGGGCCCGCGATGGTCTGGTCGCTCAGGGCGAGCGCCAGACCATCGGGACCGTCGCTGACGCGGGTTAAGCCGGAATTGGCACTGATGTTGCGAATTTTGATCGGGCGCGGGCATGACCAATCACGCAACCTGCTTGAAGCCGTGCCCGTCGCGATCCTCGCTGGTCGCCTGCGCAACCGTCACCGCCGGTCCGACCGTCGGCTCGACCGCAGTGTGCGGCAGAACCGCTTCAGTCGTGCGGATCGTGCGGCCCAGGATGCCGTCAAGCAGCTCCATCGCCTTGAGCGGCCGCGGCGTACGGGGCATCCTGATGTCGGCAGCGAAGGTGTGGCTCCAGACGTACCAATCCGTCGCAGCCAGCGCGGTGACCAGAGCTATCGTAGTCAGAACGATCGAAGTAGTTGAGTAAATCATCGGATGAGCCTCCTTGCTCGATGCTTGAACATAAGCATGAGATGTGCCATCGTAAATTCCTTTAGATTGCTCAGGAATTTCCTCAACATTGGTCAGAATCGTTTGCACTATGCGAACGCGGAGCAAAACGGGAACCATAAACCGATTTCCTTTTCGCCTACGACTTATATTAGTAAACGTGTTGATATATTTTCTCTCTCGAGAGTCGCGCTCAATGATCACCGGTCATTCAAAATTCCCCGCTTTTGCTTCATCCTGAGCGCCTGTGAACGGTGCCGAACATTCCACCGAACTGGTTGAGGGCACGCTCGACCAGTTGCTCTACGTCAACGAGGCCAGCGGCTACGTGGTGGCGGTAGTCGAGCGCTCCGACGACCAGGGGGCGCGCAGCCGGATTACCGTGGTCGGCAATTTCGGCGCGGTCGAGATTGGCGCGGGGCTGCGCCTGAGCGGACGCTTCGAGAAGCATCCGCGGTACGGCGAGCAATTCCGGGTCGAGGATTTCGAGACGGTGCGGCCGGCCGGCGTCAATGCGCTTGAGCGCTACCTCGCCTCCGAGATCAAGGGCGTGGGACCGGCGATCGCGCGGCGTATCGTCGAGCGCTTTGGCGAGGAGCTGCCGGCGGTGCTCGATACGGCGCCCGAGCGCCTGCACGAGGTGCGCGGCCTGCCGCGGGCCGTCGCCCAGCGGATCGCGCTGGCCTGGCGCGACGCGTCGGGTCTGCGCGAGGTGACGGTCTTTCTGCGCGGCCACGGGATCGCGGCGGCCCACGCGCGCCGGATTCACAAGGTCTATGGCCGCGACTCGCTGGCGACGATTCGCGCCGATCCCTACATTCTCGCGCGCACCATTATCGGGATCGGCTTTCGCACCGCCGACGCGATCGCCGAGAAGCTCGGCATCCCGCGCAACTCGCTTCAGCGCGCGCGCGCCGCGATGCTCTTCGTGCTCGAGCGGATGGCCGACGAGGGGCACGTCTTCGCGCCCTTCGGCTATCTCGAGCATCAGTTCCAGAGCGCCCTCGAGCTCGAGCCGGGGCTCGCGCGCGAAGCGCTGGGCGATCTGGTGCACAGCGGCGAACTGGTGGCCGACACCGTCGACGACCATCCGGCGGTCTACCTGGCGCGGCTGCACGCGGCCGAAGTGACGGTCGCCGAGCGGATCGCGATGCTGGTGGCGGGGCGCCCGATGGGCCCGGCGGTGATCGCGCGCGCGATGGAAGCGGCGAGCCACGCCGGTGGTATCGTGCTTTCGGCCGAGCAGCGGCGCGCGCTCGAATACGCGCTCAAGGCCAAGGTCGCGGTGATCACCGGCGGTCCCGGCACCGGCAAGACCACGCTGCTGCGCTCGCTGATCGCGGCGCTCGATTCGGCCGGACTGAAGCCGACCCTGGCGGCGCCCACTGGCCGCGCGGCGCGCCGCCTGGCCGAGGCGTGCGGCCGCGAGGCCCGCACCATCCATCGCTTGCTCGAATTCGCGCCCGAGACCGGCGAGTTCCTGCGCACCGAGAAATTTCCGCTGCGCACCAATTTCCTGATCGTCGACGAAGCCTCGATGATGGACCTCGAGCTGGCGGCGAGCCTGCTGCGCGCGCTCACGCCGGGATCGTCGATCCTGCTGGTAGGCGATCGCGATCAGTTGCCGTCGGTCGGTCCGGGCAGCGTGCTCAAGGACGTGATCGCGTCCGGGCTGGTGCCGGTCGTGCAGCTCGAGCAGGTCTATCGCCAGGCGCGCGCGAGCCTGATCGTCGCCAACGCGCATCGCCTCAACCGCGGCGAGATGCCCGAGACGCCCAACGAGGCCGAGGGCGATTTCTTTTTCTTCGAGCGCGCGTCGCCCGACGACGTGGTCGGCACGATTAAGGAGCTGGTGCAGAACCGGCTCGTCGGCCGTTTCGGTATCGCCGACCCGCGCGAGATCCAGGTGCTCACGCCGATGAACCGCGGGCCGCTCGGCACGCAGGCGCTCAATCGCGAGCTGCAAGCCCTGCTCAATCCGCACGGCCGCGAGCTGCGCGCCGGCGATCGGCGCTTTCGCGAGGGCGACCGCGTAATCCAGTTGCGCAACAATTACGACAAATTGATTTTCAATGGCGCGATCGGCCGGGTGGTTTCAATCGACGCGGCGCGCGGCCGGGTCGGCGCGAATTTCGACGAGGGGCCCGCCGAATACGATCTGGCCGACCTCGACGAACTGGGCCTCGCCTATGCGATTTCGATTCACAAGAGCCAGGGCAGCCAGTATCCGGCAGTGGTCATCCCGATCCATCAGAGCCACTTCCTGATGCTGCGGCGCAATCTCATCTATACGGCGATCACGCGGGCCGAACGGGTCTGCGTACTGGTCGGCACGCGCGGCGCGCTGTCGCAGGCGGTGCGCAACGAGGACGAGCGCCGCCGCTTCAGCCGGCTGGCCGACCGCTTGCGCGTAACGTAACGCCGCCGGGGGCATGGCGCGCAGTACGATCGCTTATAAGCCATCAATGCGTTGATGGTATGAATGGCCAGACGCTTGGGCTTTGCTGAGGTACAAGGTGAATTATGGCGACGCTATCGGGGTACGCTCTAGCGTTGGTGAGCACCCTTCCAATCGACCATACATACGTGGCGAGCGATGATGGGTTCGCGTGGGGATGCTTTGGCCGTGATGCCGGCGGAAGGGCCCTTGCTTCAGCGGCCGGCGATTCCAAGTGCGCGAATTGTTTATCGGATCCTAAAACCATCGGAATTGTGCCGAGGCTTTATGCGGGGATCAGATACCTCAGGACTGGCGTCTGCCATCAAGCGGCGAATCGCCTGCTCTACCCTGCGGGCGTGGATGTTGCCGTTGCGGGAGGCTATCGGTGGTCTTTCGCCCGGTTTGGTCCATACGGCAAGGGGCCATGGCCCGAATTAGCGAGCTGTGTTAAGTTAGTAATAGGGCCGAGATCGCAAGCCGGAAGCGGGTCACGCATGAAAGACGATAAAAGTACCCAACTCTCTGAGTCTGTGAGAAAGCTCTATTCCCCGGAGATGTTCGATAAGCTTGGCAGCCAGAATGAGCGCTTGAAGATCAAGCAGCAAGAGTTAGAGGCGATGGCGGCCACCTATCTTGGAGAACAATACGATCGGGCGAAGGTCAAGGACGTTGTCGCAATTCAGATTAGTACCGATATTGAGCAGGACAAATTGCTTGGTCGGCTCGACAACAATGACCTCACGGAGGCCGACTACATAAATCAGCTTGAATGCTTATTTATGGATTCGGCGGCCGCCTGCGAACGCATTCTGGGAGCTCAAGACTTTGAAAGGCTGTTCGGCATCCGCTCAACGGATGCTACCAAGCTGATTGATCGATCGAACCTTCCGTTTGCCCGCTGAGTATTCGATTGCTGGTTCTGCGGGCGCTCGGCGTATCGCTTTCATCTCTTTCCTTCTGGAAGAGTTCAGGGTTCACGACCTTCCGTTACCCCTGCGGCCAGTGCACGAACTCGATCTTGATGCCGTCCGGGTCGCTGAAATAGACCGCGTAGTAGCCGGGGAAATAGGCGTATTCGGCCGGCGCGTCGAGCACCGGCGCGCCAATCTTATTAAGCAGCGCATGAAGGTCGCCGACCTCGGCGCGACTGCCGGCGTTGAAGGCGAGATGATTCAGTCCCGGTGCGTTGCGATCGTGTGCCCGCTTCGCCGAATCCCCCTTGGCCGGGCGCATCGTGACCGCGCCGTGCGGACTGGCCCATGCGAGCAGCGCGGTCTTCATCGCGGTCTTGGTCGCTTCGGGAACCGCGGCGCGAGTATAGCCCATGAAGCCGAGCACCTGATCGTAAAAGGCCGCCGAGCGCGCCAGATCGGTTACAGTTAATGCCAGATGGTTAATGCTGCCGCGCGCCATCGCTTAGCCCCTCATGCCAACGTGAAGATACAATATACTGAGTATTACCCGCGCGGTGCGAACTGCGGCATCACCTGGGTGGTAAAGCGTTCGAGCGAGTGTCGCGATTGCTCGTGGGTCAGATTGCCGAAGGCGAACGACAGCACCAGATAGTCACATCCGCTGTGCTCGAAGAAGCTGCCGACCTGATCGCGCACCTCGCCCACCGTGCCGGCGATCGCGACGTCGTTGCGCCGGGCGAGATCGAGGTCGTCGGTAAAGCCGTAGGCCGGAATCGTGCGGAAGTCGAGCCACAGCTTGACGATATTGTTGTAGTAGGCGCGATAGGCCGGGCGCGCGGCCGCGTCGAGGTCGGCGTCGTCGGCGGCGACGTAGCAATGGCGGATCGCGCCGCGCCGCGGCTCGGCGATATGCGGATTCAGATCGTCGGGGCCGCCCTTGTGCTTTTTCAGCTCCTCGGCGTACATCGCGGTGAACTTTTTCAGCGCCGCGTTGGGTCCGTTACCCACCATATGCATCCCATGACGTGCGGCGAAGAGCACGCTGTCGGGCGTCGCGCTGCCATACCAGAAGGGCGGGTTGGGGCGCTGCGCGGGCGCGAGTTCCATCGGCACGGCGTCGTAGCGGTAGTGCTGGCCGCGATGATTGAGTTGCGGATTACGCAGGCCGGTGACGATCGCGGCGAGCGCTTCCTCGAAAATCTCGCGCGCGTCCATGAAGGGCACATGATGATAGGCCAGTTCGAACGGCGAGACGCCGCGGCCGACGCCGATATCGAATCGTCCGCCGCTCAGATTGTCGAGCATGCAAATCTCCTCGACCAGGCGCAGCGGATGGTAGAGCGGGAGCAGGTAGACTAGCGGACCGAGGCGGATGCGCCGGGTGCGCGCCGCCACGGCGGCAAGAAAAATCCCCGGTGACGGCGCCATCCCGAGCGGCGTCGCATGATGCTCGGCCAGATGGTAGCCGAGGAAGCCGGCGCTGTCGGCGTCGGCGATGAGCGCCAGGCGCTGCTCGAAGATGCCGTCGAGCGGCTGATCGCGCCGCTCCAGGTGGTCAAAGATGCCGAACGCGCGTTGGTTCATGGTCGGTTCCTGGGCGCCCGCGGCGCCGCCGTCGCAGAGTGTGATCGCGAGGCCGGCGGCGCGTATCAATCGCCGCTTAAGATCGATCGCTGATCAGGCCGGTTCGGTCTTGCCGGTCACAAAGGCGAGTCCGGTCGCGCCGTTGGTGCTCCATACGCTGTGGGTGCATCCGTTGGGCCGGTAGCTCAGGTTGCCGGTCACCAGTTCGCCCGACTCGTCGGCGTTCGAGCCTTCGATCATGAAGACGACTTCGTCGCCGACATGGCGATGCGGCGCGAGGCGCGCGCCCGGCTCGAAGCGCGCGAGTGCGACCCGCCGATGGATTTCTGGATCGTTCAGCAGCGGCTTCATGCGGACGCCCGGCAGCGCGTCGACCCAGGCGATTTCATTGAGGCGGAAAATTTTCGACGGCGGGCCGTCGCCGCGTTCGGTTGCGGGTCCGACCCCGCCGGTGATGAAGGCGAGCGCGGTCGCGCCGTTGGTGCTGGTGACGGTATGGGTGCATCCGTTGGGCCGATAGCCGACGCAGCCGGCGGTCACGGTGCCGAAGTCGTCGGTGATCGCGCCCTCGATCACGTAGAGGATTTCGTCGCCGTCGTGGCGATGCAGGGCGAGGGTGCCGCCCGGCTCGAAGCGCGTCAATTGCACGCGCCGTTTGGTCGCCGGATCGGACCACAGCGGCTTGGCCTGTACGCCCGGATGCATGGATTGCCAGGGGACCAGATTAACGTCGATAATGCGCGATGCGGTGGATTCGGCCATCAGGAGCCTCCGCTGCCGGTGGCAAAATCGCCCGCGGGGGCGTCGCCGGCAAGCCTAACGCTCGATAGTCCGGATGAGCCGCGCCTGTCAATCAGCCGCGCCGCCAGGGAGTCGGGGCGATCGCGGGGCGCGCCACGTTGGCGGCGGCAAGCGGCGGGCGGTATCATCGGGATGCGAGGCGATGGCGATGACGACCGAGCGAATCGAGATCAACCCGTCGGTGATGCTGGGCAAGCCGGTCATCCGGGGGACGCGGATCACGGTCGAGCTAATCCTGCGCAAACTGGCCGAGGGCGAGACCGAAAGCGATCTGCTGGAGGACTATCCGCATCTCACCGCCCAGGACGTTCGAGCGGCGATCGCCTATGGGGCGGCGAGCGTGGCGCTCGAGGAAGTGGTGCTGCTGGCCGACGCCGCCAACCCCAGCAAATCTTAAAACATGGAGTTCGTGGCCGACGAGAGTTGCGCGGGTCCGGTGATCCGGGCACTGCGCGAAGCCGGCCACGACGTGATCGCGATCGCGGAGATCTCGAAAGGCATACCTGACGAGCTGGTGATGAAGCGCGCATTCGCTGAGCGGCGCGTGCTGATCACCGAGGACGCCGACTTCGGCGAGCTGGTCTATGTCCGCGAGCGGCCGTCGGCGGGCGTCATTCTGGTGAAGTTCGATAGCCGCGCGCGGCGCGCCAAACCGACGGCCGTGGTCGAAGCGGTGGCCAAGCTGGGCGTGCGGCTGCGGGACGGCTTCGCGGTGATCGCCCCGGGTCGCGTGCGACTGGCCAGGAGACCTCGCGACTAAAACTTGCCTCACCATCCCTGCGGGTATGGCGATATGCTGTGAGCCGCCGTATTCCCCGCATCGCTAATCCCCCGCCATGCGGGGCCGGTCAGAAGAGTAGCCGCTCGATAATCGCGAGGCGGAGCGGTTCCTTGTAGCGGACCGTGCCGAGGATGCGCACGCCGGTTGCGTCGGCGAGGCGCGCGGCGTCGTGCGCGACGGTCGCCGAGGCGTCGGGATCGAACGCGTTGAGGATCGCGCCGCGGACGATTAATCCCCGTTCGCGGGCATAGGCGAGCGATCGCCCGGCCGCTTCGACGAAGCCCGGACGGCTGGCGACGACCAGGATCACTTCGAGCCGATGCGCGATCGCGAGATCGGCGAAGTCGTGCTCCGCGTCGATCCGCGCGGCGAGTCCGCAAGAGTTATCGACGCCGCAGGCCTCCTCGACGATCACGGCGTCACGTGACCGTTCGATCGTGCCGAGGGCGCGGCTGATCGCGGCGAAGCCGGGCGATGGCGCACCGTCGGCGATCGCCGCGTCCAGCGGTCCGAGCGCCGCGCGATAGCGGTAGAGCGAGACGATCTCGAGCGGCAGGTCAGCGCCCGCCGCGGCGAGCAGCGAGCGGGCGTCATCTGAATAATCCGGCGCGAGCGTGCCGTCGCCCGGCGCGCAGCCGACGGCGATCGGCTTCATCACGCCGACGCGCATCGCGCGCACGCGCAGTGCGAACGCGATCGCGCATCCCGCCATGGTCTTGCCGCAATGCGGCCCGGTGCCGCTGACGAGATATTTGAGCATCATTCTTGCGCCCAAGTTGCGTACGTCATCAAGACGCGGCTTGCCGGTGCAAAATCGCGTGTGCTTAGATGGCCTTGAAGACACGTTTAGCGCAAGCGCGGGGTGAACGTCATGGACTACAACGTCATCGACGCCGACGGCCATATACTCGAGCCTCCCGATTTGTGGGAGCAATATATCGATCCGCAATACCGCGAGGGCTGCCCCAAGCTGGTAACGATGGCCGATGGGCTGGAGATTTTCCGCGTCGAGCACGACGATGCGGTCGACCTGGGCCACGGCAAAAAGCGCATCAGCTTCGGCGCGGTCGGCGCATACGGCTCGCGCGACGGCAAGGTCTCGGCGCGCATTCCCTACACCGAGGGGCGCAAGGGCGGCTTCGATCCGCATGCGCGGATTCCCGACATGGACGCCGAGGGCGTCGACGCGGCGTTTCTCTATCCGAGCCTCGGCCTGTTTTTGGGCTCGATGAAGGATCCCGACTTCTCCGCGGCAGCATGCCGCGCCTACAATCGCTGGCTCGCCGACTATTGCAAGCCTTATCCCGAGCGGCTGTTCGGCGCCGCGATGCTGCCGATGCAATCGGTCGAAGGCGCGATCCAGGAGATGCGCTTTGCGGTCAAAGAACTGGGCTTCAAGGCGGGCTTTATCCGGCCCAATCCGTACAACGGGCGCGTGCTGCACGATCCGGCCTACGAGCCGCTGTGGACGGCGGCCGAGGAGATCGGCTTCTCGATGGGGATTCACGGCGGCTCGGAGAGCGGGCAGGTCACCCTCGGCATGGATCGCTTTACGCGCGGCGGCGCGGTGCGCCATTGCGTGGCGCATACCTTCGAGATGATGGCGGCGGCGACCAGCCTCCTGATGTGCGGTGTGTGCGACCGCCATCCGAAACTCAAGTTCGCATTTCTGGAATCGGGCGGCGGCTGGATGGCCGGGTGGCTCGATCGGATGGATCGCCATTTCGACGACCAGGGGATGAACGATACGCGCCTCACGATGCGGCCGAGCGAGATGTTCCATCGCCAATGCTTCATCTCGTTCGAGCCGGTCGAGAAATCGCTGCCGCTGCTCGCCGATTACCTGGGCTCGGACAATATCCTGTGGGCGACCGACTACCCGCATCTCGACGGCTTTCCCGACGCGCCCAAGATGATCCAGGCGATGGGCATGCCGGCCAAAACGCTGGCCAACGTGATGGCGGGCGGGGCCAAGCGCTACTACAACATGATTTAATCCGGACCGGCGAGGCGTCCGTGCGCGCCGTCCGCAGCGATCGCCCGATCGCGGCGGACGGCGCGCCTCCATGTCGGACGCGGGTCACGGATGAATTCGCCGGGGATGGCCGCCGTTGCTGCCGCGCGCGGCAATCGACCACGCGGCGCGGCGCGCGTGGCGCTTGACAGATTGTGCCGCTAACGCGAAGTACAACGAGATCGGGAAGGATGGTGGCATATGGAATTCGCACTCGCATATCCGGCACGTCCGGACGCCTGGAAAGACCTCGTAATCGCGGAAGAGCACGGTTTCACCCAGGCCTGGTTCTACGACTCGCAGATGCTCTACAGCGACGTCTACGTCTGCATGGCGATGGCGGCGGAACGGACCAAGCGGATCAAGCTGGCGACCGGCGTCGCGATACCGTCGAACCGCATCGAGCCGGTCACGGCGCATTCGATCGCGACGATCAATCTGCTCGCGCCGGGCCGGACTATCCTGGGCATCGGGAGCGGTTTCACCGGGCGCAATACGATGGGCTTGCCGCCGGTGCCGCTCGGCCAACTGCGCGATTACGTCGCGATGGTGCGCAAGCTGCTGCGCGGCGAAGAGGTGATGTATCGCGAAGGCGATCGCGAGCGCGCGATTCGCCTGCTCCATCAGGATTGCGGCTACATCAATCTGAAGGATCCGATTCCGATCCATATCGCGGCCGACGGACCCAAGGCGCTCGAACTGGCCGGTGAAATCGGCGACGGATGGTTGACCGTGCTGGCCGACGCGCCGCGCTATCGGCAGAAGTTCGACTCGGTGAAAAAGGGCGCCGCGCGCGCCGGCCGCTCAGTCAAGGATATGCCGACCGTGGTGCTGACCACCGGATGCGTCCTGCGCGACGGCGAATCCGCCACTTCGCCACGCGTGATCGAGCGCGTGGGGCCATTCGTGACCGTGTTTCTGCACGCGCTGTGGGAGCAATCGGCCGTCAGTGCGGGACTGCCGGCGCCGCTCGCCAAGCTCTGGGAGCGCTACCGCGACGAGTACATCCCGACCATGAAGACGCCCGCCGATCGCCGCTACCTCGAAATGCATGAGGGCCATCTCATCTATATGCGACCGGGCGAGGACAAATATGTCAACGAGGCGCTGGTCTCGATGATGTCGCTGACCGGGCGCGGCGAAGAGATCATTGCGCGGCTCAAGGCGCTCGAGGCCGAGGGGCTCAAGCAGGTCGCGATCCAGGTGGTCAATAACGGGCGCGAGATGATCGAGGAATTCAGCCGTGAGGTGATCGCCAAGTATTAGCCGCGTCGCAGTGGCGGCACTGACGCATCCGCGTGAGCGGGCGCGGCGGAGTGCAGCTCGATTTGACCGCGGGCGGCGCGCCGCGCGATAAACGGCGAGCAAGCCAGGAGGAAGCAGCCGATGGGCAAATACTTCCGGTTCGAGAAGGCGGACGGCGTTGGACGGTTGACGTTCGACTATGCGGCCAAGCGCAATCCGTTCAACGAAGACAGTCTGAGCGAGCTCGAGGACAATCTGCTCGCCGCGCGCGAAGACGGCGAGGTTCGCGCGCTGGTCCTGACCGGCGTGGGCAATACCTTTTCGGCTGGCGCCGACCTGTCGCACATGAAGGGCGTCACCGACGAGGCCGAGCGCCTGCGCCTGTTCAGCTCGGTCGCGCCGCGGCGCGGACGGCTGGTGCGCCGCGTGCTCGAGATGCTCACCCACCTGGAAATTCCGACTATCGCGGCGGTCAACGGATTCGCGGTGGGCGGCGGCTTTTTCCTGGTGCTCGCCTGCGATTTGCGCATCGCGGTCGCCGGCGCGGAGTTCTGGATGCCCGAGGTCGACCTGGGTGTGCCGGGTCCGCGCCGGCCCGAGCAATGGCTGGCGGCGCACGTCGGTGCGGCGCGCGCCAAAGAGATCGTCATGACCTGCCGGCACTTCAAGGCCGAGGAGCTCTATCAATGGGGGCTGCTCAACCGCGTCGTGGCGAAGGACGAGCTGATGCCGGCGGCGATGGAGCTCGGACATTATCTGGCCTCGCGCAAGCCCTCCGCGGTGCGCCAGGCCAAGGCCAATATCAACGGTTATACGCTCGACTAGAAGAGTGCGCGGCGCGCGTCGAGCGGCTCGCGAGGGCGGCTTGCGGGGCGGCGCAAAGGAAGCCCGATGCCGGATAATTTTCTCGTCGCGAAGGACGGCCCGATCACCACGATCACGTTCAACCGGCCCGAGCGGCGCAACTGCCTCAACCGCGAGGTGATGACCGAACTCGAAGACCGGCTGCGCGCCGTGCGCAACGATCGCGGCGTGCGCGTGCTGATCGTGACCGGCACCGGCGCCGCATTTTCGGCCGGCGCCGACATGACCGTGACCAAAGGCATCGCCGATGCGCAAGCGCGCGCGCGCGTATTTATGGCCAACAATGACGGTGGGGCGCGGATGGTCGGGCGCATCTACGATCACGTCACGCGGCTCGACTGCATGACGATCGCCGCCGTCAACGGCTACGCGGTGGGCGGCGGATGGGCGATCGCGGCCGCGTTCGATTTTATCGTCGCCATCGAGGAGGCCGAATTCTGGGTGCCCGAGGTCGAACTGGGCGCGGCCTTCACCGGCGGTCCGGCGCTCGCGATGGCGGCGCGGCTCGGGCCCTGGCGCGCCAAGGACGCGATGATCCTGTGCCGCCATTTCAAGGCCCGCGAACTGCACGATTTGGGCATGGTCAATCGGGTGGTCAAGCAGGGCGATCTGATTCCGGCGGCGCATAAGCTGGCGCAGGAATTGATTAAGCTGCCGCAAAAGGCGGCGACCCGGACCAAGCATTTCGTCGACGGCGTGTTTATCGGCGCGCGGCTCTATTAAGGATTCGGCGCGGGGCGCGCCCACGGCGCGCGAGGAGGGCTATTGCGATGATCGTACCGGACCGTATCGGCCACGTGGTGATCAAGGTGCGCGACCTCGCACGCTCGCGCCATTTCTATACCGACGTGATGGGCCTCGAAGTGATGATGGAGCTGCCGCAAATCAAGATGGCGTTCTTCGCCAGTCACGGCCGCGACCATCACGAACTCGCCTGCCTCGAGGTGGGCGAGGCCGCGCCGGCCCCGCCCAAGGGCGCGGTCGGGCTCTCGCATATCGCGTTTCGCCTGCGCGACGAAGAGCATCTGCGCGCCGCCTACCGCGAGCTCAAGGAAAAGCAGGTGCCGGTGCTCTCGACCATCGACCACGGCATCACCAAGAGCATCTACCTGCGCGACCCCGACGGCTATCAAATTGAAGTATATTGCGACACATCGGCGCAAGACCAGGCGCATTTTCCCAACCCATACGGCGGGATGGAAAAGCTCGAGTTCGCAAAGGACGACCCCGGGATCGGCGACGCGATGCGCAAGCGGCTTAACTAGGGAACCTCGGCACAAGGCTCTGCGGTCACCCTGAGCGCAGCGCATGGGTCCCGGATCCGGGATTCTTCGCCGCGCTCAGAATGACAACCTGACTTGTGCAGAGGTTCCCTAGACGATTGTCGTGCGGCGCGCGCCGCGATCGCGCGGGCGCGTCAGATAACCAACGAACACGGGAGTTTCATGGGTATCCGCAGCGGTAGCGAATTCGTCGAGAGCCTGCGCGACGCGCGCACGATCTACGCCAATGGCGAGCGCGTGCGCGACGTCACCGACTATCCGCCCTTTCGCGGCATCGTCGCCACGATGGCCTCGCTCTACGACCTTCAGCATCGGCGGCGCGACGAGCTGACCTTCCCTTCGCCGACCACCGGCGAGCCGGTCAGTGCGAGCTTTATCCTGGCCGACACGCTCGAAGCGGCCGAGCGCCGCGCGCGCGCCGAGGAGATTCGCGCCGACCATACCTTTGGCCTGATGGGGCGGATGCCCGACTTCTGCAATGCGATGGTCAGTGACGTGGTCACGGCGCGCGGCTACGTGGGCCGGCGCGAGCCGCGCTACGGCGACAATCTCCAGCGCTACTACGAGGAGGTGCGCGATCGCGACTGGTGCCTGACCCATACGCTGGTCGATCCGCAGATCGATCGATCGCGCGGGCCGGCCGAGCAGGACGATCCGTTTGCGGCGCTGCGCCTGGTGCGCGAGACCGACTCAGGACTCATCGTGCGCGGCGCCAAGATGCTCTCGACGCTGGCGCCCTTTTCCAACGAGCTGTGGGTGGGACCGTTCTATCCGCGGCGTGCGGGCGAGGAGGCCTACGCGCTCTGCTTCGCGATTCCCACGGCGACGCCGGGCCTCAAGTTCATCTGCCGCGAGACCTACGACGGCGGGCGCAGCAGCTTCGATCGTCCGCTCAGCTCGCGCTTTGACGAAGAGGACGCGCTGGCGGTCTTCGACGACGTGCTGGTGCCGTGGGAGCGCGTCTTCATCCATGGCGATATCGAGATCTTCAATGGCGTCCTGGCGCGCACGCCGGGCTACGCGATGTTGCAGGGTGCGATTCGCGGGATGGTCAAGCTGCGTTTTCTGGCCGGCCTCGCCTGTCATCTGGCGGACGCGATCGGGCGCAGCGCCCTGCCGCAGGTCCAGTCGCAGGTTGGCGAGCTGGTGGCCAACGCGGAGTTGGTCAGCGGACTGATCCGCGCCGGCACGCAGGAGGTCACCTGGGGCGCGACACGCGGCACGCCGCATCGCTCGCTCGCGGCGACGCTGTGGGTGATGATCCCGCAGGCGCAGATGCGCGCGGCCGAGGTCATCCGGCAGTTGAGCGGCAGCGGGCTTATCATGACGCCGACGGAAAAGGATTTCGCCAATCCCGAAATCGCCGGCTACCTGGAAAAATATCTGCGCGGCAAGGACGTGAGCGCGCGCGATCGCGTGCAGCTCTTCAAGCTCGCCTGGGACATGATCGGCGAGCCGTTCGGCAGCCGCCAGTTGCAGTACGAATGGTTCTACTCGGGCGATCCGAATTTCACCCGCTCGCGCTTTTTCCGCTCGCCGATCACGCGCGACTTCAAGGCGATGGTCGATCGGCTGCTCAAGCCGCCCGGCGCCTGAGCGGTCGTCAATCAGGCGCGCGCGGCGCGGCCGGCCGAGGTTCCCGCGAGGCGGCCGAAGACCGCACCCGACATCAGGCCGGTGCCCCCGGGATAGTTGAAGTAGAACAGTCCGCCGACCATTTCGCCCGCCGCGTAGAGCCCCGCGATCGGCGCCCCGTCGGTATCGATCACCGCGCCATTCCCGTCGATGCGCAGTCCGCCGAAGGTAAACGTGATGCCGCAGGTGATCGCGTAGGCCTCGAACGGCGGCGTGTCGAGCGCGTTGGCCCAGTGGCTCTTGTCGATCTTGAGCCCGCGGGTTGCGCGACCGTCCTTGACGTTGGGATTAAACGGCGTCGCGGTCGCCACGGCGGCGTTGAACTCGCCGACCTCGGCGAGAAAGCCGGCCGCATCGACGTCCTCGAGCTTGCCGGCCAGTTCCTCGAGCGTTGCGGCGGTCACCCGCGTCACGCGCTTGATCCGGTATTCGTCGCGCAGCAGATGAGCCACCTTGCGATCGAAGACCTGCCAGGCGAACTGCCCGGGCTGTTCGAGCACCGCGCGTCCATACTTGGCGTAGGTGTAATTGCGGAAGTCCGCGCCCTCGTCGACGAACCGGCGGCCGCGTGCGTTCACGATAATGCCGAACGGGTAGCTGTGCTTCTGAAAGCCGTCGCCGACGCTCAAGTCGCCGAACTCGGGCGCGTTGCGATCCCATCCCACCGCGTGGCATCCCGACCAGTTCCCGCAGGGCATCGCGCCAATCGCGAGCGCCATGCGCAGGCCGTCGCCGGTGTTGAAGCGGGTGCCGCGCACCTTGGCGAGATCCCAGCCCGGGCCGAGGTAGCGCGTGCGCCATTCGGCGTTGGCCTCGAAGCCGCCCGCGGCCAGGATCACGGCGCGCGCCGCGATCGGTGCGGTGCGTCCGCCGGCGCGCACGAGCACACCGCGCACTCCGCCGTCGTCATGGATCAGTTCGATCGCGCGGCTGGCGTACGCGACCTCGATCGCGTTGCGCTCGGCCGCGGCGTACAGCGCGTCGACCAGTCCCGGTCCGCCGCCCCACGCCTCGACCGTGAGCCCGCCCCAGAACTTGAACTTGCCGTCGACCTTGAACGCCTGCCGCCCGTAGATCGGCGCGAACCGCACGCCCTTGCCGCGCATCCAGAGCATCGTCTCGAGGCTCTGGCCGACCAGGGTTTCGGCCAGCGCCGGGTCGGTGCGGTATTGGGTGACGCGGCAGAGGTCGTCGTAAAACTGATCCTGGCCGTAGACGCCGAAGTCGGTGTTGGCCTTTTCCTCGTCGGTCAGATCGGGTATGAGGCGCGCCAGATCGCCGATACCGTCGTACGCCACGCGCATCGCGCCCGCCGTGAAGCGGCTGTTGCCGCCGCGCTCGCCGGGCGGCGCGCATTCGAGGACCAGCACGCTCGCCCCGCTCTCGCGCGCGGCCAGTGCGGCGCACAAGGCGGCATTGCCGCCGCCGACCACGATTACGTCATACGCCGAAGCCATCTATGCAGTTCCGTCCTTGCCGGGGTGTGCCGCGGCCGCGCCGCGCCGATCGATCGCGCACAATTATGGCGATCACTTGCGCGCGCGCAGGTCCGGCGGCACGGCGCTATGCGCGATCGACTCGTCGAGCGCCTCGTAATCCGCGTAGCCGATAGTTTCGTACAGATCCGCGCGCGTCTGCATCCGCTCGAGCATCGCGGAGGCGCCGCCGTCGCGCATGATTGTGCCGTACAGATCGCCGATCGCATGCGCCGCGACGCGCAATGACGAGACCGGCCAGATGACCAGCTTGAAGCCGAAGGCGGCGAACTCGCCGGCGCTGAAATACGGCGTGCGGCCAAACTCGGTCATGTTGGCGAGCAGCGGGGCGTCGATCGCGCCGGCGAATTTCCGGAACATTTCGGCGGTCGTGAGCGCCTCGGGGAAGATCACGTCGGCGCCGGCCGCGCGATAGAGCCGGGCGCGCGCGATCGCCGCGTCGAGGCCCTCGACGCCCGCCGCGTCGGTCCGCGCGATCACCTTGAGATGGCGCCGCGCGCGCACCGCCGCCGCGACCTTGGCCGCCATCTCGTCGGGCGCGACCAGCCGCTGGTCGTTCAGATGGCCGCATTTTTTTGGCAGTTGCTGGTCCTCGAGTTGAATCGCCGCGGCACCGGCGTCTTCGAGTTCGCGCACCGTGCGCATCACGTTGAGCACGCCGCCATAGCCGGTATCGCCGTCGACGATCAGCGGAATCGCCGCCGCGCGCGCGATTGTGCGGGTGAACAGGCAAAGCTCGTCGAGGCCCAGAATCCCCAGGTCGGCGAGACCCAGGCTCGCGCTTAACGCCGCACCCGACAGATAGATCGCCTTGAAGCCGGCGCGCATCGCGAGCATCCCAGCAAGAGCGTTGTGCGCGCCGGGAACCATGACGATCCCCGGTGCACGCCACAATTGCGCGAGCCGTTCGCCCGGCGGCGCGTGGTCCGCCCGGTCGTTGGTTAGCCAGGTCATCGCGAAGCCACTCCCGCGCGCGTCCAGTGGCGGAGATTTTTGCCGCCGCGCGCTTTGTGCAATTATTCGGTCGGCGGGGCGATACAGTCAAATCGCACCGGTCAATCGGATGGAGAAGTAAGCGAAAGCTATGCCGGACTACGACGTTATCGTGGTGGGTGCGGGCAACGCCGCGCTGGCGGCCAGCGTAGCCGCGCGCAATGCCGGTGCGGAGCGCGTCCTGGTGCTGGAAAAGGCGCCCGAGGCGATGCGCGGCGGCAATACGCATTACAGCGGCGGCCTGCTGCGCATCGCGTTCGACCGGGTCGACGAGATTTTGCACCTGGTGCCCAAGGCGCGCGAGCTGCCGGGCTTCGTCGAAGGGATCGAAGCCTACCCGCGCGACGCTTTCATGGCCGACCTCAAACGGATGACGGCGAACCGCACCGATCCCGAGCTGGCGGAAATTCTGGTCGCCAATTCCTACGCGACCGCATCCTGGATGGCCGACCAAGGGATCCGCTTCGAGCCGGCGATCTCGCTCGGCGCGGTCCGCGTCGGCAACCTGATCAAATGGCCCAAGGGCGCGATTATCCGCGCCGTGCATGAGGGCGTGGGGCTCTCGCGGATGTGGTTCACGGCGGCCGAGCGCAAGGGCGTGACGATTCGCTACGGCGCCGCCGCGACGCGCCTGGTGCTCGACGGCGCGGGCCGCGTATGCGGTGTGGCGGTGCGCGACGCCACCGGCCTCCACGAAGTCGCGGGGCGCGCAATCGTGCTCGGCTGCGGCGGCTTCGAAGCCAACGCCGCGTGGCGCGCGCAATATCTCGGCCGCCCGTGGGACCATGCCAAGGTGCGCGGCACCCCGCATAACCAGGGTGACGGGCTGCGCATGGCGTGCGAGATCGGCGCGATGCCGTGGGGGCAATGGAGCGGATGCCACGCGACGCCGATCAATGCCGAGGCGCCGCCCTTCGGCGATCGCCAGCTCACCGACAAGACCAATCGCCTCTCGTATCCGTACGGCGTGATGATCAACCGGGCGGGCCTGCGCTTCGTCGACGAGGGTGAGGACCAGGCGTTTTTCACCTACGCCAAGTTCGGCGGGATAATTCTCAACCAGCCCGGCGGCGTGGCGTATCAGATTTTCGATTCCAAGGTGCGCCATCTGCTCGAGCCGCGCTATGCGACCAGCGATCCGATCGCGGCGGCGAGCCTCGCCGAACTGGTCGATCGGATCGACGTCGATCGCGAGGCTGCGCGGCGCACACTCGAGCAGTATAACGCGGCGGCCGGCGAGGGCTTGTTTAATCCGGGCGATCGCGACGGGCTGGCGACGCGCGGCCTGGCGCTGGGCAAATCCAACTGGGCGCAGCGGCTCGACACGCCGCCGTTCCTCGCGTGGCCGGTCACCGGCGGCATCACGTTCTCGTTCGGCGGCCTCAAGATCAACGATCGCGCGCAGGTCGTCGGCACCAACTGGGAGCCAATCGCGGGACTCTATACGTGCGGCGAGATGGTCGGCGGGCTGTTCCACAGCAACTATCCCGGCGGCTCGGGCCTGATGTCGGGAGCGGTCTTCGGCCGCATCGCGGGCGCCAGCGCGGCGCGCGACGGAAAATAGCGGGAGCACTCGGGCGATGCGGCAAGTCGGCTTGCGCGCGGTCTTCATGCGCGGCGGCACGAGCAAGGCGGTAATCTTCCGCGCCGCGGACTTGCCGCGCGATCGCGCGGATTGGACGCCAATCTTCCTCGGCGTGATCGGCAGCCCCGACCGCAACGGCCGCCAGCTTGACGGGATGGGCGGCGGGCTCTCGTCGCTCTCCAAAGTATGCGTGGTCGGGCCGCCGAGCTGCGTGGACGCCGACGTCGATTACACCTTCGCGCAGGTCGCGATCGGCGACGCGGCGGTCGATTACAGCGGCAATTGCGGCAACATGTCGTCGGCGATCGGGCCGTTCGCGATCGATGAAGGAATCGTCGCGGCGGCGGCCGAAGGCGCGGCGACCGTGCGCATCCATAATACCAACACGCACAAGATCATCGTCGCGCGCTTTGCGGTCGCCGGCGGACGCGCCGCCGTCGATGGCGATTTCGTGCTGCCGGGCGTGGCTGGCACGGGCGCGCCAGTGCGCCTGGATTTTCTCGATCCGGGCGGCGCGGGCACCGGGCGGCTGCTGCCCACCGGCAATCCGTCCGATGAACTCGAAGTTCAGGTAAATCTACAAAATGGCACGACGGCGGCGGAACGCGTGACGGTCTCGATGGTCGATGCGGCGAATCCCTGCGTGTTCGTCGCGGCCGCGGCGCTCGGCGCGACCGGACTCGAGATGCCCGGCGAGCTCGAGGCGCGGCCCGAACTCCTGCGCCGGCTCGAGGCGATCCGGATTGCCGCGAGCCTGCGTATGGGAATCGCGCGCAGCGCCGCCGACGCGGCGCGCAAGCCCAGCATCCCCAAGGTCGCGATGGTCACCGGGCCGCGCGCCGCGACGACCCTGGCCGGCGATCGCCTCGCCGCGGACGACGCCGACCTGACCGTGCGCATGATCTCGATCGGCCAGCCGCATCGCGCGGTGCCGCTGACCGGCGCGATGTGCCTCGCGGTGGCGTCGCGGATCGATGGCAGCGTGGTCAATCGCCTCGCGCGGCGGCCCACCCCGCCCGCCGACGCGGTGCGGATTGCGCAGCCCTCGGGGCTGACCGTGGTCGGTGCGGCGGTGCGACCGATCGACGGTGGCTGGCACGCCGACCATGCGACGGTCTATCGGACCGCGCGCCGCCTGATGGAAGGAACGGTCTTCGTCCGCGCCGCCGCGTTCGCCGGCCTCGCATAAGCTGACCGCGTGACCCCGCAGCGATGCGGGATTCGGGCGGGCGGAACGGGCGCTGCGGACTGGCGGGTCCGGATTTGCTTGCATCGCGCGGCCCAGTTTGGGCAATCTCAAACCCTCATGGGGACGATTTTTCACAGCGCGGCGCGGACTGGCGGGTTTCACCTTCGAGCGGCGCGGGCAGTCGTGCCGGCCGGCCGCGCGGGCTAGATCGCGATGGCCGCGGCACCTTCGCAAAACGCGTCGCCGCCGGAGCATGGGCCGGCCGCGGTCAACAAATGGTTGATCGCGGTCGCCGTGATGCTCGCGACGATCATGGAGGTGCTCGACACCACCATCGCCAACGTCGCGCTGCTGCATATCCGCGGCAGCCTGTCGGCGGGCGTGGACGAGGCGGCGTGGGTGCTGACGTCGTACATCGTGGCCAACGCGATCGTGATCCCGCTGACCGGCTGGTGCGGCGCGTTCTTTGGCCGCAAGCGCTTCTTCACCTTCTCGATTCTGCTGTTCGTCACCAGCTCGCTGCTGGCCGGGGCGTCGCCCAACCTGCCGACGCTGATCTTCTTCCGCGTGCTCCAAGGGATCGGCGGTGGCGCGATGATGCCAATGTCGCAGGCGATCCTGATGGAGACCTTTCCGCCCGAGCAGCAGGCGGTCGCGATGGCGGTGTGGGGCGTTGGCATGATGCTCGGGCCGGTGATGGGGCCGGTGCTCGGCGGATGGATCACCGACAACTACAGTTGGCGCTGGATCTTCTATATCAACGTGCCGATCGGACTGATCGCGGCGACCATGGTCGCGGTCTTCGTGCACGATCCGGATTACATCCGGCGCGGGATCAAGAAGATCGACTGGTGGGGCATCATCTTTCTGGCGATTGGCGTCGGGTTTATCCAGGTGATGCTCGACAAGGGCGATCGGCTCGACTGGTTCAACTCCAAGCTGATCGTCGAGCTGACAGTCGTCGGCACCATCGGCGTGGCACTCTTTTTGATCCGCGAGATGCGCACCCGGGAGCCGGTGGTCGATTTGCGAGTGCTCAACAATCGCACCTTCGCGGTCGGCACGGTCTTCACCACGATCGTGATGTTCGCGATGTACGGCACGTACGTGCTGATCCCGCTCTACTGCCAGCAAATCGCCGGTTACACGCCGCTGCAGGCGGGCTTCGTGCTGTCGATCCAGAGCTTCGGCACGTTCGCGTCGATCATGCTCGCCGGGCGCCTGTTCACGATGATGGATCCGCGCGTGCTGATCGCTGGCGGCTGCCTGATTGCGGGGTACGGCACGTGGGGGATGGCGAACTTCAATCCGCAGATCGATTTCTGGAATATCGCGATGCCCGGGATCTACCGCGGGATCGGCTCGGGCCTGATCTTCATCCCGATTACCACGCTGAGCCTGGGTGCCGTCTCGAACGAGGAGATGGGCAACGCGTCGGGGCTGTTCAACATGGTGCGGTCGGTGGGCGGCAGTATCGGGATTGCGATCCTGGTCGCGATGGTCAGCCGGCATACGCAAATCCATCAGAGTTACCTGAGCGCGCGAATCGATCCGTTCCGCTTCCAGGAATGGAGCCATTCCAACCCCGGCATCACGGCCCAATACAACAGCTTCACCCTGCACGGGGCGGCGCCGTACCTGGGGATGATCTACCAGGAGGTGCAGCGCCAGGCGGCGATCCTGGCGTATGTCGACGACTTCCGGCTGATTTCCTATATTTTTCTGTTCCTGACGCCGCTCGCCTTTGTGATGCGGCGGCCGGCGAAGATGGGCGCCGCGCCGGCCGTGCATTGAGCGGGCCGCAGCAGCCCGCGCCGTGGCCCGATCGGGTGAGCGTCGCGCGGCGGAATAGGCCAGCGTCGCGCAGCGCGTCCGGGAGTGCGTCGTGCCGCGAGATTGGCGCGGGATGGGTCGGGGCGAGCCTTGCTATGGTTCGCGCAGGATGGTACGCAAACGGCTCCCAGTGGGGGCAGGGCACGCGAGCGCGGTCGGGGGACGGCCTTGCGCCCGCTCTACACTTGGGATGAAGCGGAGAGTCTCGTCAAATGGCGACTTCGAGCAGTAACGAGCCCTGGGGGCTGGGCAAGTACATTCTTCAGTATCGCGCGGCGATTGGCCTTACACTGATTGGCATCACGATCTTCATGGGCTATTGGGCGGCGAACGTGCGGATCGCGACCCGGTTCGAAAACTTCTTCCCGACCGGCCATCAAGACACCCTGCTGTATCATAAGTACCAGAATCAGTACGGCGGGGCGCAATCGCTCTATCTGCTGCTGAGGGTCAAGCACGGCGACATCTTCAACTCGCAGACGCTGCACAAAATCCAGGACATCACGCGCGACGTCAATATACTGCCGGGCGTCGATCATAACGAAATCTTCTCGCTGGCTTCCTATCGCGTTGCTTACAGCCACGCGATTCCGGGCGCGCTGATTTCGGACAACTACATGTATCCGAAGGTGCCCGACACGGCGGCCGGCGTCGAAGATCTGCGGCACACCGTAATGGCGCATCGCGGTCCGGTCACGGGCCTGATTACCTACGACGACAAGGGTGCGCTGATTACCGCGACCTTTAACGAGCAGGGCCTCGACTACAAGAAGCTGTTCGACGATATCCAGGGCATCATCAAAAAATACCAGGACGCCGACACGGAGATCTTCGTGGCGGGCCAGCCGGTCATCTCGGGCTGGGGCTATTACTACCTGACGCAGATCAAGGTGATTTTCCTCATCGCGATCACGCTGATGCTGATAATTCTCTATCTGAGCATCGGCGAACGCAGCAGTTGGTGGGCGCCCATCCTGACCGGCACCTTCTCGGCGATCTGGGGTCTCGGTTTCGTCAGCCTGATGGGCTACGACTTCGACCCGGTGATGCTGGTCATCCCGTTCATCCTGACCGCGCGCGACTTGAGCCACGGGATCCAGTGGCAGGGGCGCTACTACGACGAGCTTGATCGGCTCGACGACAAGTTGCTGGCCTGCGCGACGACGACCGATGTCATGCTGCCGCCGGGATTGCTCTCGATCCTGGCCGACATCGCGGGGATCATTTTCATCTCGTTCGGCGGGATCCCGGTGCTCAAGGAAATCGGCGTGGGCGGCGCGATGTGGCTGGCGGCCAGCCTCACGATGGTCTTCGTCTTCCAGCCGATCTTCATGAGCTATCTGCCGCGCCCGCGGATTCGCGAACGCAGTTGGCTGCGCCGGCGCCAGCTCAGCACGCGGCGGACGGTCTTCGGTTCGTTTGTCGACTGGGTGATCAGGATTCCGGTGACGCCGGGGGTCACGCGCACTGCGCTGCTCGCCGGTGGCGCGCTGTTTATCGTCTTTGGCCTGGTATCGGGCCAGCGCGCGCGGATTGGCTATGAGACGCCGGGCACGCCGCTCTATCGGCAGGATTCCAAGGTCAACAAGGATATCGCGGTAATCGGCCAATACTTCCCGACCGACGTCGGGTGGGTGGTGATGTCGTCGCCGGACTATCCCGATCCGCAGTCCACGATCAGCCCGGCGGTGCTCCGGATGACCGACGATCTGGGCAACTATCTGGTGAGCCGGGGCGACGCGGTGGGCGTGATCTCGTTCGCCAACGCCGGGATCATGCCGCTCAACATGATGTTCCACAACGGGTACCCGAAGTACCTGAGCATCCCGAACGGAACCGAGCTGGGCGGCAACCTGTGGTACATGTTCTGGGCGGGCACCGCGCCGGGCGAAATGGAGCGCTTCTTTGCCCATTCGCCGAAGATGACCAACGCGTGCATCCGCGTGTTGCTGCCGGATCATACCTACTCGCGGCTCAACAAGGTGCGGGCCGATATCCAGCAATTCATCAACGAGCGGGTGAATACCGATCCCGCCCTGGCCAAGGTGAAACTGACCTACTTCGGTGGTGAAGCGGGCCTGTACCTGGCGGCCAACGACGTGCTCTACCGGCTGGATTTCATCAACCTGACGTTCGTGCTGCTGGTGATCTTTCTTTGCTGCGCGTTTACCTTCTGGTCGCCGACCGCCGGCGCGCTGTTTATCATCTCGTGCGTGATGGCAAATTTCGGCGCCTTCGTTTACATGAATGCGCGCAATATCGGCCTGACTATCGATACCATCCCGGTGATCTCGCTGGGGATCGGGCTCGGCGTCGATTACGGGATATACGTAGTCGCGCGAATTCGCGACGAGGTGATGGGTGGCGCGACCCTCGAGGACGCGATCACGACCGCGCTGCGATCGACCGGCGCGTCGGTCTTCAGCACCTTCGCGGTGATGATTGGCGGGATCGTGCCGTGGGCCTTTTCACCGCTGCTGTTCCACAACGAGATGAGCGTGCTGCTGATCTTCCTGATGGGCACCAACATGGTCGCCGGTGTGCTGATTCTGCCGGCGTACATCGCATGGCGCCGTCCGCGCTTTATCATGCGCTACGCCAATCCGCCCCGCGCGGGCGCGAGTGCCGCGGCACTCTGATCGCCCGCTCGCAAGAGTCAGTAGCGGTCTTGGTCGTTGGTACGCCGTCAATCGCGGCCGGCGATGGGGGTCGCGTCGGTGGCGATGCGTATTGACGTTGAGTGGCGTTTATACGGGACAATTAGCTAACTTGGCGTAGTTGGAAGGGACTGCTAGATGGGCCGGTCGCCGGCGCATCGCGGGCCGCGCGGTTGCGACCGCGAAGCGACGGCTATATCCTGTCGCTACGCACTTTTTCACGTCAGCAAGCTGATTTTCAGCCGGAACAACTGAGCGAGTTGACTACGCCTGCGACAATTTCGATCGATTCGGTCGTGGCGGTTGCCGCGGATCAGATCTCGTGCGATCTCGACGGCGAGACGGCGATCCTCAATCTCAAGAGCGGCACCTATTACGGGCTCGATCCGGTGGGCGCGACGGTCTGGAGTCTGCTCGCGACGCCAACCACCGTGCGCGCGATCGCGGATTTGATGATCGAACGTTACGAGGTCGACCGCGCGCGCTGCGAACGCGACCTGATCGAACTGCTCGGCAAGCTCGCGGAGCGCGGCCTGATCGAGGTGCGCGATGGGCGCGCCGGCTAAGTTGCTTGCGCTCGGGTGGCGTGATCGCGGCCTGCTAATGGCGGCGTCATGCGCGCTGGCGGGGGCGTGGATCGGGCTGCGCACGGCGGGCTTCGATGCGACGCAGCGGGCCGCCGCGGGCGCGCACAGGAGCCACGCGTGGTGCGGTCCGCCACCGCGCCGGCGGCGCATGCCGCCGTCGGCGGAGCGAATCGCATGGGCGGTGCGCGCGGCCGGCGAGTATCTTGCGGGGGGCGGCAATTGCCTGGTGCGCGCCCTGGCAACCCAGGCCCTGCTCACCCGGTACGGCTACTCCGCGCAATTGCGCATTGGCGTGCGCAAGGCGGACGACGGCGGGCTGGCGGCGCATGCCTGGCTGGAAGCGGGCGGCGCGATCGTAATTGGCGATTTCGCAATGGACGAATACACCGCGCTCGTCGCGCCCAGCGCGCGGCAGTCTGCGCTGGAACAGACCCCGGTGAGCGGCGGCAATCCGCCAGGCGGCATCGACGACACCCGTGGGGATCGCTAGGCGCCGACCGCCGATGGCGACGATCGACGAGCCGGACGCGGCCTGACGCATGAGCGGTTTCGCCGTAATCCATCATCTGGACGGCCGCCCCGTGGAGCGCGGCACGCTCGAGCGGATGCTAGCCGCGATCGCCCATCGCGGACCCGACGGCCGCGGTATCTGGAGCGCGGGCGCGATCGCGATGGGCTTTGCGGCGTTCCATACGACGCCCGAGGCGGTGCACGAATCGCAGCCGCTGGCCGACGCGGCCGGGCGCATGCGGATCGTATTCGACGGACGGGTCGATAATCGCGAGGAGCTGGCGGCGGCGATCAGCGCCCGGGGCGCGGCGCCGCGCGACGACACCGACGCCGAGCTGGCGCTGTGCGCCTATCGATGCTTCGGCGACCAGGCTCCACTTAGAATTATCGGCGACTTCGCCTTCGTGGTGTGGGACGCCGAGCGGCGCGAACTGTTTTGCGCGCGCGATCCGATCGGGATCCGCATGTTCCATTACTGGTGCGACGGCCGCACGTTCGTGGCCGCGACCGAACTACAGCAACTCTTCGAATATCCGGGAATGCCGGCCGAGCCCGACGAGGGCGTCGTCGGCGAGTACCTGGCGGGCACGCTGATGGGACGCGAGGCGACGCTGTTTCGCGGCCTCAAGCGGCTCCCCGCGGCCCATCTGATGGTGGTGCGCGGCGACGGTCCGCGGGTGCGGCGATATTTCGATCTGCTGCCGCGCGAATCGATAACCTATCGCGACGATACCGAGTATGCCGAGCATTTCCGCGGCCTGTTTGCCGAGGCGGTGCGATGCCGGATGCGCAGCGTGGGCGGCGTCGGCGCGCATCTGAGCGGCGGGGTCGATTCGACTTCCGTGGTCGGGATGGCCGAGGCGCTCAGGCGCGAGGGGCGCGTGGCGGGTGGCCGGCTCGAGACCTTTTCGCTGCTGTTCGATCATCCTGACCTCGATGAGCGCGCCTATATTGAAGAGACCGTGCGGACGCTCGATTTGGCGGCGAACTATCCCGCGCCGATGCCGGTCACGTTCGAGATGTGCGTCGAGACCACCGCGCGCTACCGCGACTTTAGCGAGTATCCGAACGGCGGAATGTGGAATCGGCTGTGGCCGGCGGCGCGGGCCAAGGGACTCAAGGTGCTGCTCTCGGGCACCGGATCGGACGAATGGCTGAGCGGTACCTCCTATATCTACGGCGACCTGCTGCGCAGCGGGCGGCTGGCGGCGCTATGGCGCCGGCTGCGCGCCGACGGGCATCGCCTGCCCGGCGCGATGGGCGACGGCATGGGGACGCTGCTGTTGCGCCACGGGCTGTGGCCGATAGTGCCGCTGGGGCTGCGCAAAGTGATCCGCGCGGCGCGCGGGCGCAAGCCCTATCCGCCGTTTATCGACGCGGCCTTTGCCCGGCGAATCAATCTTGCCGGCCGCCTGCAATACGAGCCGCGGCCGCCGGCGCGAATGAGTTTTGCGCAATCCGCGATGTACGAAAACTTCGACAGCGGATGGGTCGCGCACGGGATGGATATGATGGACCGGGGGACGGCGTGGTTCGGCGTCGAGGAGCGGCATCCGTTTCATGATCGGCGGCTGTACGAATTCCTGATGGCGATCCCGGATGATCAGCGGGCGCGCAACTTCGAGCGCAAGTTTATCCTGCGCAACGCAATGCGCGGGATGGTGCCGGCGTCCGTGCTGGCGCGGCGCGACAAGGCCGACTTTTCGATCCTGTTTATCCAGTCGCTCGAACGGATGGGCGGCGAGCGGCTGTTCGACACGATGGCGATTGCCGCGGCGGGCTGGATCGATCGGGCGGAATTTATCCGCACGTACCGCGACCGCACGGCCAATTATCTCACCACCAATATCTGGCCGCTGTGGACCACGTTTTCGCTCGAACTGTGGTATCGGATGGTGATTCGCAAGGAGGCGCCGCCGCTGCCCGGGATGGCGCCGGTGGCGGAAGCGGCCGCCCATGGCTGATCGCCGGCCGACACCCGCGGCGCGGCGTGTAGCGTTTCGCTACAAAGCATATGGACTGGCGATCGTCGCCGACGCCGAGATGCCCGAACTGCCGCCGGTGCGCGACCTGCGCGAGGCGGCGCTGACGCGCGTGCGCGTGACGCTGCGCGGCGCCACGCGGGTGCCGGCCGAGCCTGCGCAATGGCTTAGCGTGACGGCCTATGCCGACGGCAAGCCGTGGCTTAAGTCGGCCAAGGTCGCCGACGGCTACCTGCTGCGCTTTCCGGGGCTGGCGGATTTCATGGTCGGCGCGGACGGGCGCAGCGTCGACTGCGTCGCGGCCGGGGGTGACGTGGCCGAGGTCACGCTGCGCCATCTGGTGATCGATCACGTGATGCCGCGGGTGCTCAACCTGCTCGGTAGCGAGGCGCTGCACGCGACCGCGGTGGTGGCGGCGGCGGGCGCGTGCGCGTTTATCGGCGAGGCCGGGACCGGCAAGTCGACGCTCGCGGCGAGCTTTCATCTGGCCGGGTTGCCGGCGCTGTGCGACGACTGCCTGGTGCTGCGCGACGAGGGGCGGATCCTGGCGACGCCGGCTTACCCGGGGATGCGGTTGTGGGACGATTCGTTCGCCGCGATTGCGGGCGGCGCGGAGCCGGGGCCACCGGTGGCGCATTACACGACCAAGACGCGGCTGGTCGGCGACGTCGCCACCTTCGCGGCCACGCCGCAGCCGCTGGTGCGAATCTACTTCCTGCGCCGGATCGCGGCGGGGGCGCCGCCGGCGGTTGAGCGGATTACGCCGGCCGCGGCCTTTCCCGAATTGGTCGGCGCAAGCTTTCCGCTCGACCTGGGCGATGCGGCGATGCTCGCGCGCCATTTCCTGATGATCAGCCATGTGGCCGCGTCGGTGCCGTTGCGCCGCCTGCTTATCCCGACCGATTTCGGCGCGCTGGCGGCGGTGCGCGCCGCGGTGATCGCGGATCTCGCAGCGGGCTGACGATCGTGCGGCGGGCCGGCCGCACGCGATTGGAGGGTCGGGCCGGCGCGGGTATGCTCGAGGCCAGCGTGACTAACGCAATGCCCAGCGAAATCCTCTCCGACCAAGCCGCGGCACGGCTGGTGCTCGAATGCGTGCGGCGCGATCTCGCGCCGACCGATGGCCCGAGTCGCGCAACCGGCCTCGAAGCGGATCGCGTCGATGCGGACGGGCGCCCTCACCGCGGCTACGGCGCAAAAGATTTCGCCGCGCTCGATTGGGATCGCGTGGCGGTAATCGCGGGGCATCACGGAGTCCTGCCGCTGGTCTACCGGCGGCTGCAATCGGCCTCCGGTGTGCCGGCGGTGGCGCTCGAGCGGATGCGCGCGAGCTTTTACGGCAATGCGCTGAGCAGCCTGCATCTGGCGCGCGAGCTGGTGCGCCTCAGCGCGATGCTGCGTGCGGCGAGGGTCGCGGCGCTCACCTTTAAGGGGCCGGCGCTCGCGATCCAGGCGTGGGGCGATCTGCAACTGCGCCAGTTCAACGACCTCGACCTGCTGGTGCGGCCGGCCGACGCGGTGCGGGCGGCGCGCGTGCTGATCGCGGCGGGCTATTGGCCGCGCACGTTCGATCCCGACGCGCCGGCGGCGGCGCTCGCGCAGGCGCCGGGCGACGAGTTCATGCGGCCGGGCAGCGAATGGATGATCGATCTGCATTGGGCGCTGATGCCGGCCTACTTCGCGGGCGGCCCGGCGGCGGACACTGTGTGGACGCGGGCCGTGCCGATCACGATCGAAGGCGCCGACCTGATGACGTTCGGGCGCGAGGATCTGATCCTGTTTCTGGCGGCGCATGGGGCCAAGCATGGCTGGATCGGGATCGGCATGATCGCCGATTTCGGCCGACTGATCGGCGCATGGCCGGACGACGCGACTCCCGCGCTGATCGCGGCGGCACAGCGTGCCGGAGGCCGGCGCATGCTGCTGCTGGGCGCGGCGCTGGCGGCGGCCGTGCTCGATCAGCGGTTCGGGCCCGCGATGGCCGCGGCGATCCGCAGCGATTCGTTGGTCTCGCGGCTGGTGGCTGGCGTGGAGCGGCGGCTGTTCGCCAGCGTAGCGATGCGCGCCCAGTTGTACTCGGACTGGGTGGTGCCGGTGACGGCGATCGAAGGGTCGCGCGCGCGGGCGCGCTATCTGGCCGGGCGCGCGCTGCGGCCGACGATCGACGACGTCGATTTCGTGGCGCTGCCGCCGGGGCTATATCCATTGTACTACGCGATCCGGCCGCTGCGGCTGGCGTGGCAGCAGGGGCGCCGGATGTTTGTCAACGTGCCGCATCCACTGAAACGCCTGCGCGGATCGCCACGATGATCGGCGGCGCGGGTATCGACTGCGATGCGGTCCTTTGCGGCGGCGGATGAACGGCGCGCCGTGGATGGCAACGCGGTGGCGGGCCGGGCGTGCGGCGAAGAATCAATGAACGGCAAGGTGGTGGCGTTCTTTCGCGCGCTGGCAGAGTCGGCGGGCTGGCGATTTTGGTGGGCGATCACGCTAATTGTGATGCTGCCGCTGACCGAGAGCGCCGGCCTGGCCCTGATGCTGCCGACGCTGCAGGCGGCCGGCTTCGATATGCACGCGCAGGGCCAGGCGGGACGCTTTGCGGCGCTGGTCTGGCGCGGCTTCGCGGCGGTCGGTATGCAGCCGGGCTTTTTGGGCCTGCTCGCGCTCTACGTCGTGGTGGTCGTCGCGCGCACGCTGGTCGAGCGCAATCGCAGCGTGATGATCTGGACCGTGCAGCAGAATTTTGCCGATGCGTGGCGGCAGCGGCTGTACCGCGCGATCGCGGGCGCGCAATGGCGCTTTATCACGCAGAGCCGGCCGGCCGACTTCACCCATGCGCTGACGGCCGAGTTGACGCGAGTGGGCGAGGCGGCGTCGTGCGCGCTGCTGCTGGCCGGCGACCTGGCGCTGGACGCGGTGTACCTGGGACTGGCGATCGTGCTGTCGCCGGCGACCACGGCGATCGTGATCGCGTCGGGGGCGGGCGTGGCGCTTGCGCTGCGCGGGCGCACGCGCCGGATCGAGCGCCATGGCGCGGAACTCGCGGCGATCACCAACGCACTCTATGCCGCCGCCACCGAGCATCTGCAGAGCCTCAAGACCGCCAAGACCTATGGCGCGGAGGAGCGCAATTTCGCGCTGTTCGCGCATCTGAGCGGACGGATCGCGGTGACCAACGTCGAGACCGCGCGCGAGCAGGTGGCGGCGTCGTCGTGGTTCGAGCTGGGCGGTGCGCTGATCCTGATGCCGCTGCTGTATCTGGCGGTGCGCGTGATCAAGGTGCCGCCGGCCGAACTGCTGCTGCTGCTGGTGCTGTTCGTGCGAGTGATGCCGCGGGTGCAATCGAGCCATCAATACTACCGCGGCTTCGTCAACCTGTTCCCGTCGTTTACCAATGTGACCGTGCTCGAGGCGCGTTGCCGCGCGGCGGCCGAGCCGGCGTCGCTGGTCACGGTGGCGCCGGAGTTCCGCCGCGAAATTCGCTTCGAGCGCGTGTCGTTCGCCTATCGCGCCGCAGGGCCGGCGGCGGTGCGCGGACTGGATCTGGCGATCGCGGCGGGCGGGATCACCGCGATCGCCGGGCCGTCGGGTGCGGGCAAGAGCACGATCGCCGACCTGGTAATGGGGCTGTGCGCCCCCGATACCGGGCGGATCACGATCGACGGCGTGGCGCTGACGCCCGGCGCGGCCCGCACGTGGCGCGAACGGATCGGCTACGTGGGCAGCGAGACCACGCTGTTCCATGCGACGGTGCGCGAGAATCTGAGCTGGGCAAGTCCCACGGCCAGCGAGGCCGAGATGTGGCAGGCGCTCGAGCATGCGGCGGCCGCCGGGTTCGTGCGCGCGCTGCCGGCCGGACTCGACGCGGCGGTGGGCGATCGCGGCGCGACGTTGTCGCAGGGCGAACGCCAGCGGCTCGCGCTGGCCCGCGCGCTGCTGCGCCGGCCCGCCTTGCTGATCCTCGACGAGGCGACCAACAGCCTCGACTACGACAACGAGGCGCGCGTGCTCGGCGCGATCGAGGCGCTGCGCGGCGGGCTCACGGTACTGATGATCGCGCATCGCCTGTCGGCGATCCGCCGGGCGGACCTGATCTATGTGATCGCCGATGGCGGCGTGGCCGCATCGGGCGGATGGTCCGAGTTGAGCGCGAGCCTGGAGCGCGCGGCCGGCTGACGCGAGCGGTTCAACGCCAGATGGCCGCGGCGGACGCTCGCACGGCCCGGCGCCGCAGCCTAAAGTGAAGGCGGCGCGGGCGGACGGCGGCTTGACGCGATGATTATAATACGGAACGGGAAGGTTGCATCATGAAACCAAAGGTCCAGTTCCTGTCCGATCCCGGCGCCGCCCGCGAAGAGGCGGCGGGCGCCGCCCCGTTCAGCGACGCGCCCCTGCTCGACGCCTACTCGAACGCCGTAATGCATGCCGCCGAGGTGGTCAGTCCGGCGGTGGTCTATATCGAAGTGACCCATCGCGCGGCCCCGCGTGAGGGTAATCCGCCGCGCGCCGGGCGCGACGCCGAAGGCGGGGCGCGGCGATCGCCGCCGCAGTCCACCGGATCGGGCTTGATCTTCACGCCCGACGGCTACGTGCTGACCAACAGCCACGTGGTCCATGGCGCCGACCGGCTCGACGTGGCGCTGAGCGACGGACGGCGGATGCGCGCCGACCTGGTGGGCGACGATCCGGATACCGACCTCGCCGTGGTCAGGATCGGCGGCAACGACTTGCCGGTGGCCACGCTGGGCGACTCGCGGATGATCCGGGTGGGCCAGCTGGCGATCGCGATCGGCAATCCCTACGGCTTTCAGTACACGGTCACGGCCGGCGTGGTCAGTGCGCTCGGGCGCTCGCTGCGATCGCATTCGGGACGGCTCATCGACAACGTGATCCAGACCGACGCGGCGCTTAATCCGGGCAACTCGGGCGGACCGCTGGTGAGCTCGCGGGCCGAGGTGATCGGCGTGGCGACCGCGACGATCTTGCCGGCGCAGGGGCTGTGCTTCGCGATCGCCTCGAATACGGCGCGCTTCGTCGCGGCGCAACTGATTCGCGACGGCCGGGTGGTGCGCGCGTGGGTCGGGATGGCCGGGCAGGACGTGGCGGTGCATCGGCGCAGCGTGCGCATGCACGGGCTGGGCGCGAGCAGCGGAGTCCTGGCGGCGGCGGTCGAGGTCGACAGCCCGGCCGATCGCGCGGGACTCAAGCAGGGCGACGTAGTCGTGGCGTTCGCGGGCAAGCCGATTGCGGGTATCGACGACCTGCAGCGAATGCTGCCGGGCGAGCGGATCGGCACGCAATGCGAGCTGACGATCCTGCGCGCCGGTGAAAAGCTGACGCTCACGATGGTGCCCGCCTCGCGCCCTCCTGCGCGCGCGTAAGATCCATCGACAAAGTTACGCCGCGCCGCGGCGGCCGGCCCGCGCCGCCGATCGCGATCGGTACGCGGCGCTTTGCGTGCGCCGCGAGATAGGCTATGAATCGCGCGCGGGGGCAGCACCGGCGGTCCGCCGAACCGTGCAATGCGGTTGGCGGGCGCTGGCGGATTGACCGCGCGTCCGGCGTGAAATTTCCGCTCGCGCACGGAGTGGCGGCAAGGTCGGGTTTACCGGGCGGTCTTGAGTTTACGGCTGCGCGGCGCATTGGGAGGGGAATATGGCTACGCAGCGCATGGCGCGGATATTTCGATCCGCGACCGCGGTGATTGGATCCTTGGCGATGGCTAGCGCGATGGTGATGGCGGCAGGCGCCACATCGGCATCCGCACAGAATAATTCGAATACGGCGTCCCCAGCCGCATCGGCGCCGACGGCAAGCCTACCGGCAACGGTATCCGCGCCGACGGCGGCGCCGATCGCCGCGGTGCCGGCAGCCTCGGCCGCGCCAGCGGCCGCAGCCGCGACGGGTGACGCCGATTCGATTCCGGCCGGCACGACGATTAGCACGCTTAACTGGAGTCAGTATCAGCGCTTCATGCCCGACGGCATGGCGGCACTTTTTGCGGGCACCTATTTCTGGAAGATGCCGGCCGCGGCGCAGATTGAGGTCGGTCCGACGATTATCCATCCGCTGCCGAAGAACTACATGACGGCGACGGAGAAGTACGCGGCGCAAGTCAAAGTCGTCGCGCTGGCCGACGGCGGCCTCACGCTGAGCGGCTACCAGGGCGGGATCCCGTTTCCCGTCCCCGACGAGCCCAACCGGGGCTGGAAGGTGCTGGCCAACCTCTGGTATCGCTACCTGCCGCATCTGATCGTCGACACCTACGCGCACGGCTGCCTGATGACTTCCGGCGGCACGATCAACTGCAAGACCGCGGAGATCATTTCACGCCAGCTCGCGTTCAATACGGACCCCGGCACGCCGACCACCTATCCGGATGCGGAAGGCAAATTCGCCACCGAATACTTCATGGTGCAGGAGCCCGAGCAGGAGCGCTATACCGCCTTTCTGTCGATCGCCTACGCCGACCCGGCGCGCGCGGAGGATACCTATCTGTTCCTGCCCCAACTGCGGCGCTATCAGCCGATCTCGGCCACCGCGCGTTGCAGTCCCAATCAGGGTACCGACTCGACGCAGGAGGATTACCGCTTCGGCTACAACTCCAATATCACCGAAGCGCAGGTCCAATTCCTGGGCGAGAAAAAAATTCTTGCGCTGCTCGGCGCTAATCTGCCGGTCGGCGAGTTCCCGGATAATTACACGATGCCGCTGGGCTGGCCGATGCCCTCGTGGGGCAAGTGGCAGGTGCGCGACGTCGACGTGATCAGCGTGAGCAAGATTCCGTCGCGGGCCGCCGGCTACTGCTACGGCAAGCGCGTGATGTACGTCGACAAGGCGACCTGGGCGCCGCTGTGGGAGGATCTTTACGATCGCAAGATGCAGCCGTGGCGCTTCTTCGCGCTGTTTTTGCGCACGGTCGACGTGCCGGGCGTCGGGCCGGTCGACGCCTCGGGTTCGATGGTCTGGGCGTTCTGGGACGTGCAGAATAACCACGCCAGCTTCTTTATCGATCCCGGCGAGGGGCATCAGCTCTACGTCAACGAGCAGGCGCCCAAGGAGTTCACCGATCTGACGCGCTACGCCTCGGCGCCGGGGCTGAACCTGATCATGCGCTAGGCCGGCGCGGATTGCCGGTGAACCGGGAGGATTGAGCTGCGCCCCTGGGTTGCGCGGCTTGTGGATAACGATTGTAACGCAGGAGGAGATAGCGGGATGAAGAAATCGGGGATCATCTTGGGACTTGCCGCCGCCGCGATCATGACGTGCGGGATCGGCCTGCGCTCGAACGCGATCGCCGGCACGTCGAGCAACGACGCCGAGATCAGCGCGGTCGAGCATCACCTCGCCGAGGCGCAGACCGCCGCGGCGGCGATGAAGTATTACGATCCGGGCGCAGATCTGCTGGTCTACGACATCGTTCCGCCGGCCGAATACAAAGGCGGACCGGCCTGGCGCAAGGACCTCGACGGCTTCTTCGCCAATTTCCCGGGGCCGAGCAAGATCGAATTTCTGGTCTTGAAGGTCGAGAGCAGCGGCAAGCTCGGCGTGGCCTATAGCGTGCAGCGCTTCACCAGTACCGGCAAAGACGGCAAGCCGTTCGTGCTGGTCTTCCGCGCCACCGACGTCCTGCACAAGCGCGACGGCAAATGGCTCATCGTGCACGAGCATTTGTCGGTGCCGGTTGACCTGACGACCGGCAAGCCGGATTTGCAGTCGACGATCCCGGACTGACCGAGCATGGCGGGCGGCGCGCCGACGTGCCGTCCGCCGTAGCGTCTGACGCGGCCGATCGGTTCGCGACCGGCCGCGTCGATCGCGGCAGCGACATGGCCGAGAGATAGCCTTTCCGGCGCGCGGGTCGCGGTGGCGCCGGGCGACCGTCGCGCGCGCCGGTTGACGAATGGTAGCCATCGGTTCTAGCACTCTGACTGCCGCCATCGTCGCGACCGGATGGCGAAGAAGGATCGCGATGCCCGCATCAGCTCCCGAACACGTGCTCTCCGGATACAAAGTGCTCGACTTCACGCAATTGGTGGCGGGACCAACGGTGACGCGGATGATGGCCGAGATGGGCGCGGAGGTGATCAAGGTCGAACTCACGCCCCACGGCGACCATTCGCGCCATCTGCCGTACGTGCGCGATGGCCGCAGCGCCTACTTCGTGCAGCAGAATCGCGGCAAGAAAAGCGTCTGCGTCGATCTGAAGACGGCGGCCGGAGCGCGCGTGGTGCGCGAGCTCGTGGCCAAGGTCGACGTGATGGTGGAGAATTTCGCGCCCGGCGTGATCAAGCGGCTGGGCTTCGACTACGAGACCGTGCGCGCGATCAATCCGCGGCTGGTGATGTGCTCGATCTCGATGCTCGGGCAGACCGGGCCGATGGCGCATAAGCCGGGTTACGACCATATCGCGGCGGCGTACGCCGGCGTGATCGACATGACCGGCTATCCCGACGCGTCGCCGGTTTTCACCACGATGGCGGCGGGCGACGTGAGCACCGGCGTGCATGCGCTGAGCGCGGTGCTGGCGGCGCTGCTCTGGCGCGAGCGCAGCGGCAAGGGCCAATGGGTCGATCTGTCGCTGGTCGATTCGTACTTCCACTACCACGATCTCAACGTGCAGCTCTTGACCGCGAGCCGCGGCGCGGTGCGGCCGCGGCGCAACGGACCGCATCACTACCTGATCTGTCCGGGCGGGGTGTTCAAGAGCAAAGAGGGCTACGTGTTTATCGTCGCGCTGGATCAGCAATGGGCGCGGCTGTGCCAGGTGATCGAGCGTCCGCAATGGGCCACCGAGGCGCGCTTTGCCACGGGCGCCAAGCGCTCCGAGCATAGCGCGGAGATTATCGGCACGATCGAGCGCTGGCTGCAGGCCCAGCCGAGCGACGAGCATGCGATCGCGATCCTGGAGGAGGCGCGCGTGCCGATTGGGCCGGTGCTGAGCGTCGAGCGGGCGATCAATCATCCGCAACTGCGCGCGCGGCGCACCGTGCGGACGATCAACGATCGCATCCTGGGCGACTTCGACGTGCCGGGCTTTCCGCTGCGCTTTTCGGAATTTCCCGGAGAGCTCGCGCTTGAGGCGCCGCTGCTCGGCGAACATAACGCCGAAGTCCTCGAGCAATACCTCGGCTACTCGGCGGCGCAGATTAGCGCGCTCGAGGCGGCCGGCGTGCTGCGCCACGACAACCACTGAGCCGGCCGCGGCGTGCGCCACCGGGGCGCGCCGCCGTCCTCGGACCGGCGCTTGAGCCGCCGCGGCGCTACTCGCGCTCCCAGCCGACGGCGGCCTGGAGGGTGACGCCGAAACGCGCGACCATCTTGCCCGCATCCTCGCGCATCGCGCGCCATTGCGCGGCCTCGCTCGCGCGGGCCATCGCTTCGGGATTATCGAACAGCAATTCGGCCACGCGATGGAACGGGGCGGGCGCGCCTTCGAGGCCGGTTTCCGTGCGGGTCAGGACGAGCTTGCGCAGATGCGGCACGCGGCGGGCGAGCGGCACGTGGACTTCGGCGTAATATTTCTCGAACGCTTCGAGATCGGACGGTTTGGGCGCTCCCCAGAACGCGACGACTTTGTACATCGAACGGCCTCCGCAGACAGCTTGGCGCCCGCCCCCGAGGCGAGCGGTGCGCCAAGCCCTTCGTATTCGTGCGCGCCGCGCTATGCAAGGCGTGGCTCGCGCGGCGCTCTACCGGAGGTAGGCGAGCGGGGGCGGAGCGGCGGCAAATTCGGCGCACAGATCGTCGTAGCCGGCGCGATCGTCGACGGTGCGGAAGAACCCGCGATGGACATAGCCGTAAAGCGGCACGCCGCGCGCCGCGAGCGGCGCAAACAGATCGCCCATCAGGCTAAACGGCGGCGCCGCCGGCGCCATCGCGCAGACCGCCGCCTCGCAGACCATCACGCCGCAATACATAAACGGGGCCAGCGTCGCCGCGACCCCATCGGCGAGCGTGGCGGGATAATCGTCGAACACGCCGCGCTCACGGCCGCGCAGCAGGCGCATCCGGCGGATCCGCCCCGCGGCGTCGCATTCGATGCGGCTGTAGGCGTCGGGGTCGCCGCCGGCGCGCAGGACGAAGGTCGCCAGGCCGCCGCGCGCGCGATGGAACGCGATCAGGGCGGCCAGGTCGAGATCGAGAATCGTGTCGCAGTTGAGCAGGGCGAAGGGCTCGTCGCCGAAGTAGCCACGCAGTGCGGCGAGCGGACCGCCGGTGCCCGCCAGCACCGGCTCGGGCGAATAGGTGATGCGCAGGCCGAGCGCCGCGCCGTCGCCAAGCGCGTGCTCGATCTGCGCGGCCAGATGATGGACGTTGATCGCGACGTCGGTGATGCCCGCCGCACGAAGCATCCGCAGCGGATAATGGATGAGCGGACGGCCGCCGACCGTGAGGATCGGCTTGGGAGTCCGATCGGTGAGCGGGCGCAGCCGCTCGCCGTAGCCGGCCGAGAGCACCAACGCCTTCATCGCGTCAGGCGCCAAACGCCGCGTGCAACTTGGGATAGTCGCCCAGTTCGGCGAGTGCCCGGCGCGCCTGGGCGATCGCATAGGGAATATAGATTGCGTAGCCGGGCTTGCCGCTGCGCTCGAGCACCACGAAGCGCCCGATCACCTTGAGCGCGTGCTGCAAGACGCATAGGCGGTAGCTCGCGATAAATTCGTCGTGGGCCAGCGCGGCCGGCGCGCCGCGGCGGATGCGCGCGGCGAAATAGTAATCGAGCACGCGCCGCTCGATGACCGGCGTGATAATCCGCGCGGCGTCGCGCGTGGTCAGCAGCACGGCCAGATCCTGCGCGGCGGGCGCCATCAGCGCGTCCTGAAAATCGATCATGCGCAGATGCGGAGCGCCGTCCGGCGCGGTCTGCACGAAGAGATTGTGGCCGTGGTAGTCGCGATGCGCCAAAACGCGTGGCAGGCGCCCGAGATGCGCGGCGAGCCGGTCGAGCTCAGGGGCGAGCGCGGCGGGATCGGCCGCCGGTGCCGCCGCGCGCGCGCCGAACTCGACGAACTGCTCGAGCTCCCAGCGAAACAGCCGCTCGTCATAGGCCACGCGCGAGGCGATGCAGCGATCGTCGAGGCGGCGGGTGCCGTCGAGATGCAGCGTGAGCAGGGCGTCGGCGGCCAGCCGATAGAGATCGCCGGCGTGTCCGCGCGTCGCGGCCTCGAACAGCGGCAGATCGCCGACATCCTCGACCAGCAGCATTCTCGCGCGCACGTCGGCCGTGTAGAGCGCGGGCACTGGCGCGCCGATCGCGGCGAGCAAGCGCTGGAGGTTAAGCCATGGCGGCTCGGCGAGCGGCTCCGCGATTAGCTTGAGCGTGCGCGCGTAAAGCGGCAGATCGTCGGGACCGAGATCGATCGCGATCGCGGAGCGTGGCGGGTGGTCGGCGGACCGCGCCTCGTCGGACGGGTTACCGCCGGACGGCATCGCGCTGGGAGTCGCGGCGAGGGTGACGCGCCAGAAGCGCCGCGTCGAGGCGTCACCCTTGAGCGCGGCGAGGCCATCGATCCGGGCGTGCGGAAAGCGCCGCGCCACGGTCACTCGGATCCACGTTTCGGGCGATGTGCCCGGCGGCTCTCCCGGCGCTGCGCCAGGCGAATCCACGCGCGAATCTCCGGACGGTGCGACGGCCGGGTCGGGCGATCTGTCTTGTGATCTTGGATCGGCGCTCACGCCGTGAACTTTATCTGTTCGAGGGTGCGCGGCGCCATGCGCGCGCGAGCGATCAGGCCGAGGCCTCTTCGACGCCGACCAGTTCCGCGTAGAGGCCCTCGATCTCGCGGCCGAGCTGCTCGTAGCGCGCGATCATCTGGTTGGCGTCCTTGCGCTCGAGATAGAAGTTCGGCTGGTTCATCGCGGCCGTGAGGGTCGCGCGCTCGGTCTCGCGGGATTCGATGGCGGATTCGATTTCGGTGCGCCGGCGTGCGAAACGCGTGCGATTGACGAACGCCGGACGATTGGCAGGTTGCGCCGCGGCGCCATTGCGCGAGGGCGCGGCTTCGGGCGTAGCGCCATTGCCGTGGGCGGCGCCGTGGCCTTTGCCCGCCGAGCGCGCCGCGCCATTGGGAGCCGGCTCGGGCGCGACTGAGCTGCCGACCTGGGCAAGTGCGCGTGGGGCCTGTGCGGCGCGCGCGGGCGCATCGGCGGTGCGCGTCGTCGAAGCCCCTTTGGCGGCGTCTTTGGACGATTCTTCGGCGGCCTTCTTGACCAGGTAGTCGTCGTAATTGCCGAGATAGCGCACCGCGTGGCCGTGGCCGACCTCGATCACCTGGGTGACCAGTTGGTTGAGGATGTGCCGATCGTGGCTGACGATCACCACCGTGCCGGGAAAGCGCTTGAGCGCGTCGAGCAGGGTCTCCTTGGCGACGATATCGAGGTTGTTGGTCGGCTCGTCGAGCAGCAGGCAGTTATTGCGCCGCGCGATAACCTTGGCGAGGGCCAGACGCGCGCGCTCGCCGCCCGAGAGCACGCCGGTGCGCTTGTTGGCGTCGTCGCCCGAGAACAACATCGCGCCCAGCAGGTTGCGAATCTCGGTGGTGCGCATACCCTCGGCCTCGCGGCTCAGCTCGTCGAAGACGCTGCGTTCGTAGTCGAGCGACTCGGAGAGGTTCTGCGCAAAGTAGCCGATCTCGACCTTGTCGCCGACGACGCGCGTGCCGGAGGTCATTTCGTCGACCCCGGCCAGGATGCGGATCATGGTCGATTTGCCGGCGCCGTTGGGGCCGACCAGCGCGATGCGCGCGCCGCGCTCGATCTCGAGGCTGACGCCGTCGTAGACCGTCAGATCGCCGTAGCGTTTGACGACTTCCTGTAGCTCGACCACGCGGCGCGCGCCGCGATCGCATTCGGGAAACGCGATCGAGGGCGGCTTTTCGTGGCCGGCGGGCGGCTTCAGCCGTTCAATTTTTTCGAGCTGGCGGATACGGCTCTGGACCAGCTTGGCCTTGCTCGCCTGGGCGCGGAAGCGGCCGATAAAGGCCTCCATGTGCTCGATTTCGGTGCGCTGGTTTTCGTACGCCGCAAGCTCGAGCGCAACCCGCCGCTCGCGCTCTTCGAGGTAGAAGGAATAGTTGCCGCTGTAATCGGTCAGCGCGCCGCGCGCGACCTCGACCGTGCGCCGCGTCACGCGATCGAGAAAATAGTGATCGTGCGAGACCAGGATGATGCCGCCGGCGTAGTCCTCGAGGTATTCCTCGAGCCAGTTGCGCGCCTCGATATCGAGATGGTTGGTCGGCTCGTCGAGCATCAGGAATTCGGGCCGCTGGAGCAGCAGCTTGGCCAGCGCGATCCGCATCCGGATGCCGCCGGAAAATTCAGCGACGTCGCGGGGCAAATCCTCGTCGCGAAAGCCCAGGCCGAAGAGTACGGCGGTCGCACGGCTGTCGGCGCTGTAAAAGTCATGGCGCTCAAGGTCGCTCAGCACGTTGCCGAACTCCGCCAGCGCGGCGTCGTGCACCGGCCCCGAATGCTCGCGCTCGAGGATGCCTTCGAGCTCGATACGGCGGCGGTCGATCGCCTGCATCTCGGCCAGCGCCGAGAGCGTTTCGTCGAGCACCGATCGGCCGCCCATCTCGGGCGAGTCCTGATGCAGGTAGCCGACGCGGGTGCGCTGCGGGCGCGAGATGCGCCCGGCGTCGGGGGGGAAGAGTTCGGCGATCATGCGCAGCAGGGTCGATTTGCCGGCGCCGTTGAGTCCGACCAGGCCGACCCGTCCGTCGTCGGGCATCGACCAGCTCACGCCGTCGAGAATCGTCCGGCCGCCGTAATGTTTGGAGACTTTGTCGAGCGTGAGCACTGAGTGAAATCCTTGCGCAATTGCGGGCGGTGACAGCCGGGCCGGCCGACGCGCCACGAATCGATCGACGACGCGCCGCGTCACCGCTTAAACCAACGAGCTTAGCCGTCGGCGCGCACTTGTGAAAGCACCCGCCGCGCGAGACCCAAGCATGTCGGCCGCAGGGCGCGCCGGCCGACGCTCGCGCGAGCCGGGGGCGGGCGTCGATTTACCGCGAACGGTTGCGTAGAATCGTGTTCTGAGCCGCTCTGCGGATCGATTCGGGGAGGAACCTCATGCCGGCGTTACGGGAAGGCGATCGCGTGCTGATCATCGACCGCAAGCTGTTCAAGGACGACAACACTCGCTTCTTCGTCGGCGTGATTGAAGAGTACGACGAGGTCGCGATGCGCGTGCGCGGCTATCCGTTTCATCTGAGCCCCTACGAAGTCTCGGGCAGCGAGCGCCATGGGGACGAGCGTTCGCGCGTGATCTCGATGTCGGCGGGCGATCTGATCTACCTGCTCCCGGCGAACGTTGAGCCGGTCAAGATCCAGCTCCGGCGATCGCCGAAATCGCTGATGCTCACCGATGGCGATGCGCTTTCACTCGATCTGAGCGAGTGGCTGATGCGCGTGTAGTCCCCGTGGATCCCGCGCGCGGCGCTCCGGCGAACGGCATCGCGCCGCAGCGCTTGGCGCCTTCCGCGATCAACGCAAATCTTCCTGCCCGCGCGCGGTGCCGATGCGATCACGCGTGATTGGCGCGCGATCCTCGCTGGCGGCTGGCGCGGGCGCCAGTCGGCGTGATAACAACGCTGCAAATACACTTTTCGCTCCACGCGCCGCGCCGGCCGGGAGCAGAGCAGCAGATGAGGAGTTGACCGCGATGAGTCTCAGGCTTGAAGGAAAGAACGCGCTGATCACCGGCGCCGCCAGCGGAATTGGCCGTGCCAGCGCGATTCGTTTTGCTGAAGAGGGCGCCAACGTCGCCGTGGCCGATCGCCAGGCCGCCGCCGCCGAGGAGACCGCCGCCGCCGTGCGCAAGCTGGGCCGCAAGGCCGTCGCGATTGCGCTCGACGTGAGCGACCCCGCCCAGGTCTCCGCGATGGTCGCGACGACCGTCGCCGGGCTGGGCAGCGTGGATATTCTGCTCGCCGCCGCCGGGGTCTCGCATGCCCGTTACGGCGGTGACGGCCAGATCGTCCACAAACTGCTGCATGAGATCCCGTTCGAGGAATGGCGCGGGCTGATGGCGATCAACCTCGACGGCTGCTTTCTCTGCTGCCAGGCGGTTGCGGTCCAGATGATCAAGCAGGGCCAGGGCGGCCGGATTATCGCGATCGCCTCGGGCGCGGCCAAGATGCCGGTCAAGGGTTCCGGCGAGTACGCCGTCAGCAAGGCGGGCGTCTGGATGCTGATGAAGAACATGGCGCTCGAGTTGGGCCGCTGGAATATCACCTGCAATGCGATCGGACCGGGCGTGATCGACACGCCGATGACCAAGCAGTTGCAGCAGGCGCGCCATTTCGATCGCATGATCGGTCATCAGCCGCTGCGCCGGATCGGCAAGCCGGTCGACGTCGCGAATACGGCGCTGTTCCTGGCCAGCGAGGAAGGCGCGTACTTCACCGGATCGATCCTGCATCCCGACGGCGGACTGTTGATGCAGTAGCCGATCGGCCGGCGGCGAGGGCAAAGCTGGCGGCGATCGGTGCTCGCGGCGTTCGCGCGCATGGATTATGCGCCGGCGTGCGGTGACGATGCGGATGGAAAAGATGGCGATCCAGGCGCTAAAATAAGCCGACCATGCCTCGCGACACGCTTAACGCCGGCCGTTCGTGCGATGCGCCGCCGCGCCGTGCGGCATCGACGGTGATTTGGGTGATTTGCGCGCTCGCGATGATCGCCATTGCCGCGCTCGATCCACGTCCGCTCCACGCCCAGGATCGAGCGGGCGGCGGGATGGGTTCCGGCAACGGCATGACGCTCGCGCCGTTACCCGGAGCGAGCGGCTCGGCGAGCGATGATTCGATGCCGCCGCCGATGGCGAAAATGCACATCATGCAGCCGGTTAGCGCCTCGATGATGGTCGCGCCGCCATACGGCACGTCGCCCTTGCAGGTGGGGTTTTTCGTGCTTGCCGACGATCCCGAAGGGATCGGCTTCCTGACCTACTCGTGGAATTTCGGCGACGGCACGGTCTCGTCGCTGCCGCCGGAACTCTATATCTACCATACCTATCACACACCCGGGACCTACCTCTGCTCGCTGGTGATCAAGACCGTCGACGGCCGCGCCATGACCTTGATGCAGGGCGTGACGGTGGCGCCCGCGGCCGATTAAGCTCGCCGCGCGAGTAGTCCGATGAACGTGACGGCGGGCCATGCGAAGACGGCGAATCCCTCTATGCCGTTCAGCAGGCACATCGCGGCTAAGGAACCTCTGCACAAGTTAGGTTGTCATTCCTGAGCGCAGCGAAGAATCCCGGATCCGGGACCCATGCGCTGCGCTCAGGGTGACAGCAGAGCCTTGTGCAGAGGTTCGCTAACGGCGCGGCGCTAAGCAGCAGTGGTTCACTCGCGAGATAGCTGGCCACCAGATGCCATCGTTGGTCGAGCGGGAGCGGGGCGTCGGCGCTGCGCGCTATCCAAGCAGGATCGGAGCCGCTGACTGCCACAGTTTCGGCGCGCGCCATGAGGCATTAACCGGCGACATTCGAGCCCATAGGTTCGCCCCATGCACGCGTCAGAATCAAAGCACCTTCAAAGCCCGCTCGCGCGCCATCGATTTCTGCCCGCCCGGCCCATCAGAAGCGTTCTTTGAAGGGGCGCACCTCGAGTTCCATGGTCCATGCGCTGGGATCCTGATGGGCGACGTGCCAGAAGGTCTCGGCGATCGCGTCGGGCTTGAGCAGGTCCGCGGAGTTAACCCCGGGATTGTTCTCGCGCAGGCGCGGAATGTCGATAATTCCATCGACGTTGATCCAGGCGACGTGGATGCCTTTTGGGCCGAGGTCGCGCGCGAGTGATTGCGCCAACCCGCGCATCGCGAACTTGGCCGGTCCAAAGGCGATCGATTTGGCGCCCGCCTTGACCCCCGCGGTCGCGCCGGTAAACAGGATGACGCCGCGGCCGCGCGTGATCATCGCGGGCACGACCGCCTTGGCGGCGACGAATGCGCCGAAGGCGTTGACCCGCCAACTCGCTTCGTACTGGTCGGCGGAAATTTCGGTGATATTGCCCCAGTTGCCGCCGCCGGCATTGTAGATCAGGACGTCGGGCGGACCCAACCGATCGCGGATTGCGGTGAAGGCCGCTTCGGTGGCCGCGCGATCACCAAGATCGGCGGGCGCCTCGAACACGGTCGCGCCGGTGGCGCGCAGTTCGTCGCCAAGGGTGGCGAGATAGCTCGCGCTGCGGGCGTTGATCGCGACTGCGTAATCCCGGGCGAAACGGCGGGCGAGCGCGGCGCCGAGTCCCGGCCCGACCCCGGTCACTACGGCGACTGGCGGTTTGCTCAGTGAGGCCATCGGATAACTCCCATCATCCCGGTTAACGGAGGTTCGCGGTTAACGGCGCGCGCATGGCCCGGCCGGCGGCGATTACTTCGCCGGCAGCACGGTCACCGCGCCGGTTGCAAGGTTGTAGCGCGCCGGCACGATGCGCAATTCGCCGCGCGCGACCAGCGGCGCCAGTGCGGGCTCGGCGGCGAGGCGTTGGGCTACCAGGCGGGCGTTTTCGGCGACCGCGTTATCGATCGGATCGCCGGGTTGCCCGCGGGTTGCGGCCACCGCCGGATAGATATTGGCGAGCATCGGTCCGGCCTTGGGATCGGGATAGGTCTTAACCGCGGCCGCGACCGCGCCGCATTGGTCATGGCCCATCACGACGATCAGCCGGGCGCCGAGATTGGCGACGGCGAAGTGGAGACTCTCGAAGGCCAACCGGTCATAGGTATTGCCCGCCACGCGCACGATGAAGATATTGCCGACACCCTGATCGAAGATCATCTCCGGCGGCACCCGCGAATCGGCGCAGGAGAGGATCACGGCGATCGGATGCTGCTTGGCGTTGGAGGGACGCGCGTTGGGATGGAGCGGGCGATTGCCGACGAAGCGCGCGTTGCCGTCGAGCAATTCCTGCAGGGCGACGGCGGATAGCGGACCGGCTGCCGCGAGCGCATAGAGTTTACGCGGGGCGGCGGCCAGCGCGATGACGATCGCGACCCCTGCGATTAGTGCTCGGCAGACACTCCTTTGGGTAGCGAGCCGATAGATTGCCCAAGGTCGATTCATTTTTTTAATCCCATCTCATGCCATAGCCGTCGATGGTGCAGCCTGGTAACCGCGGCGCGACGGCGCGTTTGCCACCGACGGGGTCAGTTGACACCGCTTTGGCTCCACAGGTTATTTTATTCGCATGGCGACGCGCAAAGCCGCGACCCCGGTGGCGATCCTGTTGGCGGCTTTGATGCTCAACGGATGCCTGCAGGGCGCGATCGACGACAACAAACGGCAACTCGATCAGCAGCAGACTGAACTCAGCCAGTTGCAGCAGCAGGTGACCGCGTTGCAGACCCAGCAGGCCCACGCCTCGTACAGCGCCGCGCCATCGGCGCCCGGCACTTGCGATACGGCCGTAATGAACGACGCGACGCATAAGGGCGGCGAACGGATGGCGGCCGGCGAGGTCGACAAGGCGCTCGGCTACTACCAGGACGCGGTCAGCGCCTGTCCGACCAGCGGCGAGGCGCAACTCAATCTGGCCAATACCTACGAAGCGATTGGCGACCGCGCCGAAGCGATTGCGCATTACCGGCTGGCCGCCACCGCGTCGGGCTCCGACGGTGGCCTCGGAGCGGCGCAAAAGGCCCGGGCGGCGCTCAGCCGGATGGGCGCGTCGAGCTAGGGAACCTCTGCACAAGTTAGGTTGTCATTCTGAGCGCAGCGAAGCATCCCGGATCCGGGACCCATGCGCTGCGCTCAGGGTGACAGCAGAGCCTTGTGCAGAGGTTCCCTAGCGGCGATCGACGATCGTCGGCATCTATCACTGACATCTCCGCTGCGGGAACTATTCTTGCGCGATCACGGTTGAATCTGTCGCCGGTCTTTGGCTTGGACCCGTCGGATAGTTGAGCGCCACTTCGGGGGGAGTGCGGCGCCGGACATCTGGCGGTTCAAGCCCCGGCTCAGGGGACACCTTCGATGAGTTCGAGGTTTTGCGCCATATCCAGCGAGCCGAATCTGCCGACGATCGGTTCGGACCTGATTCTGCCCTGCCAATACTACGATATTTCCGGCGGCCATCATCTGACCGGGGAGCAGCGACTGATGCTCGCGATGCTCACCGACGCGATTAACGTCTATCAGAAGGGCGTTCTGTCGCATCTGACGAACGCCCGGCGGCTCTACGTCGATGCCGAGCGCTGGATCATGCGTGAGGGACCGGCGGGTGACGCGCTGCCGTTCGACACGGTATGCGACGCGCTCGGGATCAACGCCGGGCTGCTGCGGCGCCGGATCATCGGATGGAAGCACACGGTGCATCACAAATGCGACGCTCATCCGACGCCCGGCACGCGAGTCAAAGTCGCACCGCGGATGTCCGCGGTGCGCGACGGCGCTCATGCGGCCGGCGCGGCCGCCCGTCCGAACTGACTCCGTTCCCGCTCTTCACCTCATCTGACTGACCGTTGAACTGATCGTCTGATCGGAAACGACCGTGCGGGCCGGCCGCACGCCTGTGCGGTCGGCAATCACGACCCGGCGTGGCGCGCGTTTGGCGCTTTGATTGGTCCTGCGGTAAATCAAGGGCAGGCGTGCGGCGCCGGCGCTGTCGGGCGCGGATACGCGGGGCGCCGCGGCGGCGGTTTCGACAGGAGGCTTGCGCAGTTGAAAGACGTATTCGGCATTGATGGCAAGGTCACAATAGTAACTGGCGGCGGCACCGGTATCGGCGTTGCAATCGCCCGCGAATTTGCCCAGCGCGGCGCGCCGGTGCTGATCGCCAGCCGCAGCGCCGAGCATCTGGAGCCGGTGCGCGACGAGATTCGCAAGGGCGGCGGCACCTGCGAGTTTTTCGTCGTGGACGTGCGCGACGGCGCGCGCTGCGACGAGATGATCGCGACGGCGGTCCGGCATTTTGGCCGCCTCGACGTGATGATCAACAACCACGGCGCGAGTATCACGGCGCCGAGCCTGGAGCTGTCGCCCAACGCCTGGCGCGCGGTCACTTCGATCAATCTCGACGGGGTATTTTTCTGTTCCAAGGCGGCGGCGCGCCAGTTTATCGCGCAAAAGAGCGGCGGGTGCATCATCAACCTGTCGTCGACCGCCGGCGTGCACGGATCGTCGACCATGCTGCCGTACGCGGCCTCGAAGGCGGCGGTGATCAAGCTGACCGAATCGCATGCGGGCGAATGGGGCCATCACGGGATTCGGGTCAACTGTATCGCGCCCGGACCGGTGACCACCGAGGGCGCCGCCGAGCGGATCTGGCCCAATGAGGAGGTCAAGCAGATGATGCTGCGATCGCGGGCGCTGGGGCGCTTCGGGCGGGTCGAGGATATCGCCTACCCGTGCATCTTCCTGGCCTCGGACGCGGCGAGCTTCATGACCGGCGCAACGATGGTGATCGATGGCGGTAATATCCGCGCGGCGGAGATCCTGCAACTCGGCTTGTAGGCGAGAGCGTGCGGCGGCTTGTCCCGCATGACGGTCGCATGGTATCCGAAAGCCCCGCCGGACGCGTGCGGCCGGGCCGGCGATAATCGGCGGATCGGCCAGGCGCGGAATCGGCAAGGGAAGGTAACTCGACGTGGACTTTGGCTTCAGCGAAGAACAGGAGATGCTGCGGCAGAGCGCCAGCGGGCTGCTCGAAAAGGAGTGCCCGTCGGCGCTCGTGCGCCGGCTGATGGACGATCCGGCGGGCTACGACGCGGGCTTGTGGAAAAAATTCGCCGAACTCGGCTGGACCGGCCTGGTGGTGCCGGAGGCCTATGGCGGCGCGGGCCTGAGCTATGTCGACCTGGTGCTGGTGCTCGAGGAGATGGGCCGGGTGATGCTGCCGTCGCCGTTTATCTGGACGGCGATGTTCGCCGAGGCGATCATCCGCGCCGGGAGCGACGATCAGAAGCGCCGCATTCTGCCGAAAATCGCGGCGGGCGAGATCGTCGCGACCTGCGCCCTGCTGGAGCCTTCGGGCAATTGGGGCGCCGACGGGGTCGCCGCGACCGCCCGCGCGCACGGCGCCGGCTTTACCCTCGACGGGATGAAACTGTTCGTCAATGACGCGCACGTTGCCGACTACCTGCTGGTGGCGGCGCGCACCGGCGCGGCGGGTGAGGACGGGGTGACGCTGTTCGCGCTCGAGGCGCGCCGCGCGGGAATCGCGATTAGTCCGCTCAAGACGATGGACGCGACGCGCAAGCTGAGCGAGGTCACGCTCGGCGGGGTCGAGGCGACGGCGGCCGACGTGGTCGGCACGGTCGGCGGCGGATGGCCGGTGCTGAGCGCGGTGCTCGATCGCGGCAAGGTGATGATCGCGGCCGAGATGATGGGCGGGGCGCAGAAGGTGCTCGACATGACGGTCGAGTACGCCAAGGTGCGGGTGCAGTTCGGCCGCCCGATCGGGAGTTTTCAGGCGGTGCAGCACAAATGCGCCGACATGATGATCGATATCGAGGGAGCGAAGTCGGCGGTCTATTACGCGGCGTGGGCGGTGAGCAACGAAATCGCCGAGGCGCCACTGGCTGCCGCGCTGGCCAAGGCCGCCGCGTCCGACGCCTTTCGGCGGGTCGCGGCCAACGGGATTCAGCTTCACGGCGGCATCGGCTTTACCTGGGAGCATGACCTGCATCTCTATTTCAAGCGCGCCAAGTCGTCGGAATTTACCTTTGGCGACGCGTCGTATAATCGCGAACTGGTGGCGCAGGGGATCAATCTTTAGCCTTTGCGCAGATGGGGACGGCGGGTGCGCTCGCGGCGCACACGGCATCCGCGATTGCGCAGCAACGCAAGAGCGAGGAGCTTCGATGGCAATCGATAAAAAACTAATCGGCCAGACCGGCACACCGTTTACCGTGCCGATCGAATGGAGCAAGGTGCGCGAGTTCGCCCGCGCGATTCGCGATCCCAATCCGGTCTACTTCGATCGCGAGTTGGCGCAAAAGGAATGCGGCGGGGTGCCAGTGCCGCCGACCTTCCTGCAGGCGGCGTCGTTCTGGATGGACGAGCATTCGATGCCGGCGGCGAATTTCGACCTGCGGCGCATTCTGCATGGCGAGCAGGACTTTGAGTTCCTCAAGCCGATCTTCGTCGGTGACGTGCTGACGGGCGTCGCGCGGGTCGCCGATGTCTATGAAAAAGAGGGCGGCCGCGGCGGCAAGATGACCTTCATGCTCACCGAGATCGAATACAAGAATCAAAAGGGCGAGACCGTCGCCTTTGCGCGTGGAACGCTGGTCGAGACCGGCCAGGCGGTCAGCAGCTAGGCGCGGCGCGACGATTTGGATATGCATCGCGCGGCCGGCCGCGGCGTGCGAACTGGCGACAGAGGTGAAGAGGACGAGGCGACTATGGCAGCGAAAATTAAATATGACGCGGTGAAGGTCGGCGACCCGATTGTGACGATCACGATCGAGAACGTGTCGCGGCCCGACTTCGTGCGCTACGCGGGCGCGTCGGGCGACTTCGTGCCGCTGCATTACGATCAGACCTTCGTTGAGGCCGCGGGGATTCCGACGGTCTTCGCCCAGGGCATGTGGACGGCGGGATGCCTGTCGCGATGCCTGACCGATTACGCCGGCGCCAGCCAGGTGCGGCGCTTCAAGGTCCGCTTCGCCCGCCAGGTATGGCCCGGCGACACCCTGACCTGCCGCGGCAAGGTGACGGGCAAGAGCGAGAAGCACGGCGAAAAGCTGGTCGAAGGCGAACTCGAAGTGGTCAACCAGAAGGGTGAAGCGGCGATCAAGGGATCGTTCGCGGTCGCCGCGGGCTGAGCGTCGGCGTGCACGAGACGTCAGGTCGGTTCGCCGAAGTCGGCGCGGGACTCAAGCGCTCGCGGCTAGGGAACCTCTGCACAAGGCACTGCTGTCACCCTGAGCGCAGCGCATGGGTCCCGGATCCGGGATTCTTCGCTGCGCTCAGAATGACCACCTGACTTGTGCAGCGGTTCCCTAGAGGGAAGCGTCGGCGTGCGGCACTCGGGGTGTGCCGCGCCACGCGCGGGGAGATTCGGCGGCGGGAGCATGAGTCCACGGCAAAGGTCACGGCGATCGCGCGCCGAGGCGTGCGGCCTGGCACCGCGTCAGACTTGCAATTACCCGCTGATTACAACAACTATTCGGCGCAAAAACCGCAGCGTGCGCAGCAACGCGGCGCGGGCAAAAATAACTTCGCGGACAATCCCGGCGCGAACCGGATAACATACTCCAGATGGATGAGCCACGTTACATCATAGTTCACGGACATTTTTATCAGCCGCCGCGGGAAAGCCCGTGGACCGGACTGATCGCGCCCGAGGCCGGCGCCGCGCCGTTTCCCAACTGGAACGAGCGGATTCTGAGCGAATGCTACAACGCCAACGCGCACGCCCAGATTATGGACGGGCGGGTGGTCTATATTCGCAACAATTACGAGTCGCTCAATTTCAACTTCGGGCCGACGCTGGCCGGATGGCTCGAGCGCCACGGCAAGGCGGCCTATCGCCTGATCCGGCGCGGCGACGAGTTGAGCGCGGGACGCCACGGCGGCCACGGCAACGCGATAGCGCAGACTTACAACCATTCGATCCTGCCGCTGCAGAGCGCGCGCGATCGGGAAATCCAGATCGCCTGGGGGATCGAGGACTTCGTCTTCCGCTTTGGGCGGCGGCCGGCCGGAATGTGGTTGCCCGAATGCGCGGTGGATGACGATACGCTCGCCTCGCTCGCCGAAGCGGGCATAAGATACACCATCCTCGCGCCCGAGCAGGGCCATTTCAGCCAGCCCGGAGCGCATCCGCGCGAGACCGGACCGTTTCTGTGGCGGCGCGGCGAGTTGAGCGTGGCGGTGTTTCGTTTCGATCGCGAAATTTCGGGGCAGGTCTCTTTTGGTGATACGCTCGCCGACGGCGCCACGCTGGCCGAGCGGCTGGCGGCGGCGGCCTTTGAACTGCCACCGGGGGCGGCCGTGATGGTCGCGACCGACGGCGAGACCTTCGGGCATCATCGCAAGACCGGTGCGGCGGAATTGGCGCGCGCCTTTCAGATTCTGGAGGGGCGCGAGGGTCTCGCCGTGACCAATTGCGCGGCCTATCTGGCGGCCCATCCGGCGCGCGGTGACTTTACGATCGATCACGCGTCGGCCTGGAGCTGTGCGCACGGTGTCGAGCGCTGGCGATCGAATTGCGGCTGCCGCTTGAACGGCGACGCGCATCAGGAATGGCGCGGACCGTTTCGCGACGCGATGGAATTTATCAAGGGCCATGCCGACGCCGTGTACGATCGCTTTGCCGGACCGATCGTCGGCGACGCATTGGGCGCGCTGAAGGATTCGATGCGCGCGTTCGTCGATCAGAATCCGGCCGCGCAGGAGGAATTCTTCGCGCGGCATCGGGTGGCCGACGAGAATCGCCGCGAGCAGTTCCTGCGGCTGTGTGAAATGCAACGCGCGGCGCATGCGACGATGACCAGTTGCGCATGGTTCTTTGACGATTTCGGCGGACCCGAGGGGCGCGTCGCGCTGCGCTGGGCGGCGCGGACGGCCGAGATCGCCGCCGAGTTCGCGCCCAACGTCGAGGGTGAACTGCTCGAACGGCTGCGCGCGATTCGATCGGATCGGCGCGACGTCGGCGACGCCGCGACCCTTTACCTCAGTCTAAAAACGCGCGAGGCCCGCGGGAGGGTATAAGCTCAAATGGCTGCCAACGACACGTCGACCGATATCACGTCAATCCTGCGCGAGACCCGCAAGTTCGAGCCACCCGCCGCTTTCCGTCAGCAGGCCGCGGTCAAAAGCCCGGCCGAGTACGAGGCGTTGTACAAGCGCGCGGCCGACGATCCCGAGGGCTTCTGGGCCGCATGCGCACGCGAGCTTGAATGGTTCAAGCCCTTTGGCACGGTGCTCGAATGGAAGTTTCCGTTCGCCAAGTGGTTCCTCGGCGGCGAGCTCAACGCTTCATACAATTGCCTCGATCGTCATCTGAAGGGGCCGCGGCGCAACAAGGCGGCGCTGATCTGGGAGGGCGAGCCGGGCGACACCCGCGTGCTGACCTATCAGATGCTGGCCGATGAGGTCGGGCGCTGCGCCAACGCGCTCATGAGCCTGGGTGTGCAGGACGGCGACCGCGTGGCGATCTATATGCCGCTGGTGCCGGAGGCGGCAATCGCGATGCTCGCCTGCACGCGCATCGGCGCGATCCATTCGGTGATCTTTGGCGGCTTTTCGGCGGAGGCGCTGGTCGATCGGATCAACGACGCCGAAGCCAAAGTCGTCATCACGGCGGACGGCGGATGGCGGCGTGGGCAGCAGGTCGATCTGAAGGTCAATGTCGACGAAGCGCTGGCGCGCTGCCCGTCGGTCGAAAAATGCCTCGTGCTCAAGCGGCTTGGATCGGCGGTCACGATGCGCGACGGGCGCGACGTCTGGTGGCATGAGGTGGTGCCGAAGCAGAGCGCGAATTGCGCGCCGATCCACGCCGACTCGGAGCATCCGCTGTTCACGCTTTACACCTCCGGCACGACCGGCAAGCCCAAGGGCGTGGTGCATACGACGGCCGGCTTCCTGACGCACGTGCTGATGACGATGAAGTGGGTGTTCGACCTCAAAGAGGAGGACATCTACTGGTGCACGGCCGACGTGGGCTGGATCACCGGTCATAGCTACGTGGTCTATGGACCGCTGCTGGCGGGCGCGACGGTGGTGATGTACGAAGGGGCGCCGAATTTTCCCGAGAACGATCGCTTTTGGGCGATTATCGAAAAATATCGCGTCAATATCCTCTACACCGCGCCAACCGCAATCCGCACCTTTATCAAGTGGGGCGAGCAATGGGTCAACCGGCACGACCTGTCGAGCCTGCGCCTGCTCGGCACGGTCGGCGAGCCGATTAATCCGGAGGCCTGGATCTGGTACCACAAGGTGATCGGCGGCGAGCGCTGCCCAATCGTCGATACCTGGTGGCAGACCGAAACCGGCGGCATCCTGATCTCCCCGATGCCCGGCGCGATCGCGGCCAAGCCGGGTTCGGCGACTCGACCGCTGCCCGGGATTGCCGCCGAGGTGGTCACGCGCGAGGGTAATCCGGTGGCGGCTGGGCAGGGCGGATTGCTGGTCATCAAGCGGCCGTGGCCGGGTATGCTGCGGACAATCTTCCGCGACCCCGAGCGCTACCGGCAGCAATATTTCAGCCAGATCGACGGCATGTACTTCACTGGCGACGGCGCGCGCTGCGACGAGGACGGCTACTTCTGGATCATGGGGCGGGTCGACGACGTGATTAACGTCTCGGGCCATCGGCTCGGCACGATGGAGATCGAAAGCGCGCTGGTCTCCCATCCGGCGGTCGCCGAAGCGGCGGTGGTCGGCCGTCCCGACGAGATGAAGGGGCAGGCGGTGGTCGCCTTCGTGACGCTCGAGGGCGGACGCAAGAGCGACTCGGCGCTGCGCGAAGAATTGCGCAAGCATGTGGTCAAGGAGATTGGGGCGCTGGCGCGGCCCGACGATCTGCGCTTCAGCGAATCGCTGCCCAAGACCCGCAGCGGCAAGATCATGCGCCGTCTGCTGCGCCAGATCGCGGCGGGCGACGAGACGCTGGGCGATACGACGACGCTCGAGGATCTATCGGTGCTGGCGAAGCTGCGCGAGGACGACGAGTAGGCCGCAGGCATCGCGGCGCGACGGCGTGGCCCGAAGCATGCGCCGCGGCGCGGACGAATCGCGATGGCGATCACGTTCGGTACCAATCGGTTCAGCTTTCTCGACCCCGAGCGGTTGGCGCGATCGTGCGTCGCGGCCGAAGCGGCAGGCTTCGACTACCTGTGGTTCCCTGACAGCCAGCTTCACGCCGGGGACGTTTTTCTCAATCTGCTGACGGCGCTCAAGCATACCGAACGGGCGCGGGCCGGCACGCTGGTGGTCAATCCCGTCACGCGCCATCCGAGCGTGACCGCCGCCAGTATCGCCGACGTCGACAGCTACGCGCCCGGCCGCGTATCGCTGGGGATCGCGCCGGGCGACACCTCCGTATGGCAGGTCGGTCTGCGCCCCGCGCGGCTGGCGCAAATGGAGAGCGCGGTGCGGATGATTCGCGGGCTGCTCGCGGGCGAGGCGATCGAGCTCGGCTGGAGCGCGCCTTCGCGGCTCGATCAGCCGCGCGCGGTGCCGGTGATAATCGCATGCGGCGGTCCGCGGCTGCTGCGGATGGCCGGGCAGTATGCCGACGGCGTGGTGATCCGGGTGGGCACCGATCCGGCGCTGATCCGCTGGTCGCTCGAGGAGTTCCGCGCCAGCGCACGGATCGCGGGGCGCGACCCGGATACGCTCTTCACGGCGCTGCATTTCCATACCGTGATCACCGACGACGCGGCGCTTGCCAGCGCGCGCGGCCGGGTGATGGCGGCCGGCTACTACGAAGTCAATCCGCGGTTGTGGGAGGTTCTGAATCTCACCTGGCCGTGTGCGCCGATCGGCGAACTCCTGCGCATCGTGCGGCCCGATTTCCATCACGCGGCGGATATGGAACTGGCGGCGCGGATGGTCGCCGGCATCGACGATGAGACGGCGCGGCGCTTTTGCCTGATGGGCACGGCGGCGCAAGTACGCGCGCAGCTTGAGCGGCTGCTCGCGGCGCTCGGTTGGGACGGCCACGTGATCCTGCAGCCCAATCTGCCCGGCCGCGCCTTTATCGCGGGCTGCGCCGCGACGATTATCCCCGCTTTTCGCTGAACCGGCGCGCGGCTGCGCCGGGCGGCTGGGCGACGGCGCGGGCAAACCGAGGGGCGCTCGGCGCCTTGAAGGCGCCCCGTCTCCGATGATAGATTGTCGCGGTGGGCTGATGCCCACTTTTTTGTTCGTTCGCCGCTTGCTCCCGGGAACATTTCGGTTGCTTCGACTCGGCCTATGCTGGCGAACCGTCGGGGAAACGGCCGGTGATGGTGCTACAACTGCATCCGATGGCGATGAAGGTCGTCGAATTGCTCGAACCGCATATCGAAAGACAGGGCTTTGAGCTCGTGGGGATCGACTTTCGCAAGGGTACGCGCAGCTCGCTGCTGCGTCTGCTGGTTGATCGGCCGGGCGGCGGTATCGCGCTCAGCGATCTCGAGGTGCTGAGCCCGATGATCGGCGACCTGCTCGATGTCTACGATCCGATCGACGGGCACTATCTGCTCGAGGTGGCGTCGCCGGGCGTGAATCGTCCGCTGACCAAGCTCAAGCATTTCGAGGATTTTTGCGGCCAGCGCGTGCGTATAAAGACCCATCGGCCGCGCGCCGGGCGCAAGCTCTTCCAGGGCGTGCTGGTGGCGGTCGACCAGGCGGGGGTCGAGCTCGACGACGATCAGGGCCATGTGCGCGAGCGCTTCGGCTTTGACGAAATCCAGGGAGCGAACTACGAGCATAAGTTTGACTAAACCATTTTGCGGCAACGCTGCGGAAGCGCCGCGGATCGGCGCCGGCGCCGCGATCCACGGGTCGGCGGCGCGGCCCAGTCCACGCCCACAGGAGGCGCTATGTCGGTCGATCTGAACCGGGTAATCGAGTCGGTCTCGAAGGAAAAAGGCATCGACAAGTCGATCGTGGTCAACGCGGTCGAGGAGATGATGCATTCGGCGGCGCGCCGGACCTTTGGCCCGGACCGCAATATAGAGTCGCGCTTCAATCCGGATATCGGCGAGATCGAGCTGTTCGAAATCAAGACCGTGGTCGAGACCGCCGCCAATCTGGCCTCCGAGGTGATGCTCGAGGAGGCGCGGACCAAGTACGATCCCGAGGCCCAGGCCGGCGACGAGATATTGATTAAGCTCGACACCGCGACGATGGGGCGGATCGCGGCGCAGGCGGCCAAGCAGAACCTGATTCAGCATATCCGCGACGCCGAGCGCAAACAGATCTACAACGAGTATAAAGATCGCCGCGACGAGATCGTCTCGGGCATCGTGCAGCGCTTCGAGCGCAAGAACATGATCGTCAATCTCGGCCGCACCGAGGCGATTTTGCCCGAGAAGGAGCAGATTCCCCACGAGCGCTATCGCCAGGGCGATCGCATCCGCGCGCTGATTCTCGACGTCGACCTGTCGGAAAAGGGGCTCTCGATCGTGCTCTCGCGCACCTCGACCACCTTCCTGATGAAGCTCTTCGAGCAGGAGGTGCCGGAGATCTACGAGGGTATCGTCGAAATCCGCCAGAGCGCGCGCGAGCCGGGCGGCCGCGCCAAGGTCGCGGTCTATTCCAAGGACAGCGACGTCGATCCGGTCGGCGCCTGCGTCGGCATGAAGGGCACGCGCGTGCAATCGGTGGTGCAGGAGCTGCGCGGCGAAAAGATCGATATCGTGCCGTGGACCGACGATCAGGCCGAACTGGTCTGCCGCGCGCTCGCACCGGCCAAGGTCTCGAAGGTGATTATCGACGAGGACGAGCACGCGATGGAGGTGATCGTGCCCGACGATCAGCTCTCGCTGGCGATTGGCAAGCGCGGCCAGAACGTCCGCCTGGCCTACCGGCTGTCGGGATGGAAGCTCGACGTGCGCGGCGACTCCGAGGCCGAAGAGGAGGCCCGCGCGGCGCGCGCTTCGCTCAACGCGATCCCGGGCATCGGCGATATCAACGCCGAATTGCTCTACCAGTGGGGCTATCGATCGGCCGAGCAGTTGTCCGAGGCGAACGAGGAAAATTTCGAGGTCGAGGGAATTACGCCCGAGCGCGCGCGCCAGGTAATTCTGGCGGCGCGCGACTGGGTCGAGAACAAGCGCCGGATCGAAGAGGAAAAGGCCGCCGCCGCCGAGGCGCTCGAAATCGCCGAAGCCGCGGGGCTGGCGGAAGCTGGCGCGGCGGCGCCCGAGGGCGACGCTCCGGCCGAAGCGGTCGATGCGGCGGCCGAGGTGGTGGTCGATGCGGCCGAAGCCGCGGCGCCGGATATGGCGATCGCCGGCGACAGTGGCGATGCGGATGCCAAATCCTAGTCCGCTACGCACCTGCCTGGGCTGCATGGGCCGCGACCTGCAAGCGGCGATGATCCGAATCGCCGCGGCGGACGGGGTTTTGCGGCTCGACGAGGGCGTGCGCAGCGCGGGGCGCGGCGGCTATCTGCATCGGCGCGACGTGTGCCTGGTGCGGTTCGAGCGGAGTCGAGTGAAAGAGTTTCGTTCCTTAAGGCGCCGGATTGGCCTTGACGAACGCCGTCAGTTAACGGAATTGATCCGAATTCGGCTGGCTAGCGCAGCCGCGTTGGAATAAAATAGGTAAGATGGCGCGAAAGCGGATAAAGACCCTTGCCCATGAATGGGCTGTGCCCCTGGAAGACGTGCTGGCCAGTTGCGCCCGGCTGCGCCTGCCGCACGCTCATTCCGAATCGAGCCTGCTGTCGCAGGAAGAGACCGACCGCGTACGCGCCGATCTCGACGAGCAGACCCATCGCGAGACCTTGCTGCGGCGCGAGACGGTAGTCGAAACCAGCGCGGGCAAGGTGGTCGAGAAGCGGCTCAACGCCACCGTGATGCGGCGGCGCCATGCCGAGCCCGATCCGGGTCAGGCGCCCGCCGCGCCCGCCGAGCCATTCCATTTTGAAGTCGATAGTCTGGCGCGCGACGACGCGTTCGACGCGCCGATTTTTGAAGAGCCGCCGCCGCCCGAGATCGAGCTGCCCGAACCGGTGCTCGAGGCGCCGGCACCAATCGACGCGCATGAAGCGAACGGCCATGCTGGCGCCGCGGTCGCGGCGCCGGAGCCGGCGGCGATCGCCACGGACGAGGGCGCCGCAGTCGCGATGCCAGCCGGCGAGGCCGCACCCGCATTGCCGGGCGAGGAAGCGGCAACCGCGCCGCCCGCCGCGATCCCGGCGGCCGCCGCGCGCGCGCCGGTGGCCAAGCCGCCGCCCGCCCGTCACGGCCAGCGCCCCACGCCGCCGCCGCCCGCTCCGGGAGCGTTTCGCCCCGGCGGAATGCCGGTGGGCCGCGCACTGCGCGAAAGTGCGCCGGTGCGCAATCTCGCGCCAGGGTCGAGCGCCTCGCAGGCGCGCCGGTTCGATTCGGGGACCAATGAAAATTCGGATCCGGGCCGCACGATCAATCTGACCAGTTCCGCTCATGCCTCCGCGCCGAGCCTCGATGACGGGCAGCGCGGACCGAAGGTGCTGGGCAAGATCGATCTGCGCAAACCGGCAACGCCGGCGCCGCGTCCGGCCACGACCATGACTCCGTCACGGCCCGGTGGGCCGCCGCGGCCCGCGGTGGGCGGACGCTTTGGCGCTGGCGGCGCGGCGTCGCAGCCGCAGCCGCCCGGCTTTGGCGGCGGACCGCCGCCGCCCGAATCGGCCAAGCCCGGCGCCGCGCGCACCATCAAGAAAAAGCGCGTGGTCAAGAAGGGTCCGACCGACGTTGCCGCCGAGCGCGAGATGCGCGGCCTGCGCGTGCCCAAGAAGCGGCGCGCACTGCCCGGCAAGGAGCAGCGCAAGACCGAGATCACGACGCCCAAAGCCTCCAAGCGCGTGGTGCGGATTACCGAAGGCGTGACCGTCGCCGACTTCGCCCACAACATGGGTGTGAAGGCCGGCGAGATTATCCGCAAGCTGATGGATATGGGCGTGATGTCGACGCTCAACCAGACGCTCGACGTCGACACCGCGACGCTGGTCGCCAGCGAGTTCGGCTACAGCGTCGAGAACGTCGGCTTCGACGCCGAGTCCGCAATCGAAGACCGCGAGGATGTGGTCCCGGGCGTGGCGGTTACGCGCCCGCCGGTGGTCACGATCATGGGCCACGTCGACCACGGCAAAACTTCGCTGCTCGACGCGATTCGCCATACCAACGTGACCGAGCGCGAATTCGGCGGTATCACGCAGCATATCGGCGCGTACATGGTCGAGATCAATAATCGCAAGATCAGCTTCGTCGATACGCCCGGCCATGAGGCGTTCACCGCGATGCGCGCGCGCGGCGCCAAGGTCACCGATA
>JADEYI010000229.1_pt1 | contig 100041 bp, 120 predicted proteins | sample 8542331 | NCBI WGS metagenome assembly JADEYI01 (sample SAMN16510988, study PRJNA670497) | mine drainage metagenome | isolation source: biofilm near Copperflume 1 | place: Germany: Marsberg coppermine Kilianstollen | collected 2018-02
GTAATTAGTTGCGTCCTGAGCTACTAGCCTCATTGAATTGCCAAAATATCAGTCTCACAGTCTCTAAAGTACCCAGGGTGATAGGGCGGTGACTTGTAATCTGGCAAGCCTGCTGACCACGACATGTGCTCATTCTTGTCTTTACAGCAAGCGCTCTTCTGCAAAACAATTTTAATGTCATGCTTGTAGAGGTGGTTGAGAGCAGTAGAGCTTTATGGCTGCAGGTGTTTGACTCGGGACTGCTAGGAGAGGGCGTGCTGCACCTGCTGTCCTGGGCCCACGCGCGCTTTTTCACCCCTGACTGCACCCTGGCAAGTTGTCCGCTACTTTGTACTCGATGTGAACTCTGCAAGCTTTTGTTTGTCACACAGCCTGCGTGAATGCCTCACCATCAAAACGCAGTGCAGATTTGTAAGAGCATCAGGCCTCACTTCGAGATACTGACAAATTTGACAGACCTTGGTCATGCACAAATGACTGGTCGCTCGGATGCCAAATCAATGAAATTTATTAAAATTCTTGCTCGTGCAAAAGGGCGCAGCAACAATATTTTGGCAGCGTAATACATCCAATTATGACCAACAAAATGACCTGGCATATGCGCAGTTGCCCACGCCTGCATCGGCAGTCGCGTGAGAAACATGAGAGGGAGAAAGACATGCAGGACATGCGAGCGCCAATCAGGGACTAACTTGCTTTGGGAAGGTAAATACGCTTGTGGATTTTGTTGGTGTGCAGGTGCCGATGGCAGCCACGGTGTACTGCCAGCCGATACAGATGCGCACAGAGCGCGTGCTGGGCTTTGACATGGCACAGGCTAACCAGTGGAGGTGGCGCAACGAGTATGAGGGCCTGGATCTGGCCCACATCAGGCAAGAAATGTGCTCTTTACCGAACAAAATTGCTGCTGCAGGTCACATGCACTGCCAAGCCTGTGCAGTTGGGAGTCTTGTGAGTGCTGCTGTAGACCCGCTGTGCTGTCACAGCGACCGATGTTTTCAGTCCAATGTCATTGTGTGCATGCCAGGACGTTTCGGGATGCATGACGATGAAGAGGTCCCTGTTGGTGCTGCAGTCTTGATGACATTCGATCATGCCTATATGATCATGCAATGCAATGACTGAACATTGACTAGTGTGTTGTCGCAAGAGGGGGTTGCACATACGAAAGCAAAAATGCTTAAGGGCTTGTCCTGAAAATGACCTGGTCTGGGGCATCTGCGCAGGCCGCAGTGGAAGGCTCTTGGTTGTGTGACAGAGGTGTTTGCATTCGACTTTCACGAGACAGAAGCCAACATGCAGGCGGCTGAGGTGGCGCTGCACATGACAGCGCACACCGGAGGCACATGCAACGCCGTCGCCTTCTGGTTCAGCTTGCACCTGGACGAGGAGACCGAGCTGCACACCAGCCCCTACACAGACAAGGTGCTTTTTTTTTTAGGTGCAAATTCTAGCTCTAGATTTTCATGACGCACCTTGCCTTCTTGGCAGGAAGAGCGCGCATTATTGATGATCGTACCAATCATGCACGCACTTCTGCCCTTCTTAATTGTGAATGTCATGGCAGTTTAGAGGACAGTTTTGGACGCACATTCTACTGCTTGCGTCCATCTGGCCAGGCTCTGGAGAAAGTAGTCTTCTTAAAGGTTTTGTGTTTGTCTTTTCAAGTACTTGTTAAGTTGGGGGCAGCACTCACTCACTGTCGTCCAGAATTGGAAGACCTGATTGACAAAGACAAGAGGGATAAAGAATGACAGACCAAAATGTGCGTGTTTCCAGGGACCCACATGGCAGCAGGCGGTGCAGTGGGTGGCAGAAGTACCTCTTGTGCCCGGGCAGCGGTTCACAGTGGTGGCAAAGCACGACACCTATGGCCTCTCCTTTGCCTTGCAGAGGGATCAGCCTGCCGCAGACGCTGTCTCAGCGAGAGGAAATGAGAGTGCGTCACCCTTGTGGGTAAGCAGCTGTCCAGTACTTTTCAGAGTTCTAATACCCCTGTCAAACACACTTATCACACAGATTCTTTGATCACTGCTGCACTCCATGAGAACCTGAATGAGGCTCTCTCTGGCCAGTGTGAAATCATTTGATTCAAGAGGGGAAGTTTCCTAAATTGATTTATTTTCTGGGATAATCCATGGGTTTTAAATATCCAGTTGCCCTTTCCTTCAGGACTGGAACACATGTGATAATGAAAGGTGGGAGAGGAAGTAGATATTCTGCAGAGAATGACAAATTGTCTGGAGCGCAGGACCCTTGGTGGAAGGCAACCTTTGATGAGGTGGGTAAGGTGAACGAGAAGATCTCGAGGGCGGCAGTGCAAAATCCCCTGGAATACAGGGCCACAGCGCTGGCCGCAGTTCAGATCGGCAGCCGGCCCCACGATCTTGGCTTGGATGCTGAGCAGGCAGCCTCATTCTGCACTCGTTTCATGAGTTGACTGGCCTTGTTATAAGCTGAGGGCATAGTGTGCCCAAAGGGCAGCCTCAAACTGAAGTCACTGTGAAGAACTCATCATGCTGATCATGACCCCAATAGTTCCATCTGGTCGACTGTGAAACGGAGCTGCATGCTGTTGTCAGCAGTTCTTGATCAGCATCACTTCTTGGACAGTGTTGTTCTGGATAGAAGTAGAGTGCCTGCAAAATGGGCTGGAACTTACAAGAATTTGACAGAATCGAGAGTTCGTCTGTCAGTGCTATGATCTCACCGCAGTCTGCATCAAAGGGCCATCGATGCAGATAATTGCATCCGGATCTGCTCATCCACATGTATGTGTACACCATGCGACATCAAATGAGAATTTAAAAGCCGCAGAGAAGGGCGCACGGCTAGCACTATGGTTGCAGATGTGATTGGCATCATTGCAGGATTGCAGCTACAACCGGCCTTTCCTAGGTAACACCATAGAGAGCTTTGATGCACGTTGCATAACATTTTCCCATTGGCTGCATGCCAAACACAATGCGGCATCGACCCTAGTAAAGGGGATGTTAACATCGAAGACCGACAGCTCAGCTGACTGGGGTTTGTTCCTTCTAAACAAAGTGGCCTGGGCTGGGCGTCCTTTGTCCTGAGGAGAGCTGTCTTGGCCGGCATAGAAGGTGGATCGTGTGCGGCGTTCATGTAGGTGGAAGGGGGAGTTGTCTCCATATCAGTAGAGCCCTGATGGTGGGATTGCCAACGGGCAGCTTGGAGCTTGCAGCCTTTGGCGCTTCAAAACTGGGTCTTGACAAGGAGTTGGAGGCATGCCTGAACAAGGAGCCCGGAGCACTGAACCGTCGGGACGAAAAGGGTGAGAGTCGCACCTTGACCAAAGAGTGCGCGCGTTGCAAGACAGTGGCGGCTTCTCTCTACGGGCTAAGAGTCAGTGACGGCACGCTTGGAATCAGACATATGCATATACTTGGGGCTCTTCAATGCACCGCCCAAGTGTACCTCACCGTCCAACCTAGTGAGCGTTTGTATCTATTTATTGGAAGCCCTATAGAGACAACAAAATATCTCGGGGTCCCTTACGCCAAAGGTGGACAGTGACTTACATTTCAAGATATCATTAGGTCTCTAGAAACAGTGATGGTTCTGGTATTTATGGTTATGGTGGGGGCAGACTAGGATGATGTCACCTACCAGAAGCTGCTTGAGAATGCTGCTCAGAAACCTCAACTTTGGATCGTAGCAGTTTGAAGGGCAGTCAAAAATTGCAGGAAGAGGCGTATACGCAGTGTGGACATCGATGTTTGACACGTCTGATTGGGCTTGACCTGACTGTATGATGGGTGCAGGGCGGGCTTGCCTGCATCATACTGCGAGCTACGGGTTCGAACACTGCCTAGACGTCCTGTTGGGCCGCCCAGACATCGAATCAGATGCAAAGGATTGCATGGGAGACACAGCGCTGCACCTAGCAGCTATCAATGGCTTCCCTATGTGTGCCTTCAACCTCACAAAAGCCGCACCTGAAACCTGCCTCATCGCCAACAACGCGGGGCAGACGTCTATAGATGTGTCAGTAGCAAACGACCGAGGAGAGGTGCGCCCTGTCGCTTTCGTTTTCTCACCAGTCTCCTGGAGGATGGCATTGTCACTTCATAGATCATGCATGTTGCAAGGTGTGCCAGGTGCTCTCTTATTACATAACGAAGGCTAATATCCTAATTGGCTTGGCAGGTCTTGAATGCGATGCTACTGGCGTGCGCTGGGATAAGTTCAGAAGAGGCACTCAAGTCCATCTCCGCCCTGCTGGAGGCTGGTGCAGTGCCAGACACCTGGGCGCCCAATGGAAGCTCGGTGCGTTTCCATGGCGTTAATAATGTTCTCATTTAATTCTGTCTAACATGGGGCTGTACCCCTCACTTGAGGCTGCTACACTGCTATGTCACTAGCTTCTTTTCCAACGTGCTGTCCCAGATCGAGGATATGACACTGAGAAAGCAGATACACTTTTTGCCCTCAGATATTTTCGAGATTATGTTTGCTGGATCTGTTCAGGCGCTGATGCTGGCGGCGGCTGTGGACAGTGTAATTGCTCTCCAGGTGCTGCTGAAGAACGGCGCCACCGTGGAACTCCAGGTACTACAACACTGTCTTTTCTGCAGCATTTGTCTGCACCGAAGTTGTTCGGATGAAGCAGACTGTAGCAGAGGGTGCAAACCATCATCTGCTGTGGTCACTTTGTCTGTGTTGGAGGAGTGCATCGTGAGATTCCTGCTTCGCTTCACTGGGATGCAAGGCCCAGTTATAGGGGCACTTCTGCAGCTAGGAAACCTCCTCCCGCGTACACATAAACGTTCATCTCAACAGTGTCAAGCAGCTGGGCCACTCCCAGGTGTTAGAGCCTTGAGAGTTGTGATGGAATGTCTCAGAGCTGTGCGGCGTGACTCACAGCTGTGCGTTGTGATATCGCAGGATGCCCTGGGGCGTACAGCGCTGATGTTTGCAGCGGGCAGCGGCGCAGTCGGGGCGCTCAAGGCGCTGCTGGATGCCGGGGCCTCGCTGGCAGCGCGCGACCGGCGGGGTAAGGGCATCCTGGACTATGCGCCCCCAGAGTCTCCAGTCCGCACCATCCTGGAAGACAGGTCAGCGCTTTTCAACCCTCCAGTAATTGCTCTCACCGGGTGTTTCACATGCATCTGTATGTCGGACACGATGCATCTCTTCCATCCTCCATCCTAGAGGAGTCATCAACGTTGATACAAAGTTTCATGGGAGATGTGGCCTTTTAAAAAATGAAAAGGACAACAGGATTGCACCGTCAACAGTGAATGAAGTATTCTGGGGGCCGCCAGTGGCGCATGACATGTCGGTGCCAATTAGGTATTTTTCAATTGGGCGTGTGTGAGATTGGATGACATGGCTGCGCAGGATGAAGGTGCTGGAGGCGGCTGCCGAGCAGCTGCAGGCGGCGCTGCTGGCCAGCCTGGACGAGGAGTCCTCCAGCAAGGCGCAGCAGGCGGCAGCCTCCAAGGCCAAGTGCAAGGGTGGCAAGAAGGGCAAAAAGGCCAAGAAGGACGGCGCCACCACACCGGCCGCACAGCCACCGCCCACCGCAGAACCCACTGCCCCCCAAGAGGAGTCAAAAGAGGAGCCTGCCTCTAAGGAAGAGGCACAGAAGGCAGGTCTCAGTGGGCGGCCAGAGGAGCCGCAGTCAGAGGCAGATTCGGACAGCACAGCGGCGGAGGATGACAGGGGAACAGTAACAACTGCGGCCGCATGTATTTCACTTGAGGCCCTGGGCCTGCACAAGGATGCCCGAGCAAGCACGAGCGAAGACGAGGAGGACTGGAAGGTGCGGCGCTCTCCTTTGCCCATCTGCTGTCCAGCACTTCAATTATAGCGAACATGTTTGGTGGTGCTGGAATTTAGTCATATTGCAACGTTCAGCTGGACGCTAGCGGGGTGGGAGGGCCGTGCATTACGAGGCAATGCATGTGTGAAGCACTAAGAACTACTTTCAAAATATTTTCTGCACAAATTGCGCTGCCCAGGCCTCTGGAGTACCAAGATAATAATAGACGTATTTGCATGTTTGCAGGTGGTTGGCAAATCGGCACGCAAGCTCCACGGGAAGGGCACGGTCCCGGCGGCGCAGCCGTCGACGCAAAAACTGCAGCCGTCATCCCAGCAGCAGCTGACCGGCACAGCGACTCCCCCGCAGCAGCGGCCGGCGCCGTACAAACGTTGTCCTTCCGCCACGTCCCTCTCCGACTCCACATGCTCCGCAGAGTCGGAGCAGTCCATGGCCAGCGCCTCCGGCCCCTTGCACCATCATCACACAGCGCAGCAACACCATGTACCCTCCCAGCAACAGCAGCAGCAGCAGAGCGGCGCCTCGTCGCAAGCCGCCGCAGCACCGGCACGGCCCGCGGCGGCGACCCCGCCGAAGCCGGCCCCACCGCGCGCAGCGAGTCTGCTGGCCAAGCACAATGCGGGCGCCGCCACGCATGCAGGCAGCAGCAGGGGTGGCCCGGCCTCCACTGCTGGGCCAACCGGCAAGCAGACAGTCAGTCCCCAGGTGGCATCTCCCCAGCAGAGGGCGGACACCTGGGCGGGGAAGGTGGCCGGCACGTCGCCCAAGCCAAGCAATGCAGCAGGGAGTGCGACAGGGGAGCAGTGTACCACCAGCCAGCCCAGCCACCAGAGAGATCCGCCCTGCGCCAAGCCGCAGGCGCGGACTCCAACGGCGTGCGGCACGGCCGGCCGCTCGACGTCGCTGCCGGCCCTGGACGCGGCGCCGCAGCCGACGGCGGCCGATGAGCTGGCAGCCGCGCGCGCGGATGCGGCGGTGGCGCGGGGCGAGTGCCTGCTGCTGGCTGCGGAGGTGGAGAGGCTGCAGACGGCGCTGGCGTGCAGCGAGGCCGCTCGGCAGCAGGAGGTGGCCCGGCTGCTGCAGAAGGCCGCGCACCATGAGTCGCTGGTGCGCCGCAGCCCGCTAGTTATTCTAATATATGAAGGTATTCAGTGTGTGTGTGTGTATGTGTGTGTAGGTGTGCTGTGAGTCATGTGCAGCTTTCCGACATCCGATCAGCTCTGCATGCAGATGTCATGTGTAGCATGTCCGTGAAACAGAGGAGGGCATCCTGTTCCTGCCTGCATTTCCTTAAATTGCTACATTGTCCCCTACCTGCAATTAGCATGTGTCCTCAAACTGTCGAGACAGCGGTCAGACAGGCAAATCTAATCGATGGGCTCATTTCCTTTTGAATAGCCTTTGTTTCAGGCGGTGGAGGAGGCGGTGCGACAGGAGAAAGCTGCGATGGCGGGGCGGCTGCTGAGCACCTTTGAGGGCCTCAAGGGCCTGAATGTGCTCCCGGGCCAGCCGGCCGCCACCGCGCCGGCCGCTCCCAAGGGCCTGATGGGAACGCTGCTGGACGTTCAGCGCGGCGCCGTCATCGGTAGTCATCGCGCGCAGCCGCCCGCGGGGATCCCTCCCGCCGAGCCCTTCAGCGCATTCGGCTCACCCCCCAGGGCAGGCCACAACATGGCGGGCGCCGCCAGTCTAGGCGCGGAGCTCAGCTCGCTGCTGTGTGGCATGGGCGCGGGTCCCGCGGCGATCCCGCCGCCTCTCAACGGCTCGACGCCCCCGGAAGGGTTTGCCCCGGCGCCCCTCGGCCGCTGCAACTCTGCTGCGCAACCCGCGGCCGAGCCCTTCTCCTTTTTCAACGGATCTAGCAGCATCTGGAAGTGAATGTCAAAGGTCAAAGGTTCAAGGCAAGATGGAGCAGTCCCTGTGAGCAGTTCATGACCGACAAGAGAGTTTTGGGGCAGGGGTTGTGTCATCTTGCGCGAATATAGGAGTATCTTGCACCGTGCCAAACGCATGTTTGTACCAAGAAAGCCCGAACGGAACTCAAGCCATCCAAGCAGAGTCTGGAGTCCGCACCACGCTGGAATGAGCACCTGGAGTGAGGTGCTCTTTCTGGCTGGCTGTCCAGTAATAATCTTAGGGCAAGGCAGCACCGGTGAATCAAGCGTTGCATAGCATTTTATTGCCAGATCTTGGCGTGTACAGAAGCAGCCCATTCCTTTCTTTCCAGAATCCAGTGTTTTCCCCACTCTGTTCTTGTTTGTCTAGGGCATTTTGCTGTCCCTCGAGGCAGGCTGAGAGTGTCTAGGCAAGTGTTGGAACAGGAACTACCTGTACAGTAGGCCTTGCAGGGTGGATGTACCTTTGTATATCAGCTGCAAGTTGGACCAAAATCCTAGCTTGGCTGTGTACTTGTATGTTTGTTTGTATCCCGCCAGCTTTAGTGTGTCAGGTGCTTAGTGCCTGTTTGCAATGACTTGCGTGCTAGCAGTACTTGCGTTCGATCAGCTTGTGTTGGTGCACTTTGAGTCTCTCTCCCCCTTTGTGAGCTTCAAGCATCTTGAGGATCAGGGGTGTGCTAGACTTTCCGAGAGACAGCAGCGTACTTGATTCATCACATGTGTCCAATGAGGTGTATTCTACACGTGTCAAGAGGTATTCAAGCTGTGGATGATCTGAGCTCGCGAGACCTGTTTGGCATGCAGTGATGCACTCGTATGCCATTGGAGGTTTTGACCGGGCATGGCAAGCTACACCTGTGATTGTCAAGCTTGGCGGAAACGTAGCTGTGAAACCTTGTAACTTACTGTTTGAAGCATGGCGAGACACAAAAATTTCAGACCTACGTCACGTGACGGGCACAAATGACCTCCTTGAAATGGTAGATCTCTCTGCCACACGAGATCAGGAAGTGTCGCAGGTTTCCATTTACCCCTTTGAACTTGAATCAAATTGACCCAGCCTGCTGAGCAGCCTCAGTGACACCAGCGATCAGTGCTGAAATGTGTACACCACTGCGTCACGATCATGTGAACAGGCTTTCTCTTCCGCCGCAAAAAGTCTCTCCTACCGCACCGGGGGATGTGGTATGCAATGATTGAAATCAAGATTACTGCAATCCTGTCTAAGAAAGCACAAAAGCCATGCAGAGGAGTCTGCTTAATTAGACACTTCAGGAAGGCAGGTAGATCTCAGATCCCCTTTGTTTCTCATGTCACCCTGGCCCAAACCTCCGCTATCCCTCGATCCTGCCCACGATAAGGACGACTATTGATCCACAGTGAACCGTTTCTTATAATGATCAACAGGCAATGTTAGCAGGTGTTAGTCCGAAGCTCTTCGCTTTCTTTCTCGTAGAAGAGAAGGCTTTACTAGGTATGTTTCTTTCAAGTAAACAAGGTTTAATTGTACTATTTGGTGTCATCATCCTGAATCTTTGTGTTGCTTCGACCATTCCTGATCGGGAAGACACGGAGGTGTCCCTGAGTCGGGATCAGTGGTAGGACAGGTCCGTAAAGAGCAGCCGTGTTCCTGCCAATACCAAACCATTCTTAAAGTGGGATATTGAGGTCAGCATGATCTAGGAGCTTCAATACAATGCCCTGCTCAGTAGAGCACTCCTCCGAGTGAGGTGGTCTGCGGATAAGGTTTCGGCATGCTTCTCTACCGCCAGACGTGCAGGATCTTAAAACAAAATTATGTGTCATGCACCAGGCTAATAAACGTGTTTTCAACCGGCCGTCCACCCTCTACTTTTGCCGGGACATCGCCCCAAGACTACCGGATGGAACCCTTGATGGCACAACCGCATGTACGTCACCTGCTCTGCGAATGACCAAATCCATTGTTGCTCCGTTGCTCAAGTCATGGATGATTGTTGCCATGAGCCTCAAATCTCTTACGTTGTAACTGTACAGATCTGTTGCTTTCAAGCAAGTGAGCATCAACGTGCAACAATAGGCAGACTGGGCCCATAAAATGCCTCAATCGCTGAAGAATAACTTTGCGACTCAAAGATATGCCTAACATATTCCTCTTCTTGTCTACCAGCAGGCGGTGGTTGACATTGCCCCCATGCCTGCACCAGACCAAGTGCCAGAGCCCACATCCCTCCTCCCACGCCCTGCTGTAAAGGTGCCTTAGCCTCCATACTGCACTTGGATTTTAAATCGATTTCAGATTGAAACACACAATGGGCAATTGTGCAACCTGCACAGGTTGCATGCGCTAAGAATGCACTGCTGAGAAAAGTGGTGAGCTATTTGCAGGGTGGGACTAACGCAAAGTATGGCCCTGCCTGGAAGGGCATGCATTCTCCAGACACTGACCCGGCAACAGTGGACAGGCATCCCAGTGGCATCATGGTTGAAGACCTCATGAGGGAGGCGGTCAAGTGCGCGCCTCATCCTTTGGCAGAGGCCTTGCTTTTGATAGTGCCAGCGCATGTCCAGAGCAAGCAAGCTCATGTGTGTGATGTGCAAGCTGTGTTTTGAGAAGTGTTATCTGGTCTCACTTCTTCACCCATTGTGACCTAGGCACCCATTTTGACAATTTGCACTGAACTGCAGGTATGGGGAATTGTGTCAGGTGACTTACGACAATTTCATACACTTTGGTGAGTCCTGGACTGCCCATTTTCTATGGTGTGGATTGAAAAACAATTATGCCAACTTGGCTTGAAGCGCTGCATTGCTTCAGGCAATGCATGCAGGGCCCAAGTGGCATGCTTGACCTTTCCGCCCTTGTACAACATTGATGATGCTTTTGAAATGAGCACGTGTCCGGTGGAACAGGGGATGGATTGCCTCTGCACCCAAACCCAGCCAACCTTCTGGCAGACAGACAGGTGAGAATTATTGACATCTGGTTAGGTCCTGCCCACGTACGTCACGATGTGAATTTTGACTTGGACTCGGACGATGGCCAATACAACTCCAAAATGGTTTGGAACAAGTCTGGAAATCTTGCTAGGAGTGCTCAATGCATCAGAGCCTGAGTTTGACGGAAACAATGCACAGCCCATGATTTGCTGCTGCAGCAATTTCTCAGACAAGGCACATCAGGGTGGGAGGCTCACACCCTGTGAGCAACATATATTGGCCTCGGATTGCACAACATGCCAATAATATGGCAGTGGCTATTATATTGAGGCAGGCCAATAATTGAGCACATGCGAATGGTTGAATTGATCCTGATGGACTTTGGCAGTTCCGTAATGGGGTAGAGTATGTGGCAGTTTTACAAGCAGCTTTTCTGCAGCTGCACCTTGCCTCTTGCCAGAAAGCACATGTGAAAACAGTGACATTCTTGACTTTGTTTTCTGTCTTTTTTTTCTGTCTTTTTCTTTCTTTCTTTCTTTTTTCGGTCTTTTATTTTAAGACTGTTGAGCCTGGCTTGCATGCTGTGCAGCTGGAGTGGATTGACCCCAACGCCTCAGCAGTATATGACTACTCGATGGACGCTGACAAGGCTTACTACCTGACTGCCACCTCTGGCTTCTACCCTGGCGAGTTTGGCTTCTTCAGCCGCGGCCGCCAAACCACCAACTGGATTGGTGCGCCTGCCCTCTGCTCCTAATGGATATTTGAGTATATTTTTAGAGTAGATTTATTTCAACTCGCTAATCTTGTCAAAGACATGGTGTGTCTGCCAGCAAGCTGCAGCTTGGACTCTACAATTGCTGAAAAATGCATCCTCTATAAACAGATTTTTCAGAATATTCCATGCACTTTTTTCCACCTTTGCGTCCTTCAGTCATGCGCTGCACTCCCATCTTATGCGCATCATTAGAACGCCTCAATACTGTGTTCGTAGCTTGAGAGGTCACCTGAGGCCTTAGGATCCAGAGAATAAAGATATACAAATACAAAAGCGTGCCCACAAGGTCAGCAGGGGGTGGTACAGAGAGTAGTCTTTACTACCCCCCTAAGGTCTTTGCTTCAAGGGTGAATGCAGGGTTTGCATGCAGGCTACGTGGCCATTTCCAAGCCTCTGGGAGAGAAGAGGAAGCGGGACATTGCAGTGGTCTTCAGAGGCACACAGGCCAAGACAGAGTGGGCGTCCGACTTTGTGTGGGAGATGCAGCCCTGGAGCGACCTGCAGACTGGACGGCACAATGTCAAAGTTGCCAAGGTGAGGCATGAAGCGCAACTGCATTTTTGCAAATTGCAGTCGAACAATTGCAATTCGTGCATGCACGCATCTGTAGTGAGAGCACGAGAAGTGTACCCCGGGAATTTCTGCGGAGGTGCATGGGATATAGCTCCATCACACTATTCATCATGGAGCTTCCATGCTGCTGCTGCAGGGTCCCAGCATCTTTTGAGGAAGTTGAGGGGGCAGAAATCTTGAATATCTTTTGTGCCGCGCAGGGGTTTGAGACCATGTACAGGCGCTTTGCTTCCACACCAGGAAACACCCTCTCCATCCAGGTGCTCCTCTTAATGTGCCTCTCTCCTGCTGCCTCCTGTAGAAACAGTCACGCTGCGACAACAATCGCATGATCAGTAACGGCGCTATCCTGAAGAACATGCTTAGCACGTAAGGGATGACATGCATCTCGTAACAGAACATGGCACACTTTGCCGGAGGCGCCAATTCAGCAACCACAGGAATCAGCTGTTCCATCTGCATCTTTGGTGCTTCAACGGCGGATTTGTGTTGTCTGTTCAGGGCCAGGTGCACGTGGCGCTGAGCAAGCTGCTGACTCAGTACGGGGACGAGATCGGCTCCATTACTACTACGGGCCACTCCCTCGGCGGCGCTCTGGCGTCCCTGTGCGCGTTTGACATCGCCTGGTCGCGCATCAACCGAGTGGGGGACAAACCGGGGGGCGCCCTCATCCCTGTGACTGCCTTCACCTTTGAGGCTCCGCGCGTAGGTGCGCCCCTTTTCAGGGCTACTCAGGGGACTCTAAATCAACTCAACTCGACTCCTGGGCTACTGCCTCGCAGGGGTTGTAAAGCGCAGGGGATTTATAGGCTACGTAGGCCACCTGGAAACAGAGTGATCTAGCGCTTCATGATAAAGGCAATTTCCGGCTGTCTGATGGGCAATGGCCTAATTTTGTTCTGCGCCACAACCCCGTGAGTGCCTTTCCCTTTGAGGCGCTATGGGTTGGTTTTGAAGCTGCAGCCAGGGGAATCTTGATAGACTCTTATAGACTAGATAGACCTTTGTTCTGCCTTCCTGTGTCATTCATAAATGAGTACTATCCTCTCTGGAGCGCGTGCAACAGACAGAGGAGCAGCAGTACAATCTGCCGTCCGGGCCTCAGACCCCTGCATGACAGACATGCAAAGTATGATGCAAATCACAAACAGTGACCTGACCCGTCTCTAAGAGGGTATCCAAAGAGTGTCTGGCTGCAGGCTGACAGAAGACAATTACCGGGTGTCTTATGCGCAATTCTAATCATGTCAGTTCTGCGCCACATGGCGTTTTGCTCACGAGGCAGGCCAGGTGGCAACCGCCCACAGGCCAAGGACTATTACCGTGACTCATGCATATTGCCTGAGGCATGACAAACTACGCAGGCAATGCGGCGTACGCAGCAACCTTTGATGGAGACTACAGCCCGGACAACCCTCCTGCCGACCTCAACAGCGTCAAGTATGTGAAGATGCTGCGCGTCGTCAACATACCTGACATCGTCCCCAAGGTGAATTGTCCTTCAGCAATCCACATGCACCCATAGTTGCACCATACGGATTCGGCCATTCGGCATACGGTGAATATTCGGTCGTATATTCGGTGTTTTGGGCCAAAATAGGCCGTTTTTGACCGTATTCCGTATATTTTAATACCGTATGACCGTATATTCGGCCGTATATACGGTCCCCAAAAAGTGTTCTGACCGAATGGTGCAACTATGCATGCACCTTTCAGCCAGTGCGGTCCATCTCTGCTCTGCACAGTGCTTGCATGGCCCTTGTCATGAGCTGGTCTCCACCGAGGCTGGCATGCCAGCACTGCTTTGCATCTAGATCTCCTCTTTCTGTGTGTTAGTTCTGAGTGTAGAGAGACCGAGCAACATCCCCGCCACCAGATTAATCTTGCTCAGGTCCTCATCCTTTCAATGGAAAGGCAGCTTAGTGCTTCTCTTGGACTGCAGCTTGTCTGCCGAAGTTGGCTGGCCATGCAAGTAGCTGAAAATATCACTCTTCAGCCGCCCAATCAGCCCATTGTTGGCCGGCAGAAGTCTCATGATAGTCTTTGGTGCGAGTGCAGGCGCCGCGCACCGGATTTCGCCGCCAGTTCCTGCTGCCGTGGCGCTGGCCTCAGCTGGTGTTCTGGGCAGGCGCAACCGCGGCCGGTGTCCTGATTCCGTCCCTGCGAAACCGCGAGCTCGGCTATGTGCACGGCGGAGTCGAGTGAGCGATTTCCCCCACTTTGGCAGATGTATCTTCCACATGTCAGTCACAATCATATCCACGCTGCGATGCACTCAAGCTTAGCGCGCATGGAAAACCGCTGTGCTGTGCAACTGAGTGCATGATGCCAAATCTTGCAAGTTCTACTTCTGGCAGCAAGCTTTAGAAAGCGGGTGGTTGCTGGGAGGACTGCATGTGACAGTGGGTTTTTGGCAATTACAGAGCTGCACAATTTGCAGCACCCGGCAAAGAATCCTACCCTTGCAGCCTTTGGCTTGCACACCACCTTGCTAACACAGGAAATTTTTCGTGCAGATTTAATCTGAACTCGATTCCCCTGGAGGCTGAGGGCATCATCCGGGACATGAGAAACGACCACTGGCCTTGCCACATCACGACCAAGATTGGGCAGTGGCACGATCTGCTTATGGCGCTATACCTCATTGACAGCACGCGCCCCATCGGGGATCTGGACCCCCATCTGCCAGCTAACCAGCCATGAGATTTTTTGACGTCTTGGGAGGTCCTGGGACTTGGCTTAAGCTGTGGGTTGCGGGACGGGCTTCTGATCCGCCCATGACACTTTGCCATGTTGGCTGCTTATCTTCTAGGCAGGCCATGAATTCTTGGAACTGCCCAGAGACATCCGCAAATGGTGTCCGGGCGAGCCTGCAGGACTGTCAAGGCCCTGTCAAGCCCAGGGGCTGGCAATTCCAAAGCTTGGCTGCTCCTAAACGGTCGAGATTATACCTGTGCTGGTCCTGGCATTCAGGCACATAAGTGAGCAGCAGTGAGTGCAATGAACAAAAACCTGTGCTGGCTCGGCCAGACATTCCATTTTTGCCTGGGAGCACTTCAGAAATTAGCTGCTTCACAAAAAGTTGGACTGCTGGTGTTGGTTTTGCTTACCGCCTGTTACATGCAGCAGTTGAGAGGGAGTCAGTGAGCACATGAAGATATTTTGAGTGCTGGCCCTGGCAGCACAAAGCACTACTGGATTTTGCCCATTCAAGATACCTTGTATCTGCCACAGCTGCCGCTGCAGCAAAATTTCAAAGTGTGTGATATCCATAATGTCTGTGAGGATTGTCCTGACTCGATAGTTGACACTATGCCATAATACTGCAGCTTGTGTCCCGGCCATGCCGGTGCCGTATGGATTTGGAGAATACAAATACAAGCTAGACCAAGCTGTCATGTGACGGCAGATCCATTGATGCCCTTGATAAAGGCAATTACTGTTTAGCACACAGCAGACCAGTCAATGCACACAGAGAAGTGGTGAGGCTAGGCTAACAGCCGATGTCCTCATTTACAGACAGACTCTGCCGCCATGCTGGGATAGCTTGATACCATGATCATGTGATGTTGTCTGATCATCCTCTCCCCCGAGAATGCAAAGGAGAGCGCAGGCCACAAGAAGTGAATTTTTGTGCAAAAATTAGTATTGCAAGTATTCCCGTACGGAGACATACGTCGAGATATCCTGTGGCATTGCGGGCAATTACAACTATTGACATGATTAGATACACTTGCTTCCCGTATCAAATGGCCTTAATTCGCTCTGACTGACTGCTCAAAGTACAGCTCGAACGCGTATACATTGTCCAAACAGGCAGCAAGTAGCATCTAGAATGTCAGCTGGCGACTGAGCATTAGGCTCCAGAGACTATACATCAGCATGAAATTAATTCATCCATCAAATTGACCAGTGTTTATAAGCAGTCAAGATGCACCGTTACGAGCAACCGTGCGGCGCATTGTGGTCAGCGTCATTCTACGGCGCTCAAGTCATTGTGCATCGTCTTGCTAAACTAACACTCAAAGCTCGTCACGTCATAGAATGAGGCAGGTGTTGCATCGGGTCAAGCTGCTGCATGACTGGAACCGCCATTATATGCATAGTGCTGCGCTCATGGCAGCGCAGGCAGCTCTTTTGACACCACCGAGCCGCCAATGTTGAGCGGCCCGACCGGGTTGTAGACTGTCTTCACGGGCGCAATGGCAATTAGCGCGGGCGCAATATTGAGCCCCTGCCACGCATACGCTACATGTCAGCATGCCGCCCATCAGATGAGTTGCTGGATGTATTCTGCACAGATAGCAGTGAAGCATTACAAGCATGTAGACCACACCACAAACAAACATTGCACGCTACACATCAATGGTGAACACCTAGCAAGGGCACGAGAGCAAAAGTGGTGGCAAGTGGACAGAGCACCCACCTGGCCAGCGATGGTGGTATCGAAGGGCGCAACGACGATGACGGAGGGTGAAATACTCAACCCAAAGGGGTTGACGTTGACGCCTGTTGGCGCCACTGAGATGCCCTGAGGCGAGATGTTGATGCCGGTCGCGCCTATTGCCACAGCCGTGGGGTTGATGACCACCGCGCAAGGCTCGTACTTCATTCCTTTCCAGCTGAGGTCCAAGAACTTGGCTGCACACACATAACCGAGGACTCACTTATCAAAAAATTCTGACAAGATGCTGGCATCTTTGTCAAGGCATCAATGTGACCATCCCACTAATAATCAGCGTCTCCCAGTATCAACATGCACAAATGATCCTGGGGTCATCATTGGCAATGATTCATTGCAGAGACCTCCCTTGAGGATGATGGCCACTTACCGGAAGACTTTCCAACTCTTGGAGAGTTGTCAAAGAACACAGGTGCGTCGATCTGCATTTTTGGCTTGAGAATTTTCTCAATGAGCGACGTGAAGTTGCCATGGCTGGCATCCGTGAACAGCTGGCCCTGCAAGAAAGCACCACATGATTGTCATTTCCTGGGATCCCAATGCTCAGAGGTAACAAATTTTGCTCACACGTGCCGGCATCTGCCTAGTCAGTGATCCATAGCCCATTACCCTTAGGGGTATCATACAATCCAAAGTGTGTAATTCTAGGTCAGGGCTGAAGGGGAGGTCCCAGCGGCCAGGCCGGGGGGACCAGCGCTAAGCTGCGCTGGTCAGACCGGGGGATTCTGCAATGTGCAGACCATTTTGATCCGGTCAAACACGTCCAGAACTACAGAGACCTGGTCGCCTAGCAGAGACCAAACCATCGACGCTTTATGCTCTCACTTGCTAATTAGCTTATAAGCCAAGTACTTCGTTACATCAGATGTTCACTTGGCCATTTCATCAGTATCTCCTTACCAACACAATATTGGCAAGCTGACTCTTTGCAGCATCTACATTACAGTCGAATTTTTTATTTTGTCAGCGACACCGATTCTCAATGACGTCTCTCGTCCAGACTTACTTGCTTGTGCAGATGGCGTGTTGCCAGGTCTTGGAAGCTCTTCAGAGTTTCCAAGCTCTCCTCCTGGGATTTGCCACCATAGCTCATCGCTGAGGCCACGATGTCCGTCCACATGCCGAAGCCCGACGTTGCCACCGGCAGGTCGACGGGCTCGGCTGCGCCCCATCCCACCAGCATCACGGTCACAAGCACGAACAAGCACCTGGGGCACACAAGAAAAGTTTTTCCGCCGTTAAACTCCATAGAAAACATATAATTTGACCTTTCATGTTTTGGATATGATTGCCGGGGCTCCGACTTGTGAATCCGGAATGACGTATCAAGGTCCTTTCGTTCGCGCCTCTTTTACCCACTGTCCTTTCACTGACATGTGCTGCTACAAGACATCCCATGGCAAAGTTTGTGAGTTTGTGAGTTTGTGGATAGAAAACCCTTTCAAAGGGCAGCAGACTCGTGCTATAGAGTACAAGGCCTTGTGACGCCTTGCTTGGGTCACAGTGCACATTGCTCTCCCACAACACATCTGTTTGTTCTCCCTAGTGCACCTTCTAGATTTGTCGCTATACGAACAAACCTGATTGCTTATTCACCTTCAACGTGTATATTTAGGAGTAGTGTCCCACCTCCTTGAGGCCATTTTGACGATACTTGAGAGAGGTTGCTCACGCAACTGTCCCAGAAGGCTGCGGCAATTACTCGACGAAAGGTATCTTAATGGATCACAATGTCCTTTGATACTTTTGAATGATCTGTGCGAAAGTTTTGAAGCAGAACAATCCTTTTCGTGGGGATACTATACCGGACGAATCAGCTGGGTTACGTGGAAAGTGCTTGATTAGGCCAAAGGTCTGCATGTTATTGGTATCACCAGCTGTGCTTTCAGGGAAGACTATTTACGAACTCTCGTAAGCGCTGTGCGCACTGGGAAGATATCGCTGTTGGCGATCCCAGAGGACAACAGCAGTTTAAACACCTACAGGTGCACCGCCAGCCATCATTTTAATGTTATTTCCCCTTCACCCACACCAGGCAGCCGAGACACCGTGGTCTTACCTTTCCACTTGGCAGCAGTCTTTTTGTCAAGAAAGGACTCAAGATGACTGCACTGGAGCATGCTGGTCACATGCCATCATGGTTCTGCAGACTGCTTCCCCAGCTGGTACCGAAGCAGTGACTGTGTGCATGCGCTGGGTTGCCATGCAAGATAGTGAAGGTCTGAGGAGGCTTTTGTTAATTCTGCAGCACTGACCACGTTGTTCAAAATGATGCACTGCGCCCCAGGCTTGCATCAGGATCACCAAATCATGATATCGACTCGATGCACCGGATGCATCTGCATGCATTATGATGCGCATCAACACTGCCGCTCTCGAGAAACATGTGTTTTCAGAAGAATGCCCTTGAGACTCTATAGATGCAAAGTACATATATGGGTTCGTTTGAAAGGCAATGATCAATTGCCAATGTGACTTGGGCACTAGTATAAAATTGCCATCCTAAGCAAGGGGACAGCCAGACTAGGCTAGCTGCAATTTGGAGCATGAGGGCAATCATATGGTGGCCAATGTTCGCCAAAGACGTCTTGGAAAGTCTGTTAGAGACCTAGAATGATAAAAAAAACGGAGGAGATCACCCCTCCCCGACATTTCTGAGAAGAGGAAGGGTTGATGAGTGACTGATGGTGGCTTCTCAGGCAGATTTGGTTGCGAAACTCGGGGCAGCGGATGCCGATGCGCGATTGCATGCCATCAGAGATGTTAAGAATCAGATCATCGGTAATAAGTCGAGAAAGCTGTCCTACATAAAGCTGGGAGCTGTTCCCAGAGTTGTTGAACTACTAGCTTCATCAAACGCAGAGCTTTCAGTGCGCATCCAATGTGCGGCAACAGTAGGCAGTTTTGCTTACGGCTTAGACGATGGACTGAAGGCTGTGATGGAAAGTGGGGGTGTCTTACAGCTCATTCAGATGCTCTCCAGCCTGGATGACTGTGTGGTAGAGGCTGGCGTAAGGGCTCTGAAGATGGTCTACCGGGTGACAAACATTTTCTGCAATTTAATGCTGTTCGCATAACCTGAATTTCACGCTCGGTGATTCATGTACTGAGTACCATGTACTGCTGGTCAAGGGGTAACCATAGACGAGTGCAAGGCCACATCAGAACAACTGAATAATCTCTGCTGATTTGATGCAGTCTCCTGAGGCTCCCAAGGCTCACCGCCTGACAGCAGACGCCTTGCAGCGCTTGGTGGTGCTCCTCTCATCAGACAACCGCAGCGTGGCTGAAGTGGCAGCGCGGGTCTTGGCTCGCTGCTGCGATTCCCCAGAGCAGGTGTGCAGCTACTCCATCTTCTGACAGAGCTTTCCTTGCTCCCATCTCAGGGATGAGGCAGTCAAGGAGGCATGATTGCTGGCATTACCTGCCTCGAATGATATTCCCAACTCTTAGATCGGCATTTTGAGGCCACATGCCAGGAAAGTCAAAATCGTGGGCACTGCAAGTCAACTCTGGGTGGGCCGAGTCCCAAGGGAAACTTCATCCATGCATGGACTCCAGGTCTAAGTCCGGCAGCTGATGTTGGCTGCGCGGGGGTTCCAGAAAATGATGGTGGCGGAGGCGGGGGGACTGGAGGGGTTACTACGGCTGATGGCAACGGGGGAGCTGCCGCGAAAAGAGGCGGCGGTAGACGCGCTGGCAACGCTGACATCAGGCAGCGACGACATGAGCCGTCGCGTCGCTGACTCCGCGCACGTGACATCACAGCTGCTGCCGCTGCTCAAGTCGCCGTCCGCGCGCGTGCGCTTCCTGGCCGCCTGCTGCCTCACCAACCTTGCCCCCGCCCTGCCCTCCACTAGCTCGGCGCCCTCCCAGTCCGAAGAGGTGATTGTCCCTCAAAACTCTATGAAGGAAAAGGAAAACATAGAGGAATCTCTGCTCAGGAACACCTTGAAAGCCGGCTTCCCCTGTTATTGAACTATCGAGCCGTTTCACCTTGTCCCTCATCAATGCGCTCGCCTGGGTGTCCTGGCATTCCTGATCCTTGTGATACTGATTGGAGAGATATCACCAGCACCAGGATTGTCGCACATCCTGGCAAGCGCATTATATCAAGCATGAAGAGCCGGTGATGTGATGTGGGTTTTGAGAGTCTGGCATGCTGAACTAGGGATACAATTTTTGTATGGGGTGATGAGACAATTTTGGTGTGGACTACACATGGAGAGGGGAAGAATTTTTGGATGGGATGATGAAAGGGTGGGCAATCTTTCTCAAACTAATCAATGGGTTGGGTGACGAGCCAATTTTAGGGAGGGGTAGGATAGCTTTGTCCTGCAGCCTCCCTGCAGATGCACCTTGCCTTTCGGCAGGAACAGCATGCAGCATCAGTAAGAGTATCTATAACAGAAATAGAAATGGTACATTAATTATGACAGTGATGATCAGAATAATCTGGAGCGTCACGGGGCGGCAGCATGTGTGGCAGCCTTGACCTGCACTGATCTGCAGAAGCTCATTGCCTTCTTGGCAGGAACAGGATGTCCAAAAGCATGCACAGAAATGTTTAACAATGCTAGAGTGTTAACAGAAATACTGGGCTGGCAGGAAGTGAGGCGGGCGGTTCTGCCTGTGCTGGCGAAGCTGCTGGGTGAGGTTGAGGTGCGGGAGGAGGTGCCGCATTTGCTCAGCCGCCTGCTGGCCGACAACCCCCAGCTGCAGGCAGCCGCGGCCGACGCAGACGCCGTCTCCAAGCTCGCCGGCTTCCTGCGCTGCGACGACTGCAGCCAGCGCCTCAAGGTGCCGGGGGCCCCAGAGTATACTGTGAGATTTTCCTTGAGATTATGCGGCCCTGCAGGGGAGACGGCAGGGCAGGTCAATAGCGACGCAGCAGATGTGGGATGCCGCCATCCGTGAGTCCCCATAAGGGAAACAGCTGGGCAGGGGGGTTGCCCATGGGCGATGCAGCGTTGCAGGAAAGCTGAGGGACGTGAAAGCGATGTAAGATCTGCATCTAGATGTGAGCCTGGCAAGACAAAAAGCAGATTTCAGGCAAGGACAAGCTTAAATGGAACACCAAGTCTGAGAAGTAGATGTAAGACAGCACTGGACAGATCTGTTCTTTGTGGGATGCTGAATGCTGTGTACATGCTATGGCGCAGGAAGGAACGCTGCGAGCGCTGAGCACGCTGTGTGCTGACCGGGAGGCCAGCAGGCGCCAGCTCATCGACGCAGAAGCCATGGGCGCCATAGTGCGGGCGCTCGATGACACATCCCCACAGGTGCCACATTTTTAATGTCACTGAAACACCACCGATTTATCAAAACCACACCAGAAGCAAAAGGAGCACGGACCCTCAGAAAGTGTGTGAGCATTTGACAGTGCACCTGGGTGTGTAGTAATGCTGCAACTTTGAGTGCATGCATGAGCATCCGAGGGTGCATAAATGGCATGAAACATCTTTGGCACAGCCTTACTGGTACATGCATGCGACGTGCTGTGTTCACGGCCTATCCTGGCACAGCCTGAATTGGCGCAGCCTGATCCGGCACTGGCGGATAACTACGTGGCCTGTCTTGGTGGAATCTTGTCTGATAGTTACAGCTCGCCAGCTGTGGCACAACCCAATTGTTGAATTCTCGCTGCCTGAATGCTTGCCTGCCTGATCTGGCACGGCCTGATCTGACAGCATGCATGTGCCAAATCAGGTGCGACTGGCGGCGTGCGGCTGCGTGCGCGCGATGTCGCGAAGTGCCAAGTCCCTGCGGGCATCGCTGGTGGAGCAGGACGTGGCGGCGCCGCTTTTTCGAAATTTGAACGATGCCGACCGCGACGTGCGCATCATCGCGTCCGCCACCCTCTGCAACCTCGTTCTTGATTTCTCCCCCGTGAAGGTGCGCGCATGCATGTAGAAGAGCAGATTTGATGACGCAGTTCATTTCCCAGTTTGTCAATGAAGGGCTCCCAAATTATGCCCAACCCATGACTATGATGGCTGCGGTCAAAGGCCCCCAAAAGAGGTGTCTTTCAAACTAATGCGGCAGGGCATCAACCTCATGGGTTGCGGCTATCAAGGCAGATTTAGGAGGGAGACTTGGACGGTATACAGCGCTGCTGGTTGCATTGTCCAGGCAAAGCATACATATACATCTTGCATGGCAGTGGCAACTTGGACTTCGTTTACGCCGGAGATTTGTACGGGGTGAACTTCACAACGTTTTACACAGCTGGCTCCTCACTGCTTAGACAGCAGAGTATGACAGTATGTTGTGTGGCTGGCGCGCAGCAAGCGGTGCTGTCGGCCGGCTGCATTCCGGCGCTGGCGACCCTGGCGGCCAGCCCGGACGCGGAGCTGCGCCTGAACGCGGTGTGGGCGCTGCAGAATCTGGTCTACACCGCCCCGGCCGAAGTGCGCGCTGCCGTCTGCAACGCGCTGAGCTGGCGCGCCGTCGTCGACCTCACCAATGACATGCAGACCGAGGTGCAGGTGGGCTGCTTCTACTCTGGGCGCTTTTGAGATTCTATCTGCCATCTTGTGGTGTTCTTTGGCAGCGAATTTCAGTCATGCACACTGCGCAGGCATGGGTCATAAAGTGAAGAAATGGCGTCAAACCGGCCCTTGTCACCCATTTGGAAAGGACTAGCTCCCATTCCTTCCTGCAGTGCTGTCCAGCCTGTTGCTATGATGAATAAGGCAACTGACCGGGCAGCGTACAGAAGGGACTGGCAGTGGTGCTTAGTACGCATGGAACAGGCCTTGCAGCTTCTCACTGTCAAATATGCACAAAACTGCCGCTGCCCTGTGGAGATCTTGCTTTGGATTATTTGCTTCCAAAAATTGAGCAAGAAGTGAGCCCGTTCTGCCGACTGCTGTAGGAGCGAGCGCTTAATTTGCTGCGCAACCAGTGCGCCAATCTGCCGGACAGGGACGCAGCCAAGCTGGTGGATATGTTGCTCAACTGGAGCGGCGGCGAGCTGTCTGGCCTGCTGATTGCGCGCTCGGACCCTGCCGCCTCACACCCAGTCTCCCACCGCGTTCAGGCTCTCTACACCCTCTGCAACATCGCCGGGGCCGGTGCGAACCCCCTGCTGCTACCTTTTTCCCATTACCTAAATTCCACTTTTGCGGGGAACTTGGGTCCCCCCGGTGGTGAGAGGCGGGATCCCCCGGCGGTGGTGTCAGATCCCCTGGTGTGGTGGCGGCTTGGCCGCGCATGAAAGCTCTGCAAGTGTGTGATGTAATCTTAGATGTTTTAGAGGAAGGCTTGGACCACATATCTTGCATCGGAGCGCAAGGCATGCAAGGGCAGACATGTAGAGATGGAAACTAAATACATTATACAACACCAGCAGCTAGGATGTGCCCAAGTGTAGGCACCTCGAGAGACCTACCGCCACGCGCAGAGGCAGGAGAAGGCCCGCATGTTTGACAATGCCTCCACTATCATTTGATGATGGAGCCCCGCAAGAGAATCGTACGCCCATCAATTCGTGCTCTGCCATGCAGGGGAGGAGAATTCGCGCGACGGCATGATGGCGGCTGGCTTGGGCCCACACTTGGGGCGGCTGCTGGCGGAAGGCGGCGAGGAGGTGCGCCTGGCCGCAGTGTGGGCCGTCATCAATCTGACCAGCGCCGACGACGCGCGGCCGGGAGCGGCCAAGCGCGTCGCCGCCCTGCGCGAGGCCGGCGTGTCCGCGGTGCGCTGCCGTTGAGACCTGCGTTCAAGTCTTGCGCGCGCACTCCATTTATTTTTCGGTTCTTATTCGGTCTACGAGCGCTCTTTTTGCTATCTGTGCGCATTGTGTGGGAGCAACTTTTGCCTGCATAATGCAATTCTATTGGCACAGTCAAGCTGGCCCTCTGCATCTGAGACCCAAGTTGCAGTCCCCTCGTGCAAGCACCTGGCATTTTGGAGCTTGTTTACGGATATCTCTCTGCTGTCTGTGCACTTTGCAGAGTGCAAGGGTCAGAGAGGTCGAGCTTGCTGCTTTTCCTCAATGCCGGGAGTGCCAGTTTGAACAGAATATGGAATGGCTGATTGTGAACAGTGACTGCCACAGCGCGTCACTTCTGCTGCCTCTGTAGTAACGAAATGGAAGCTGCATATTTGTTATGTCTTTTGACTGGAGTGTGTTGATTATGGCAGGTGCTTGCAAACCTGTCGCAGCAGTCTGAGGATCTGGGCATCGACCTGAGGGAGCGGCTGAAGACAGCGCTGGACAACTTTGTTGCGCATGACATGTTCACAGAGTAGTCTGGAAGGTCGTTGAACCCCATGGAAAGAAGCCTCCTGTGACAATTCCATCAATCTTTGTGTGGTGTCTTGCCATAGCAGGGGATTTGGACTGGTGCATGTGCATGCACTGTGAGCACATTTGATATCATTACTGGTTTGCGGTGAATGTCTGTAGCACCAACTGCAGCTAGCAATTCTTCAGATTTTTTTCCTTTCCACATTGGACAAACATGGAGTACCCTCGGTGTTGGAAGACAGCACACATACACCCGTATATGTACCCTGCACTGGCAGCCTAAAATAAACAAACTGCTTGAGGCAACTTGCCAAGAGACTGACTTCTGGTCCACATGGATTGGGGGCAGGGTCCATACTAAGTTCAGTAGGTACTGCGCCTGCGGTACCTGCATAATGTGTCACACATGACGGTATATGCCTGAGGGCTTCCAAACATGCTAATCCAGCACAGCTAAGATCTCAATCTCAATGCAAACTTGAATTTAAACTTTTGGAGGTGACGCCGTTCCCCGCAAGGCTCACAAAGTTGGCAAGACTCAGTGTGACAATCGATGTCAAGAACAACAATACGAAAACATATCGAATATAACCGGGACACCAAAGCCTTAGAATGCCCCATACATCACCTATCCTCGCCATGCTGTGCGTGGGCTTTGGCGATGACCTTGAATCATTTGAGACATCAGCAAGGTTTTAGGTGGGTCACTTGCTTCTAACTTGCTTCTTATTTGCTTTCAACAGCAGATTCCACCAGGAGGCTCTCGACCTGTGTAGAACTTGCATTTTGAACTCTCTTCACAAAGTGTCTTGGCATGCTTTTGCATGTGTTGCATGAACTACATAAGTGGGAGCACGTCAATCTCCTTGCTGTGCCATACATTCTTATTCTCATTTACAAAAACACAAAAGAACGTTGCCTGCAAATCTTGGCTTTTTCATCGGCAAACGATTGTGAGCGAGTGCGTTGGAGCATCACATATGCCTCTTATGGTACAGTGATACACGTTTCATTTCCAGGCACTAATCTCCGTTATCACTGCTCTGGTGTCACTTCCGGCCCTTCGGGAGAACCTTCGCTGCCAGCAGACTCTTCACTGCTTGAGTCTGTTGTGAACGCGCTCTCCACTGCCAGCCTAGCCCTCAAGTAATTCACACTCCCCTCCAGCACTCCCTTCTCATCCTTGAGCCTCTGCAGCGTGCTGTTCTCCTGCAGCAGGTCCATTGCACACATTAGAGCGGTACATATCAAGAATGAATGACCGCTTTCCTGAAATTTCTGCATTAAGTATCTTAACCTATGGTCTGCGGCAAAAGACAGCGCTCTGAATGCAGCTGTCTTGACAGTTGTTTGTGCCACAGCCTCTGGGTCTATACTCAATAAGGCCAAAGGGAGCACTGTCACTGTTATTCCTACACACATACATGCAGCTGTGTATTAAGTGTAATGCAGGGGCTGGGATTTGCCTGCAGGAGGATCTGCTGGTGCTGAGGCATTTCTCTGAAGTTTGAGGCAATCCAGTAGGACAGGTCTCTGGGTCCCAACTCCTTCAGCTCCTCTGGCTCATACTGCTCATCACCAACCTGTGCAGACCATGCCAGCCAGCTGCTCGTACTTGTCACAAAGAAAGCCTGATTTACCCTCAATCCTACATCGATTCTGGCAGGCGAATGGTCCCACACAGGAGAATGGTCCCACTGGCAAGACAGTGATTCCACAGAGGATTGAACAAGCACAACATTCGACGAGGTGTTGTAGAGGGCTAAAGCCTGCAGAACAAAGTATGCAACCATGCTAAGAATTGCTTGAGCTCAATCAAGTGGGAAAATTAAAACCTTGATGGTCCCCTTTCTGACGTGCAGCCGTATGAGTGTCCGGAAGAGCTCCCTCACTTCATCGGCCTCCGCCTGAACCTGCACAACATGCCATGCAGTTACTAATGCAGAGTGGTCAGGGATGCTTGCATGCCTCGCCTCTACCCCATTTGTTCAATTTTGCTCTTGCCTGAGACACCCCCAAGTCATGTCAAGCGTCAGTGCTGCCTTGACAACTTGTCAATGACAAGGGATGTCAGTCAGCATCTGTAGCTTGATTAAACAGCCAAAGGGTCTGATTGTGTTTACCTCTGGGAGAGAGTCATCATCTTCATCTAGCACCTCCACTTCGCAGATCAGCACTGGCCGCTCCTCACAGATGCGCAGCACCTTGAACCGCTCTATCCCTGCATGGCCGCACAGTCTCTTCCTCCTGAGAGCCTCAACTCAGCAGTGGAGAGGGGTCTGGCAATCTTTACCGACTGCTTGCCAAAGCATGCATCTGCAGATGTTCTGTTTCACACACAAGATGCTCGGCAAGATGAAATGATCATCAGCGTACCTTTGTTCTCGATGCCTAACCTGCCGTCATCCATGCGCATGTGGCTCTCAATCAGTAGTGTGGTCCCTATCGCTGCTATGGCCCCCTTGGAGTCCGACTGCAGGCATCAACACACACTCAATATGAGGACACAAGTTGAAAAAAGCTTGACAATCTCTGTGCAGCAGGAGAAGTGTAGTAGATTGGCATGTTATGCAGTGGTGCGGGAAAAGCTTACCCAGCACATTCCAAAGCGCCTTGTTCCGGCATAGGGACTGTCATCTTGAATCAAGCCCTCCTCAAGTCTGCAAGCCACGAAGATTCAGTATCAGAGGTCAAGTGGAGTTCTCACACTTCTCTGTCAGATGAAACAACTGAGAGCCTTTCAAAGAAGTCAAGGGCGTGGAGCTCACCCATCCGCTCCTTTAAGCAGTGTATTGAAGAGGACACGGTACCTGTAACCCCATGGGCAATCTTCAAGGGAGGAACGATGTAAAAAGCAAGCATCTACGTGGGCATGTGCAGGGGCAAGCTCACCTCGCTTCGAAGATATGAAGAGGAAATGCGGCAGCTGGAAATGCAACAGTGTTGAGTGGAAAAATAGGAATTGTCTTGATCTGGGAACTGGCGAACGTCCTGATTGTCCCTTGCCTCCTGAAGCTGCATCTCCTAGGACATCTGTTTCCTAGCAACCCTGTACTAAAAGACTGCATCCCGCATTCGCGTGGATTTAGTCGCGCATTAAGAGATCTGCTAGATGTATGGCACTGAAACGGTTCAATGCTCACAGACTGCGTCCTTGTTGTTGAGAGAGGGCAGTGATGTGCTTTCGTGCTCCCAACACTAGGTGGTGAAGCGACGCCACAATACATGTCAACTCAAACGCACTTGAAGTAACTTTACCTTAGCACGTCTCTGCATGGAGTTTGTGAATCTCAAGAAACGTGGAGTAAAGATCTGTGTCCTCCTGAGCTGGCGTTTGGTTGCCTAGTTAGACGGATACTTGGTGGCCTGCATGTTGCTGCATGCTTGTGAATTTGACATTGACAGGCGCATACTGTCAACAACTTATGAATTTTTAGTCTGCTCTACAATCGTGTGTATGAGCGCTCTTCCTGGAATTTGCAAGTGCCAGCAGGCACGCAACAGGCCCTAATTAGGACACTTAGCACTTTAAAGGAAGTGTCTCCGAGCTGCATTCTTGCTTGGGTAGGGCCCTATAGGGCCACAGTCACATGCTTGCCTGCTTTCAACATGGCATTGGCACAAAAAATGCTTATCTCACATAGGCAATACTCGTATAGTATGTCAGTATCTGATCCGCGGATTTCAAGACTATCTCGTGATCAGCTTCTGGTGCTCCTCCCTTCTGCACTGACGGCAGCTCAGGCGATTGTTCACGTTCCAACTCCCAACACGATCGTTTGTTGCAGCTTTCCATTCATGCACTTGACCTGTCAGCTCACTGACATGCTGCCACCACACGATGTCATGACTGTAAGCACCATGTTGATCTGGTCGCTTGTCACCGTTGCGCGTGGGATGCCACTGCGCAGCAACCTCCGGCGCCTTCACAGCAATGGAGTTGCACGGGCACACCACACGCCCATAGCAAAAGGGGCAGCCAGCTCCCTCCCGCTTTGCATTGCCAGTGCGGTCACCAATTCGAGCACTCCATTCATGGGCATGGGTGCATCCAGGAGGAGCGTTCTTGCGGTCATGGCACACCCACACCGCCTTCTTTCCACTGCCGCTGGTGAGCTTGTCGAGATCCAGGTGCTCATTCTTGGTGAGGTGCAGCTGCGCAACCAACTCCGGGTGCTCATCCTTCAGCAGGCCCCGCCTTGAACGGTTTTTGGCACAATTTACCTGCCGGCACTTTGGACAGCCAGTACCAGCAACTCTATTATATACTCTTGCCAGCCAGGGGCCATGCTGGGGGCACATCCAGGACACCTTCTTATGGGAGCTGACGCCAATCTGCTCAGGGTCCAGGCTTTCATTGGCTGCATAATCCCAATGCGCCATCAAGTCAGGCTTTGTGGTTGCCAATGAGCTGCAGGTGCAAATGCCTTGCCCACAGCAGAAGGGACAGCCGGTCGGGTTGCCTGCCTTTGCGCGGTGTGATATTCTTGCCTCCCACTCATGTGCTTTGCCGCATGACGAGCAGGGCGTTGGGCACAGCCACCAGACCTTGGCACTGCTTCCTGCAGTGAAATCTTCAGGCCACTTCTCGCCGTTCTTGGTGGGGTGCCACTGGCAGGCAAGCTCCGGGTGAGTGACTGTCAGGGAAGGCTTCTTGGGCAGTGGAATCCTCTGTGATGCTGCTGATGCTGCATCAAGACGTGAAAGCACATTCAGCACTATGTGGCTAGCCTTGCTCCAGTTAGGGGTAGAGAGGTCCAAAGAAGGGAGCATGCATCAAATCTATCTTTTTGTCTTGTTCCTAGCACACCTGTACAGCTGGTTGTCATCCTGCTTCTGCATCTGCCTGATCTGAGCGAGAAGCACGTATTCGTTCCCTGGCCTGCAAACGCATGCAAACGTCACAGGAATCATTCACGATATTTTTCACGATTTTCCAGTACATATCTTTTGTAGAAATCGCACCGAGCCGTCGCGGGAATATGGCAGCGGGATGGGCTGTCAATGCCCTGAAGTTCAAAGCTGAAAACTCCTTATTGAGCAGCATTCTTGACCTCAGCACATACAAGTAGTCAACAAGTACGGAAGCACTATCGGGGTTATCTTAACGCCGTTCTCCCTTGCCCGAGCAAAAGTATTTCTTGAGATGATGGAGCACGTGGAGCTCATGTGCTGCATGTGCATGTGGTACCAGGACTGAGGTGTGATTGTACTGAATCAGATCTACGGGTGCGGGTCAACCTTTTTGCGATTGCCCTCGGATTCCGGGTGATGTGAACACCTGGTGCTTTACTAGTGCCACTGCCTCTACCTATCAATAGGCCAATATGAAACTCAGGCATGTGCGTGCATGCATATGGGTCACCATGAGACTGTTGCACAGGGGACTTGACCTGTCAGCTCACTGACATGCTGCCACACCATGCTGTACGGAAGCACTATCGGGGTTCTCTTAACGCCGTTCTCCCTTGCCCGGCAAAATGCTACACCAGACTCCACCATATATGCACTCATGTCAGGAGAACCATCCTGTGCCACAGTGTGACTCATGAGCATCCCAAAGTGGCAGGATTTTGCAGAAGCTCACAGAATCCTTTCTTGCTTAAAGCTCTAAAGCTCGGCATGCATGCCGGACCTGGAGAAGTCCAAGTCGTCCTCCTCCTCTTCCCCTTCCCCATCATCATCATAGTAGAACACTTCCTCGTCTGGATCCCTCTCCGGTGGCGCCGGGGGCCCCACCACAGACTCTCTGTTCCCCTTCTCTGCTGTGATCTTTGGCTCCTCAGCGTTGACAGGCTCCGAGGCTGCCTCAGCCGCGCTCTGCGCCGCGGCAGCCGCCTTCTGGCCGGCAGCAACCTGATTCGCCACCCCGCCATCTGTGTTGATCAGGGCGCTCTCCAGCAACGACGTGTTGACCCCCAGTCCCTCGCCGACGTCCTTTATGGCCTGCTGCAGGTCCGCCATCGAGCTTTCGGGGGAGGACCCCCCCTCCGCCGCCACCGCCGGATCCTCCTCACCACTGGGTGGGGGATCCGCCTCCCCCTCGACGGCAGCCCCGCCGTCGCCGTCGCCGTCCCCCGGCACCGCGACGGCCGCGGCGGCGGCGGCCGCCGCTGAGTCAGCGGCCAGCGTGCAGAGCACGTGGTGCACGGGGGCCTGGGGGGCGCGGAAGGCCGGGTGGGTGCAGAGTTTAGGGGTGGAGAAGGTGAGCCGGTACTGGCAGGTGGCCGTCTCGCGCATGCCAGTGATGCCTTCCTTGCTGGCCTCGCTGCACACGAAGCGCACCTCCGTCTCGCGCGGCTCCCCCGTGATGTCGCACGGCTCCCCGCCCTTGTACACCTGTTCAGCACAAAAAAAATACGTAAAGTGATTGATGCACTACCCTTTCGTGCACCACCAAACATCTGCCCCACATAAAGCTGGCATTCCTGACTTGCTCTTCAAGATTTTGGGTTACCCGCCAAGGTTGCTGCCATTGACCCGCTTAAGGAGGCATAAGCGCGCAGTATGCACAGAGGATTGCTACAAGCAAGATAGTGTCTGCTAAATCATGCGCATGCATTCGCAGCCGGTCTGAAAGTCAAGGAATGGAGCTATTTGCCCACCTGTTTGATGTACTTTGAGCTCACGCCGGCGACTGAGCTATCCTCATGCACCTCATCCATGTCTGAATCCTCCTCACTGTACTCCCCCAGGGTGTACTCTGCCACCACCTGATAGCAAAGGGAAATCCCAATGATTTAAGAGTACCTCTTAATGACGTGGTGCCAACAGCAGAAAGACCAGACTCAATGCCGCCATGGCATTTGCTTGAATGTGATCCCATCTCATCTGGTCGACACTTAGAAGAGTATGGGCAGAAGGAATGAGTTCATCAGTCTTCATCTATCACCTCATGGAACACTGCAAGAGGTTAAAGGCATGCGTCCAGATACATGAAGCCAAAAGCGCGGACAGAGCTGGTGCTGCTTTCTTTCATTAGGAAGGCCAGGTTTCAACACAAGGCGCGCACCTTGTCAATTTCTTTGTGGAACTGACGCACGTGTCTTTTGTAGCACAGCTCGTACGTCCACCAATCGTCTATGCGGTACAGGCACAGCGTGTCCAGCGCCGACAGCAACTCCGAAGGACTCTTCTGCACAGCCGCCCCTCCCGCAATTGCCTGGGACAGATATTGTCACTGAAGAGCAGTGCAGGCCAGTGTGTGGGCCTGTTTTCCTTTGCTGAGGTGCTCATTTTGTTTCTTCGTCACCACTTTTGTCACCAAAAACCTTAATTCAAGAATGCAGATACTCTGCAATTTAGATTAAAATTGTAGCTTGTGGTTGTACTGTGTGTTTTACATCATGGATCCCAACAGACCGGCACTCGAGGTGCATGGTTCTCTCACCAAGCTCTCTGCGTCGCCCGTGTCATCCCCATCAGTGGAGTCGACCTCGGGGATGCGACAGCTGAACTTGCGGCCATGCTTGTCCTTCATCGCCAGCACTCGGGCCCATCCGGGCGCCGGCCTCTCGCTCCCCCCTCGGCCCACATCCAGGGCCACTACGTACTGTGGGTCCGTGGCTTCAGACGAATAGCTCGGCAGAGTGTCTGCATCAAAGGTGTCGCATTTAATGTGGGTCGACCGTGCTTCACCTGTGTTCATCTAGTAGAAAGTCGTGGGATCAAGAAAAGACATTCACCTGTGAATGTCTCCACCGTCTGGAGGATGGTAGCAGACCGACATACGAATAGGATACAGCTGGTGATCAGCATACATCCTATGATGCCAGGTGGGCCTCCCAAGCATACTTGTCTGAAGGCCATGTGTTTGCATCCACTCAAGCGGCGCTTGTTTGTAGCGTTTGACACACCAATGCAAGCAAGCGCCTCAGAATATCACCATCGCGTCCTTACATTGACCATAATTTCCTCGGGTACAGACAGGACAGAGCATTTGGGATATTAGCAGAAACGATGGTCTCAGTAGAGATCGAAATGTCAAACCATTTGGTGTAAACCAACCAAATCCGGCGTTGGGAAGCATAATCAATCTCTCCACTGGACACTCTTCAGATGCAAGGAGAGCAACGCACAGGGAAGCCTGCTTCCCACCTCCTGCTCACGTCACTGCCACATCACCGCCAGCGTGGCACATGATCGTCTTGTCCGCCCATCACAGCCACTTTCGAGAAGAAATTGAGCAGAGAAGCTTGTGCCAGAAGACCTTAAATAATAGATTTAAGCAGCTGTCATCATGCAGACCTCTTTTTTGCAGTGCACGCACAGCGAGCTGGTTTCAACACCTAGCCGCAGTGGTCGTATTCTTCCCTCGGCATTCATGCCTCGCAAGGTATGGCACAGAGACTCACTATTTTTTACATTAAATTGATCAATTGCAATTGAAGGAAGTTTGGTCGCGCGGTCTGACATGGAATCCCTTGACAACGCGCAGGCATGCAGCTCTGGAAGACCGAAAGTTCTGGCTCGGGTTGCACAACCGTCAGTGGTAATAACCCAACACAGAAAACGTGGCACCGAACCAAGACTGGTTACTACATGTCTGAGGTTCCAGGCCTCCACCTTGTATTTACGTTGCCCCTCCCTGCTCCAGGGGAATGCCCAAGCCTTGGAGAGCGCGGTGCTTCAGCAGAGGGAACAGAATAGCGCAGAGGTGGATGAGCAAGCAAAAAGCGATGCCTCCACAAGCGGCACTGATGGAGAAGATCTGGCTGTTGAGCTCGCAAAGATAGCAAATGATGTGAAGGTAGCTCGCAGCTAAGACTATCATCATGACATTGCTCCCTTGGCATGTATTAGAGATCCGTGCCACTTGCATTGAAAGCATGGATCCAATCTTAAGAGCATGTGCTCAATCACAGCTGTCACTTTGCAGGGAGAGGAGATTTCAGTGCTTCACGTGGCCCCCTTGGTCTACTGGACATCCTATCTTGTAAGCTCTTCACCTTTGCGCTTTTGCGTGTCCTGAATGAAGATGGCACATGCCTGTCTGTATGCTCTCATGCCTGAAATGAGGTGTCTATCGTGCAGGTGCTTGTGACTGTGAATTCCAGGCCGCAGCTGCAGGCCGTCATTGCCAGGATGGAACGCAGAGCCGAGGAGCTGGATAGAGAGTCGAGCTTTGTGTCACGTGGAAGGCGCGTGCTTGCCTGCTTAGCTAATAGGGAAGCTAGCTTGAGTAAAACAGCGCCGAAGCGTAGTGCTGTCTGCATCAAGTGCATTCTGTGCAGGCAATTCGGGGCTGATAGATCATGTGCAGAGCAAAGCAATAAGTCCAGGTTGGGCTGCCGCACGCGGAATAAGCAATGTAGATGTTCTGGCGTGCAGCATGTGAGGTGGTGTGGCTTGTGTACAGGAGTGCTTGGGAGGTGCTGGACTTTGGGGATGTGGTCGTGCACATTTTCACTCCGGACCAGCGCGAGTACTATGATCTTGAAAGCTTTTACGGCGCAGCCGAGGAAGTTTCACTGCCATTCATTTCAGAGCAGCGTTCAAGCCCTGACTGGGCAAGCCAGCTGCGCTAGATCTGTTTGACAATGGTTGATGTTTGGACAACCCTGTGGGAATATTACAACTTCAAGAATCAAGATCTTGAAGGCAATTGTCTTTTGCATGACCAGGCCAACGCATGACTGTAGTCTGCATTTGTTTTGTGGATGGGCATCCTCTAGAATTTGAGAACAGAATCAACACTAATACTGATAAAAAATTAATTGAAATGCCAGATGCCTAATCTGCTTGTCCTCCATCTTGGGCCAGTTGCTCCCGTTGCTGTTCTTGCATCAACTGCACCAAGGCTCGCTGCGTCCGCCGTTCCAGCTTTGCCAGCTTCTTTTCCACGTCTCGCCTCAGATCCCAGTTGGCCTTCTTTGGCACTACATTTAACAGGACATCGCCCTGCAAGGCAGAAACCCCAGTTGGATCCAACTGTAGGAAGACATGCACATCATACCAACAAAGCGAAGAGCATGCAAAACTGGTGTGGCACCTTCCAAAGAGCAAGTAGATTTACCTCTCCTTGTACTTCCTGAACAATGCTCGGCTCTGGGACGGGCTCCTGGTACTCTGGTGCCTGTGCTGCCTCGATTGTCTGGTGCTCTATCCTGTTGTCTTTTACTGCGTAATTCCTGAATTTCAAAACTGGCTCATCTCCTTGTGCTGCTGAAGTGGATGGCTCTGTGGCGTCTGCTGATGCAGCTGCATCTCTGAGAGCTTTCAATCTGGCTTTCCTCTCTCCAGGTGTTTCGGCCATTGTGCAAAATACAAAGCTCCTCGCAACTGATCAGTGCTGTAACCGATGAAAACAAACTCACACTATGAGAGAGGCTGTCGTCAATGCTGCTTTGAGATGTAGTTGTAAACTTAAGAAAGAGAGTCTGTCTTTCGAAAACCTAGAAGGGTGATAATAGTTTCAAAGTGATCTGGGGGGTCTAACCCTGGGCCTTATGCCATTCGATTCACGGCAGGCACTTGCCATCAACTTCTGCTCAAGGGGACGTCAGTGCTTGCGTCCTCCCTTGTTGGTCTGGGTCAGGTCATCTTTATCGATCCTATAGATGCGTTGACCATTCTTGTCCCGGGAAAAAGACGACTTTTTAGCTGAAAAAGTCAACGACGTGTCGGTGGAGACCAAGGGACGTGAGAGTGACGATCTGCGCCGGGTCGAGGGTTGAGGATCCACTTTCAGGTTTGTCAACACAAGATCTTGAGCCAAGGCAGCGTCTTTTCGCCGCTATGTTGAACGCAAGCGAGCTTCTTCTCGGTACCGCAGGACTGGTAGGGGCCCTCCATGGCTTAAGTATACGATCTTTCTATCCAATGCATACTATTTTAAGTTGATTGTCTATCTGACTGGCACTCGTATGCCCTGTTGAGTTTGGAGTTCCGCGTTTCGGATCCGCCGGCAGGATGAATAAGCTACAGTACTGTGAGTACCGCTATGACGTAAAAGCACTTTTAATGCGATCACACTGGCATGTAGGAACTAATGCAATGGACTACCACGAATGACACGGTAATGGTTTCGGGCAAGCCACCATTACGCGATTTGGGCTCTCCATCCATCAGCTACTGGAAGCTCGCAATGGCGCTCGTAGTGCTCTTTCTCACATGGGAGCAAGCATATTTTCTTGCCAAAAGGTGCTGCACATGTAGATCCGAGCACTGCGCACGCAGTAAATGTCACACCAGCAGCTTGTATTATTTTCACTGAATCCTGCCCTGTGCTGTTGCAACCTGAGCAAGGTCTCCGGACACACACTTGGCGCATGTCTCAGTGATGCGTTGTTGCCTGCTTGATTTTGATCTGTGCAGGACTTCACCAGATCTTGCAGGGGCTTGCCCGGTGTCTCGGACATTCGCTGAGGAGCTTGGGTTGAGTGCATGCACATGTTGAGTGATGACATGATTGATAGGCTGCAGACTTTTGTAGGCCCCGCGGAAGTGGCTGCAGACGCTCTGCGTGTATGCCCTATGGCCTCTGGCTTTGGATTCGCCGACCTTGTAATAATAATAATGAGTGCAGGAGGCGGAGGTCTGGCAAGATGCTGCCGGGGCCGTCATACGCAGTGCCGCTGGTGGGGGGCGTCGTGCAAATGGTGCTGGACCCCTACAAGTTCTGGGAGGACCAGCGCAAGGCCGCCTTCCCTGGTGCGCGCCCTCAACTGCTGCCCCGGCTCCCACACATTTTTGTGGCAGCCCATCATCACCTGACTTTAATTAGTTTGCCCGACTAGGATAGCACCTGAGAATATGGGGCCAAAGAGATGCGCCCTGCGCAAAACCAAATTGAGCAGCAAAGTGTGGTTCTGGGGAGCTTGAAACAAGAGCGAAGTCACAGATAGCTTGGATTAGCGACTAGAAACTCTTCAAGGAAGCACTTACGTGCAGACCACTCCAGTTTGCAATGAACGCACTGCTGAATGCGCTGGCACTGAGTAGCAGAAAGTGTTGCCAGTGCCATTTCGTTTTTGCAATTTTTCCAAGGCATGCGCATGGCGCAGTGGGGAATGACCTCTTCTCTTTCACCGATTGACAGGCCGGGCAATACTTGCGCGCAGGGCTGTCGTACAACTCCATCCTGGGCAAGCTGATGGTGTTCAGCACGGACGTGGACGTGTCGCGGCGCATGCTATCGGTCAACGACGAGTCATCCTTACTAATGGCCGTGCACCCCTCGGCCAAGGCCATCCTGGGCCCCAACAACCTGGCCTTCATGCACGGCCCCGCGCACAAGGCCATCCGCAAATCTTTCCTTGCGCTCTTCACGCGCAAGGCGCTTGGGACATATGTGGAGCTGCAAGACGGCGTGGTGCGTGCCCATATCGCCGACTGGCTCGCGGCCGCGCAGGGCCGGGAGATCGAGATCCGCCACTTCATCAGGTGGGGTGCTGCCTCCAACGTCCCTCTTGAAGCTTGAAACTGCATGCTGGATTGTTACTCTTGTGCACGTTTGGCGTTCTGCAGGTCTGTGCCATGGCATTGTTGGAATGCCTCCCTTAGATTCGACCGCCCATGCAGACGAGCTTTCTGGTCCATCTCAAGCAGTATGTGATAGGTCAGGCACAGGACCTCCGGCGAGTGCCAGATTCAGCAGGAGCCTGGACAGTAGAGTGCACAAGGAAGGAGCTGAGTAAGAGATTGGTAAGATTATGGAATCTGCGCAGGGACATGAACGCGGCGACGTCGCAGCACGTGTTTGCCGGGCCGTACTTGGACGACGGCGCGGAGAGGGAGAAATTTAGCGCAGCCTTCATGGACATGACACAGGTGCCTGTCTCTTCTCCCAGCCTGCTGTGGACTTGGGGACACTCTCAAAGACTCATCTGCTTGTGTGCCTGAAAGCTTGCTGCACCAGCAACGCACCAAACCAAAACACTCAGCTTTTTCTTCACCTGGGCACGATCAGAAGAGAATTGCACATGCATAGCTTGTGGGTTCATCAGACAGCCTCCCTGTCCATTGCAGCTGCTGTTGGCAATTGGTGACCAATTTGAAAATAAAGTTCAGATTTTGAAATTTTTTGAATCTGGATTTGAAATTCTGCAGGGGTTCCTGGCGTTCCCGCTGTGCCTGCCAGGCACTCAGGTGTGGAAGGGCAAGCAGGGGCGGCTGTTCATTCTCGGCGTCCTGCGAAAGGCAGCCGCACGCAGCAAGGCCGCCATGCTGGTGCACCATTCACTTAGCACTTTCACTCATAGGCCCTCGGATGTGGAAAAGCAAGCATGCACGTGCACTGTCCATTTGTTCGGCAGGTCATCGGCATTCTGCATGTAAGATTAGCACTGAACTGCCGAAGGGATTTGCAGCAGGCTGGTGCCAGCATCTCGCCCCCTCCACGCTTTGCATTGCAAGGTTTGGTTGTGTGCAATTTTAGTTTGTGTGCATTCCTGGCATTGAGTTTGTGATCCCAAATTACATTTTTTCGCTCATCTCTATCAATTGCGAAAAGTAAATGGGAGTAGGCATTGCTGGGAATGCCTCCAACGCTGTGCGCAAAGTGTCCAGTGGCACCTTCCAGCAATATCTACATGTTCGCACTCCAGAGCTCCTGAGTTGGGCTTGACAGGACCAGCAAGGCATCCTTTTCCAAAGGATCCAGCTGAAGCCTGTACAGGCACCTTTGAGAACCAGCATACTTGGGGGCGCACTTATAAGCTGGGGGTTGTGATGCAGACTGGAGTGGAGCCGCGGTGCCTGATGGACTTCTGGGCCCTGCGCTGCCTGGAGGAGGTTGCAGATTCCGAGGCGGTCGGAGAGGCGCCCCCCGGACACACCAGCGATGAGGCGATGGCGGACACTATCATGGACTTTCTGTTTGCCAGCCAGGACGCGTCCACCGCCTCGCTCGTCTGGCTCACTGCCATCCTCGCCCAGCGCCCAGACGTCCTCCGAAAGGTGCGCGCATGCTGTTTTTGGCTTATGTCACTATTCTGCGTCAAATTAGCCAATCTTGGCATGGGAGCAGGCTAATCCTTTAGCGCTGGAGTTGCAAGTGCCACTTCTGCACGTGGAACGCCCTGTGCACATCTGCAAAGACTATCAAAGCACCAATCTCCAGATCTTTGCCCCTCTTGCTGCCTGCTGGTGCCAATCGAAGCTCCCATGTCATTGAAAGCTGAGCACGCTTGTGCACAGTCCTGAGCAGCGCGCTGCGCAATGCAGGCCCTTCTATAGGGGGTCTGTATCTGACACAGCCGCCTTTTTGTGGCAGGTGAGGGAGGAGCAGGCGCGGCTGAGGCCGGAGGCGAGTGCCACGATTACGGGCGACGTGCTGAATCAGATGACATACTCGCGCCAGGTCGTGAAAGAGGTGCTGCGCTACCGGCCGCCCGCACCCATGGTGCCCCAGGTGACTCATCTTACTACTTTATGATACTAACAAGGCTGATCATAGTCGTACTCATAGTCATGTGTGGCCCCGGCTGGTGGGCGGTGTAGTACTGAGCTTCGTGCCCACGGTTGACTGGGTTTTGCATGGACCTGGCGAGTCCACCACCACGGGCAGAATGTGTGGCGGCCTTTACGAAGGTCGTCTGCAGACGCACCTGGCCCCTGGCAGGAACAGCGTGCAATGTTCATACTCATACAGCATTACCGCTAATGTGATTTGGTACCCCCCGACTCCTTATACATTTAGTAAAGGCCACTACTCTGGCGTGGTCCCGACCTGTGCATGCCATGGATTGCGGCTGTCCCCATGGGTGGCAATGCACATGGTTTCATAGTGCACTAGGTGCTCTTCCATGCCAGCCTAAAAGATGACCACAACGGCACCATCATACCATGTGGTTGTGCGGAGACACCCAATTGGCATGCTGAGTGACCTGTGCTTGTGGGAAGATCGAGGCTTTGTGTAGAGTTAAGGGTATTTTGTGCTGCCTGCGCAGATCACTCAGGCGGAGTTCCCTCTGACTGAGGACTACACCGCTCCCAAGGGGGCGCTGCTCATGCCATCCCTCATTGCTGCCTCCATGCAGGTATATTTTGCAGCTTCTTGTGAAGTTTGAAAGGACTGATGTGGGCTTGCTCGTTGTGCCTGTGTGAGGAAACTCATTCTCTGTTCATCCAGCTGAAGAGCCTTCCTTCTGCACTCTCTATAAAGTCCCTGCTGGATAGAGGCATACTTGAGCCATGGCTGCGATGCAAGAGAATTCACACGTCCCGGTCTCATTACTAGAAAAATGGCATGCATGGTCCAGTCCAGTCAGCCGAGTCCCTGCCAGGGTCTCTTCACACTGTGTCTGCAAATTCCAATGCAACTTCAAATCAAAATTAAAAATTAAAAGTGTGGGTTCCAGGAGTACATTGTAGAAAATTAGTCATGATGATTAGCCTTTTCGCGTCCATCATGTTACGATGGACGCCGAATTATGTTTCTTCTATTAGAAGCTAGAAACCGTGAAAAAAGAAACCGTGAAAAATAAAAAAAACTTCAAATTCAAATTCAAATTTAAAAGTGTGGGTTGCTGCGCAGGGCTTCACGGACGCACACGCGTTTGACCCGGACCGCTTTGGACCCGAGCGCAAAGAAGACATGACGTGCGCCAAGAACTTTCTGACGTTTGGGTGTGGGCCGCACTACTGCGTGGGCCGCGAGTACGCCACCAACCACCTCATCGTCTACCTGGCAATACTGGCCACCAGGTGCGCCCTATTCAAATGAGTGATATTGGTGTAGAGCACGTGACTAAAAGCAGGATGAGAAGAAAAGGTACCTCCAGTGCCAAAAAAAGCTGCCCAGGCAGACATGCAAGCAACAATGCGGCTGGCATACCTGGTTTGGTCTCCAGGAGTGTATCAACATTCTACATGCATTGTTGCACACAAAGCAAATATCATCAGCACAAAATTCTTCCTGCCAGAGGCAAGGTGCGTCTGTAGACAAGCTGCATGTGCAGGTAGCGGTGCCACAATTCCTGCACCTTGTTGGACTTGCCAGATGATTGCATACTGCGACTATATAATCTTGAGTGTGACACACCCCAGCAGTGAAACACCTGATACCACCAGGATAGATATTCTACTCCTCACAGTGCAAGTTTAGATGTGACACAGTGTAGCAGTCAAACAGCCCGGCCTTGCCCTTCATGGGCCATTCTTCCAATGTTGAATTCTTTATTTTTATGGGTTTCCAGCATTTGAATGCCAGGTGTGCTGCCAGTTGTATACCAGGCTGCGAATGTGTAGCTCCTTCTCCTGTTGTTGAGAGCGGGCAATTTTCAGCCATGGCTTATGCTTATGCATGGCATCCGTTCTGTAGAGATGGACCAGGCGTTGCACATTCATAGTCTCATACGTGGCTGCGGGACTCGCGACGAGTGAATCTACTGCAGACAATTAATTTGGGAGTCAAAACATGTCATGGCAGATTGATAAGAAATGGAGCTATGTAGCCATAGACGAACTGAAGCTTCTGGATAGCTTCATTCACGTTGAGCCAATTGATGAGAGGCAACATGTTGATAGGGAGATGAGCCATGGCCATTCCTAAGATGTGGGTGCTTGCGTGGCTGCTGCAGCTGCGATTGGACGAGGCGCAGGACTGAGGCATCGGCGGACGACGCCAGCAACTGGCTCTACCTACCCACCATCTACCCCCACGACTCCCTCATAACCCTGCACCCTAGAGGGGCACTGAGCGCTTGAATGGGCCATTTTTGGGCCTGCTCCACAGCAGATGCTTCACAAGACATGCAGCAATACTGAAGCGTGCACTCTCTCAGCTGGCTGGAAAGGGGTCATGGCAGCCTCTGAAAATGACAGCATGGGGCAGAAGAGGAGTTGGCATTTTCACACTGGAGGCAGAGGCCCTGCATCGGCAGATGAAGCAGACTGGTACTGATATGACTTGAGAGTGGGAATCAGCACGCGTGAGGACAGATGATTCAGATGTTCAGTAGATTGCGCCTCTAATATCTGGCTCGCGCCAAGCATGGTCCTTCCCTGGACTGCTGCTTGAAGCACATATATATATATCGGCATGTTCTGTGCTGGCAAGGATCAGGCTTGTACTGGTGCTTTGGGCGTGCTGCCCTCCTGCATTTTATTAAAAGAAAGACGCTGAGCAAAGACACAGTACTTTTCAGCTTCCACCTATTTTTGTACGGTGAAAACTGGCCACAGGCTGATAACAGCTGTTCGTATGACGGGGACACTGCACGCCCCCTTCTTGAAGGTCTCGGACAGCTGACTGAATTACTTAAGAGCTGCTGTTATGGCAATATGTTATTTTGAGGCCTGGCGCCTTTTTGCAGCCTCGCACTTAGCAGTATTGAGACACATAATCTGTAACTTTTTTATTCGAGTGGTCTGCCACATGCTGGCTTATTGTGACAGCAATGCGGGATCATTGGGATGTCCAGAGAGTTGGTACACTTCTGAGATATCCCATTATCGGGTGGTGGCATGATGTGACAAGGATTACGGACGGTCATGCCTGCACAGCCCTCTTTGGGGCATTGCAGAGGTGTCAAAGCACCCATTGGTGATGTCCAAACCGTAATTTATACTTATTTTCTCTCTATGTGGGGTGGATCTTGACGTTGACGAGCAAGAATTGCTGTCTCAGGAGTTTAAAAAAGTTGTTATTTATTTCTGTTAAGTGGTTGTCCCCAATGTTCTAGTGTAGATTGAGATGTAGATTGACGTTCCCACCAGGACAGAGTGAACTTGTTGGCAAGACTGGCTTCCTTATGCGAAGAGTTATGTCGTGCTCACGGTTCGGGCAACAAAGTGCCGTCCATGTATACATAATTAATGAGACCATGTGAGCATGCATGACTGTAGCAGACGTTGAGTGGGTTTGTGCCATGCCTTTTTGTCTATATCTAGTCGAGGTCGAGCATGTTCCTGAAGTCAAACACATGTGATGTTGCCAATCAATATCTTTGGTACCGTAGCTTGGCAGGACCTTTGCATGCATGCGACTCAGTACTGACTAGCATGCCAGTAGGAGCCTGCACATAGTGTGTTTGGGGTTGACAGTTCAAACTTGCAGACCAGCACCTATGCCTAAAACCACTTCTTTGTAGTCTAAAGAAGCAGGTGCAAGGTAGTGTGATTGTCAGCTAAATAAGGTGTTACAGATTGAATAGACATCCTATTGGCAGCATGCAGTCATGAGGATCAACTACTGCCATGTGCAACCCTGCCCTAAACTCCAAAGAAGTTAAATCACATTCACTGCTAGCTCACACGAAGTGTGAAATCCAGTGCCTTCTTGATGTCAACTTCAGCGAGTCCAGAGTCAAGCTCTTAGAAATTGCAGTGCGATGGAGTTCCAAGAAAAGTGCTGGGACATGTTTTGCGCAGCACACTTCCCAAAATCTATTGTTAATTGACACACAGAAATTTTGAGGACTTGCCTACTTACCATAAAACACTGGAGCAGCACATGGTGGCCAAAAAAATTCTTGAGACCTATATTATTCCATCCTGCCAAATGGGCACCTCAGGGGACATTTGATGATCCATCCCAACACATTGATATGTGCCACGCCTTACAAAATGCTACACGTGGATTGTTGCAAGCCCAGCAGAGACAGGACTCCCTGCACCGTGTCCTACCATATTTTACAGAACAATACAAATGTTACAAGGCCACCTCGTACGTAAAAAGCCCATTCCAGAATTAGATTTGCCTAAAAGGGGGCCCAGAAATCACCAGATCACCAGCCCCGAATGGGCGGCACTGGGTGCAAAGAACATCTTCACGCATATACGGCAAAGAAGCCCAACCCCAGCACTAAGCTTGTCAGGAGCCCTGCTACGAGCGTGCAAAAACGGGACTGCAAAGATGAACTTCATGCAAGCTTGTCAAGAGCCTTGCTAGGAGAGTGCCACACAGCACTGCAAGCAGGGAACCCCATGCGAGCTTTCAAGTGATTGCTGGGAGCGCGCCAATGCAGGACTGCAAGCGGGAAACCCCATGCACGCTAACTAAGAGCCCTGCTGGGAGCGTGCCAAAACAAACCCCATGCGAGCCAGGGGTTGATGCCGGGGGAAATGGCTAGATGTACAGGCGCTGGCGGCGCAGGATTTCCTTGCGGCAGACGGGGCAGCGGGAGAGGCGACGGCTGCAGCGGCGGCACATGCATGCGTGGCCGCAGGGGATCAGCGCCACCTGGACGTTGCGGATCATGCACACGTTGCACTCCCGGCCGGGCACGCCCAGCTGCCCGGCTTTTCGCCTGCCGGGCAGCCCCTCCTTCTCCACCACATCCACCATCCCATCAGCCTCCTGCGCAGGCTCCTCGGTCCCTTGCTCCCCCGGCAACGCACCCTCGCCGCTGTCTGCAAGCGACGCAGCGCCGGCACGCTCGGCTCCAGGGGCGTTGGCGGTCCCGTCTGCGGCAGGTGCTGGCAGGTGCTGACGGTCCTCCAACTGTGTGAGCCCCCCGAAACCCTCATCCAGCACCCCTGCCTCCAGTGCCGCTGCCACCGCTGGCACTCCCTCGTTCTCCTCAGCTTCCAACTCTGCAGGCAGCAAAGACGTTTGACAATTGCGATATGGGATAACCTTGTCACGAAGAATTGTTAACTTCTTTTTGGATCCTAAGTGACCACCAGGAAGCCCTCCCTTTCTTTGGAGGTCCTGGGCATGCGGCCTGCTGACATCTTTTTTGCAGTGCCTTTGAGCAACTGATGCCCTGGAAACTCATAGGGCGAGCTAGTGATCAGCTTCTCATCTTCTTGAGCTTGGTAAGCACCCAACACTGTCCGCGAAAACAATGCTATGCCTCAAAATGCCAGCTGCTGAATTATTCTGCCAAGTGTTGGTAGTCGTGCCCAGTTGAAAAGGACCCTGTAGCATCCAAGACCCCAAGCAGCCAGTATCCAGTGCGACTGACTATCACAAAGAAGAGGTGCAGCACCTGCGGCCATTTGGCTGGCGCGCTCGTCGCCGCTGTCTTCGCAGTCGGTTGTGTCCTCGGAGCCCACGCTGCCGTCGTCATCGCCGTCGATCTGCAGCACCAGCGGCTCCCGCAGCTGCTCCCCGTTTTCGCTCCCCTCGTTCTCTGCAAAACCCCAATTAATTTATCAACATCCCCCTTGCAGCTCTACCCTAGGGATCACTAGACATCACCAATTTAGCAGGGCACTCTTGGTGGTCCCAAGGAGAGCAGCAGACAGCAAGATGCAGGAGAAAGAGGTCGGGTTCATGTCCCGAGGTTGTGCGTCTTTTTATATTATTTTTTGAGTGAGCGAAGCGCGCCTGCGGAGCGCATCTGGAAGAAGCGGATGAGGCGGTTGATGACGAGCATGAGGAGCGAGAGCGCGGCGCAGCTGCTCATGATGATGACTGACACCAGCCACTGTGGCAGGCCATGATTCATGCCGCCTCCCTGCAATATGCAACCACCCCACCCTTCAGCAATCCAGGCGCTCTGCCAACATCTGCTGCATGCATCTTCAGAGGAGTTCTACTGCATGCCATGGGAGGCGCTTTTTGCATGTGAAAATCAGGCACCCCTCACATAACAGAATCCCGATGGAGTGCAGATAACGGGCTTATCTTGCAGCGTTAGCATGATGATGTTGGCATCCCCTTGTCCCCCGACTTGTCTTCGTGCATGCCTATCTTTGTCTTCGGTCCAGGGTGCAAAGATATAACCGCCAGGGGGTAATAATCTACGTATTAGATAATGTCTACCCCTGTTGTCGCAGTCTCCAGGGTAGAAACAGCATCGAGAGAGGGTGGAGGGGGCGCGCACAGGGATGCCGCAGTCGGGGCCGGCCCAGCCGGGGCGGCACTGGCAGGAGCCGAGCGTGCAGATGCCGTGGCCGGAGCAGAAGTTGAGGTCGTCGCACAAGTCCATCGGGTGCACCGTATCTGACAGGCACATCTTGCAGCACTGCGCCGGCCCTATCGGCACAAAGTCCCCCGTCCGCGTTATCCTGCGCCTCACATGATACATTAACACCTCACCAGACCTGGTGAATTGTGTCCGCATCCTCAGATTGCATGGACCTAGCTGTGCGCCGCAGTGGAGCCATGCAAAGAGATAGAAGCACTGGAGGCAAAGGCACCCTTCTTGTGCGTCCAAAGTACCTCTGCAGCGCTCCAGAGCCATCTGCCTCTGCTGTGCGTATAATTCACCTTCTTTCTCACCTTCCCTATCCCCTTTTCTATTTTATGTCCTGCTAGCAGCGCCACCAGCAAACAAAGGAGACTGAATAAAAGATAGGAGGCCGCACCGCCAGTGGTCGAAGCCGAAGAGGAGGCGGTGCGTGGAGAGCCCGCCGCAGTTGATGTCATTGGAGGCCACGCAGTCGCAGCGCTCAAACTCCCATGCGTCCCCCGTCTCCAGCAGCAGCGAGGGGGTGCAGCACGCCGCGCCCCCCATCGGATAGTATGCATCGATGCTGCTCGACACCAACACCGCCTGCTCCCACCCTGCAGCACACCGCGTACGGCATATATCTCAGCGCGATCTGTAACGATGGACATCGCAAATTGCCATCGGCTCTTGGCAAACTGACATATTGCGAGCCGCCCTCAATAGAGGGTGCACTTGCAGCAATAAAATGTCAAACTAACCTGTGTGGCAGGTGTGCCCTCGTAAAACCAGAGCAGGTTGGGTCGGAAGCATGCATGCAGCTCCAGGCATGCATGCATGACAGGTAAGGCAGACAGAGGTTGGCTCCTGCGCAGTATGAGTAAAAATTTACAGGAGGGGCCTGGAAGGGCACCTGTGACAACGCTGCTGCCCTGCTCCTCGCACTTGAGCGCCCAGGGGCCGCTGCCAGAAGACGCGTGGCAGCCGATGGACATGACCGCGACGGCATTGGCGTCGGGGGCAATGGGGGCCGCCGTCTTGGGCAGCTCTGAGGGCAGGCATGGTCGGCAGCAGATTGCATGGGACAGCGGCACCAGACCTCCGCCACTCAGCTGCAGACATTGCAGACACCCTTGCTTAGCCAGATGGAGTGGACATTAGTGGTATCAGCACTTCTCAAATGGGTTATGCAAGCCATATCTGGCGGCAGGAACAACCTGCAGCTCCACTACAGATAGCAGAGTTGCAAAGGGGCAAAAGTCCGGTTGGATACTTGGATGGGAATTGGATTTGTGTATGCAGTGATTAAGGTGAGATTGACAAGAGATCGCACCCAAGATCCTTCACGCTCAAAGCTGGAAATGAACCAGCCTTCCTTGTCACAGGACAGGCCGTTTGGAGCTCCCCCAGCATTTTCGCACTCACAGAGTGTCATTTCTGTGGATATGCCGACTTCTGCATGCACAAAGCACCTTATACAAGTAACGACACCCAACGAAGTTGGGATTTGGGCTACATCTGTAAGAGAAGGTGACGACATCAAGGGGCATAGCTTTCGCACCTGTCTGATTCGAAACTGGGGAGAGGCTCTCTGAAAGCGAATTCGCATCCATGGGAATGACAACGTCATCGTCTGCTGCACGGACTACGAGGATACAGATGAACAAGCCCAACCAAGACAAGGCCAGAGGGTTTTGAGTTCGAAATGGCTGCTTCAAGATTAAATACACTTTGCCTGGCATTGGTTGCGTCATAGTCGCCAACTATGCCTTCCAAGATGGCCTCTTGCCAGGCCAGGTTTGCAAACACACCCGCGATCAATGCTTGACAGAACGGCTCCCAGAGGTCCAAATTTGGCAATGGCTGGACCTTCATGCAGACACCTCGAAGTTTCCTTGCGGACGCCAGATCCATCCCAAAAGCAAAATCCTACATCCCTGTGTACAATTTCTGTGTCTTCTGGAGTCACTCAAGAATCGGGCGTTCGTGCTAAAGGCAAGTCTTCAGGGAGCAGGTATAGAACCCAGGGGGACCCAGGGACTTGATAGGGCACGGGGACAAGGACCTGTAGAGTCAAAATAGTATCACATAGTTTTGTGGCACTCACTAAGCATCCGGGCGGTGCGTGCCGCCAGCCCATCCCTGGGAAGAAGACAATGAGGCTTTGTGAGCTTATGTAAAGGGGGCTTCTTGCTCATTGAGCCTCATGCTGGCCAGTGAACCCTTGCCTGCCCCAGAAAAGGCCAGAGTGGGTCGAGATCTTCAGCGATACAGCGCTGATGGGGAGCGACTGCTTGCTGGGTAAGCTTCTATTCCTTTTCAATGCCCTGGAAGCTAGCAGTTTGTCTTATAAAGCTGTTTTACTAGCGATCAATTCAAGCATAATAATATTTACGGATTTTGTTAGATTTGATGGACATTGATCTTTGTCCTGTGGCTGTCATGTCCTTGTAAACAACTCTTCGGTCTGATGACAACCCAGATTTGTGTGGATCCCTTGCAGGTGCATACCCATCCGTATCACTTCCGCCAAAGACGGGATGACAGGGGTGGAAGTGCTGCTGGTGAGCAGCAGGGGAAGCAGCAAGGGCCTCGTCTTCCCCAAGGTCTGTCTTCCAGCATCTGCCTTTGGAAGCTCTACTTTTTCTCTAGAGCTTTTCCCTGATGTCACTGTTACTTAATCTAGAGTAATGGAGCTGCTTTGAGTGCCAGTCTGGTGCACCCTGGATGAGAGGCGTGATCGGCCCAAACATCGGTGCAGGGAGGCTGGGAAACGGATGAGGATGTTGAGGCAGCAGCAGCTCGGGAGACAATTGAGGAAGCTGGAGTCCGCGGCAGATTGGAGGTGTGCTGCTCAGACTTCTGCACACACTTTGGGGACGCCTTGCATGTTTGCATGCATAGCTTTTCCCGTACATCTCTCCTGCTGATCGCCAATTGGATTCTTCACCTTGTCTAAATCCATTTCCCAACATGTAGAAGTTGCAAGATGGAAGTTCCATTATCAGATGGGGCATGAATATGCTTCTCAGGAATGTACGAGTGACGTCTGTTCGGCTGCAGACATGTGATGATGGGCATGCATACGCAGGTCCCGATGCTGGGCAGGTTCCGGTATGTGGGCAAGCCAGACAGGCAGCACAGCGCAGGCACGCAGGTGGCGTGCGTCGTGCACATGTTTGTCATGCATGTCGCAGAGGAGCTCCGCACATGGCCAGAGCAGGAACAGCGGCAGCGGCACTGGGTGCGCTGCCTTGCAAACATCTTGTGAAAGAAGGAATATGGCGTCACAGGTGCAGTGCAGTTGTACGCATTGCCTTGTAGAGCTTCTGTGCATGTTAGTGAAGATGCTGGAGCCATTGAGAATGGTGAGCATGCTGTGGGTTGCTGGCATGCCACCCAACAAGCAAGCTTGGACGGATTCTTATGTGCTATCGGGTGCTGCACGCTGGTAATGTAAGCGAGTGGCTCAGTGTTGTGTATGTGTGTGCGGTAGTGTTCTGTGGAGGAGGCATGCGCCAAGTGCCGGCACGAGTGGATGCGAGAAGCGCTGCTGACCTGGCTGCAGCAGCAGGGGTGGTCGCTGCCAGCTCAGCTGCCACCTGGCACGCAGCCGCCCCTGGATCAACCCCAGAGTGCATGCAATGGGCAGGTCAATGGGCTGCCCGTGGCGTCATGAGACGGCCCCAGCGGCCAAGTGTTTCTCTGTGATGCAGTAGCCCTGCCATGTATGAGCGGAGTGGTTGTCTTTTCCAGTCTGGATGTTTCTTTCTTGGTCTGAGAAGATCAATGTGTTGAAGTCTCGTTTTAAAGCTCCCTTTCTGCACCACATGGGGGCCTTGAAGCACAGGGAGCATCCGTCAGCTGACGGATGACGGATGACAAGTGCAAAAGGATGAGTCCATTGGAATCTTCTGCATCAAAGAATTGTACAATGGAAGCCTGCGTATATTGACTGTGCAGGGTTCTCAGGGATGAATTTTTTGTCAGACCACTCCAAGTGTCGATCAGTTTGTCACAGAGTGGTGTTGAGATATATTACAAAGTCTCTAGATTACAATGGTGGATACGGAATGCACACCCTTTCAAAGAACTCACCTCGTCAAGCAGTCACTTGATCCAGCAGCATTAAAGAGTCATTTCAAGCTGTAGACATCTGCTACTATGTGCATGCATGACTCAGCAGAAAATGCATCAGGAGCAGGGCAGCAAAAGATCTGAAATGTCATCTATTACAGCTGCCGCTGTACACGCAGGTCGGTATGATTCATCAACTTTCCCCCCAAATCAGATCTGGTGTCAATCGTGGATTTTATCATGACGACGTTAGATAGCATCTTGCCTAAGAATATAAAGTGCTCTTGCATGCATCAGCGCTGTGCACTTGTTTGCTGGGTGCTGTCACTGATGTGTGCCATGATCTCCTGGAACTTGTCTGTGGTCAGAGGATCCACAGCAATCAGCCTCACATTCGCGTCCGCATGCTTTGCCTGCAGACCATGCCAATGATCAGCGCTTGTACTTTTCCCTCTTTGATCAATTCCTCTTTATGCCTGATTCTGCAAACGACATGCAGCATGCAAACGTTCACAGCAAGGCGGCCCGCCCTCCCTACTATGGCGCTCGCACTGACTTTCATGTATGCATCCACTCATGGTTAGAAGCCTGGCAGCCGTTTGCTTGTTACTCTCTGAACAACAGGCGCGCACCAGTTTGTGCCCGATCAATGCAGTCGTGAGGTAGGGGGTACTCCGGCTGATCTGCAGCAGCTTGGTGCCAAGGTTGCCCAGCACCATAAGCTCCTCCACACCATCAATTTTGGCCTGCAAACAAAACCCCCTTGCTCATCTCAAATTTGAGACTAGTAGCTCCACGCGGTCGTTTTGCACTGGATCCGTGTGCATCGCTTCCCTGCGCTTCATCCTTTGCAAAAGTATGGCACATTGCACCGCATGCTAAAGCATACTAGAACGCAAACGAAAAATATCCCGCCAGTCTTCACTCTAGATGACTGTGATGTGATGTCAAACGCCATTACTAATTAAAGCACCACAGCAGAGTCATAAGGAATGAAATTCCACGTGTGCGAGAAAAGCACAGAATCCTTCTGCGATCCTTTTCCTGTACTGGATCTGGCCAGGCCATCAAGGGGTGTAACAGCACTTACCTGCAGCTGGTCTACAGAACTTTCCTCCTATCAGGAACAAAATGCAATAATCTCAAAATAAATTGTATTCTGAGGTGGCACCAGGCAGGCTCGGCCCTCACCCGCAGCTGGGAGTCCTGCAGCAACTGTCCTTCCTGCAGCGGTGCACTCGCAAAAACACCGACCCCCAGCCGCGCAGCCGCCTCCATGAAGGTCTTGTTCTGTGCGGTCCCCTCGACCTCCACCGCCTGCCACCGCTGCTCCCACGCCTCCCGCAGCCGCGCATTGATCGGCAGCTGCACATACCTGCGCGCAGTAACAAGTATGAGTCAGCATTGGCATTGATTTGAGACCAAAAAGGGAACAATCAACTCTCTTTTGGGGGCTGAGCAAAGAGGAAAGGCTGAGAGCTGCAGCTGTTGGACCAGCCCTTCATATATGTTTGGATTCCAGCTCATAAAAGCACACGATAGCGCCAATGTGAAAAGGTGAGGGTGGCATCTTGCTGGCTGGATTTAAAGGACACTATATGTTGGTGGGGCTGTAGGAACTTCTTGCCTGAATCCATGATTCCTGCCGCCGACTGACTCTGCCAGCTTGACTATGTCCTGCAGCTGCAAGCCCCCACTCTCAGGCGCCTTCCTGAAGCAGTCCCATGTTGCCTGCACACATTGCCAACACTTGTCTCACCAAATTTAGTTACAAATCCTCCATTCTGCTTCATTCTGCAAATGCGCAGGGCTCGCAAGACAGATAAGGTGCCATCCATGCGTTCCTCAGATCACTAAAACCTCCTAGCCTGGAGACGTGGTTGGTGTGTTGGAGGAAGGGGAATAGCTCACCATTCCATAAGCGGCAATTCTTCCCTCCTTCCTGGCTTTTTCCAGCCATACAAACGCCTCCTTCAGCTTCTTGAGGAAGGCCTGATCCCCCGGCCCATCCATCTGGGACTCCGCTGCGTTGTGCAGGTACAAAATGTCCACCTACAACATCCCCCTTTCAGTCAGCAGTCAGATCACCTGTCCCAGCGCCGCTTGCTAACTATGCAATCCCAAGTAGGACTTGACGACAAAGCGTTCAATATTATACATCATTCACATACCAAGCTACTAGAGAACTTTTTGTGCATCATCAGACTGCGTACAGGTGGTGACTTAATGGAGAGCAGGAGTCATGCAGGGATCTCGCACCGTTTCCAAGTTCAGGGCGGACATGCTGCGCTTGAGGCTGGCATCCAGGCAGTTGGGGTGGATGCAGCTGCCTCCCATGATGTCATCCCGGGCTATGCCCCCACTCCTGGCGCCCTTGATCATGAGGTTGTCGGCAATGTCATCTGCAATGTACCCCGCCTTTGTGCTGCACCAGCAAGAACAAAACACAACCTCAGATCCTGCCAGTCTTGGCAAGGACTCCTTAATACCGGTATGCGTTAGCATACTGCCTTCGCACGTCAATTTCAAGTTTTCACGCAGAAACTCTGCTCTGAAGCCCAGGACCTTAGTACCACTTGCCCTGGTTGTTGAAGAGAATGCGCAGAAGGATGCTGGAATGCATGCATGGCGATGGGATGCTCACCTGACGAGGAGCATGTCACGAGTGATGCCAACGTTGCCGCTGAAGAGAGCGTTCAGGGCTGCACCGACGGACCTCTCTGCCCGGCTGTTGCGGTAGTTTGAGGCGGTGTCTATGCAGTTCCACCCGCGGTTCACACTGTGCACACATCCAGCCAAGATCAGAAACAACAAAAACTCCTTTAGCCCTGCCTTGTGGTCTTTCAAGTGATAAGATTAGATCCTGCTGGCTTGTGGCGCAGCAATGAAGCAAGAAGAAAAGGGACGAGAACTGTCTGCACCTTGCTATGATGGATGTTGTCACCTGAAGCAGCACGCAGATCTCATCAGTACATTCCAGCTAGTTCATGTGCTTGCCCCGAAGTGGAAAATGGGAAGGAAGGACCAACCCACCAGCTCATCTGTTTGCAAATCTGTGTCTCCCAGGTATGTCCCAATGCCCAGGGAGCTGAGATGAAGCCAGGGAGCTCCTCTCATCCGCTGCCCTGCACTTAGCAGCACAGGCCTATTGCTTGCCATTCTTGAATGTTCTTGGCTCAGGAACAGCTAGACAAGAAGTTCGGGATTGCATGCCTTCAAGGAAATATTCCCCCATTGCCACGTCTCTCCGCCAGTGATGCTCTGAGGCATGATAAGCACCCGGGTACATTGTAGAGAAAAGCCCTGCTCCACAGGAGGTCCAGTAAAGAAAAGGTGCTTGGCAGGGGTGTTTCTCACTTTTCACACATTCATTCGAAGCTTCAGATCATATTGAAAGTTAGGGAGTGTTTGAAAGCAGGTGATCTCACTTGTGCCATCTGCGGTTGCCCGGCCAGCCCAAGGTTTGGGCTCAGCAGGCGTGCAGTCTGGAGTTGCTCCGCAAGACTGCATACGTGACAATGATGTACAAATTAAGATCGACATATCAAGATGCAAGCAACGGCATAAGTATTCTGCCAGAAAACCAAAGTCACCTTTGCACAATTTTCTCGCATGAAGTATGCATTCTCTAGGCATTGATTGTTCTTGGCCCATTTATCGCAGTCTGGCTTTAAGTCTGCGCAACTGCTAGTCTTTTCTTCGTATCCAATAAAAGCGTCATCACGACTGCATGTGCCGATCAGAAGAAGGAAAGGAACCACAAAGAGAGTGCGTGACACAAAGATAAACAGTGACATGGCCATCTGTAAGATGTTGTTGCAAAAATGTGCGTCGGAAACTCCCATCTGGGAGAGCAGACTGGGTCTCTTGGACCAGCATGTGCGTGCACGTGCTTCAACAGCTATTTTTGGGGTGCCATCTTGCAGGCAAAGAAAATACAATTCTCAGCATCATTGGTCATTCCAGGTCAGGAACAGGGCCAATTGTCCCAGGTGACAATCAGTGAGCTGTGCATAAGCGGTAGATCACACTGAACATGATCTGATCATTGCATGCAAATCCAAGTGCGGCCCGCCGGGTTTGCGGGCCCCACTGCATTGCAATGGCAGGCTTGCGCAATTCACTCGAACGTGATTCGCAAAATTGTCATAAGCAGTACATTACAATTACAAAAATGTAATTTCTCGATACATCTGTAAAATGGGTACAAGAGCAGAAAGAGAGCCGCCACAGTGTGGCCAATGGCAATGAAGAGTGCTATGTGGGCCCAGAAGTACTGCGTGCAATCAGGGTCAGAAACCAACATACAAATTTCCACGTACACAGCCGTGATGTCGCAGAAGAATGCTCTCTGAGGTGTCACAAGAACGTGCTCGCGCCCTCAACCTGCCCAGAAACATAAAGCACATTCTGTAAGATGCAGCTCCAAGAATTTCCTTCATTGCCGAGATATATCTCAAACAGTCACTGACCCTGTGCAAGAGCCATGCTCCCATTGCCAAAAATTTGACATATACCACCCTATCAGAAGCTTTAGATATGCACTTGCTGCGACAAAGACATACAACCGGCTTTTACTTGTCAGATACCATGATAATGATTACTCACCTTGATGTCAGGCATGACCGCCATCGGCCGTCCATTCATGCCCAGGCTCCCATCACCGATGTCCGCCATAGTGAGCAGCTGCGAAACTACTTGCGGAAGTGGCACCCCAGAAGCCAGCTGGCTGACACACTGCAAGTGATCAATGACAGCGCTGTCAACTTTGCAAAAGTGCGTTACCGTTCAACATGCATTAATCTTTCAAGGCGATGGCTAACAGCTTCCCGCAAGGTGAGACAGGTTGCATCTGCCATGCAAAAATGCAGCTCCCCAAGCAGATGCATCCTAAGGGACTCTTCAAGAGACCTTGGTCTATATCGAATGATCCCAGCCGCCAATATAATGTCCTAATCCCAACTCAGAGGCTGCCATAATCTGCAGCTCTTGTCAAAGGCTACTCAAATATAGCTGACTGGTGGGTCACTCAATGGTACTTGAATATTGCAAAAGACCCTCAGCACGTCAGTCACTGCCATGTCATCAAGATTTAACCTTCCAATAATTGCACACTACAGCTCAAGGCAGAGCCTTGCCTGTAGAAGGCCGGCTGCAGAGGCGCCGCCGCCTGAGAGCAGCGACAGTGGGGAGGGCTGCTCGCGTGAAAGCTCCACCAGAGCAACGGCCTCGCCGTCTGGAATGCCCAGCTCGCGCTTTGCAATGGCGACCGCTCGAGAGAGGCCCCCCAACGCGTCAACCAAGCCCACCTCTAGCGCGCGCTTGCCGCTCCACACCCGCCCCTGCCGATCACAGCCAATAAATGGATAGTCGCTTTTATTATCAATGGTTCATTAGCAGTTTATTAGCAGTTTATCAGTAAGTAATTATTGTCAGTATTGTGACACGCTTATTCTGCCAGAGGCAAGGTGCGTGCGCAGACAGGCTGCCACAAAGTCTGCTCCTTGACGGACTCGCCATAATAGGGATGAGAGCATCAAACAGATCCCTTAACGTTTCAGCCCTTGAAGAGGACAGCTGTCTGTGCATGGCAGCCACGTCACGCTCCATTGCTTGGCTGGCCTCCGTCACTGTTTCTCAATTGAAATTCCCGTTGCATGCTGCCAAATGAAGTCCCAACCACTGTATTGCAAACGAAGCTGCTACATTTGCAGAGCTGGTATTTTGCTGAGACCGCTGCATTGAGCCAATCACCCTACCAGAATTGTACTCTGAGCAGCTCTGAACGCACAGCTTATCAGCAGCAGGTGAGTCAAGTAACGCACAATTCAAGGGGAGCACACCTGCGCGACCTCTTGCATCGTCTCTATGGGCAGGCCGCGGCTGAGCGCTGCCTTGTTCCTGAAGCTCTCATACGCGTACTGCGCCTGCTCTGCGAAGTATTTGTCCTCCTCCTCTGAGAAGCCCCGGTTGTCAGCCAGCAGCTCTGCATACCTGGACAACCACTCATTCCTCTCGACACACCACGCTCCTCACCATCACCAGTAATGATGAGTCATTAATCATCGAGCTCCAACATGTGATTTCCAATTTGAGCATCCCTGCCATGCCACTACGGTTGGCTGAATTTTCCTTATTTTTGACCTGAAATATTCAGCTTCGTTGAACACATGGCCGACACATTGAATATGTGAGTTTCTGGGAGGTATGCAGCGGGCTCCCTACCTGCCCTTGGAAATGACCTCCTTGGCATAGCCGACCTTGTTGTACAGTCCCTCCAGGCTGAACTTGCCAGTGATGACTCCAATTGACCCTGCTTGCAACAAAAAACAGATCAAAGTTGTCCAATCGCCCCATGATGGACTCCTTCCTATGTTCACTAGCCAGCATGGGGAAGAAGTACACTACAAGGTCAGCACAACAAGAAAGAATCTCCAGCGGCTCTACCTGTGATAGTGAGCTGCTCAGCCACCACCTTCCTTGCTGCCATTGAGAGGTAGTAGCCGCCTGCAAACAAGCACAGCCTCATCAGCACAGCAGCAGGGAAGAGCAAGGATGGGGTAGCAACACTGCGATCTGAAGCGATGACAGGCTACACGGATTTTGAAGATAAAGTACAATTAAATGCCAGACCTGAAGCTGCCACGTCCCCCATGGAAGCTATGACTGGCTTCTTCTCTGCCAGAACCCTCAGCTCACGCCATATCAGGTCCGATGCCAGCGCATCACCGCCTGCATGCAGCACAAGCAACTTTTAAATTCTCAGTTGTGCAGTTAAACAATCGCCACATTATCCCAATGAGATTTGGTGAAAATACTCAGGTCTGGACACTGTGCACTACCCATGTCAAACACAGGAAGATGTAGCACCCAGCGAGTTGCAAGCAGTGCTGTCAAACTTGTGCTGCAAAATAATCAGCCAGGTGCAACAGTGCGTGGTGACACATCAACAGGAATGTGGTGGAAAGGTCTGACCTGGAGAGTCGACTCTGAGAACAAGCCCCACAAAGGCCTTGTTTTCCGCCACAAGGCGGATCTGCGCTATCAAGTCTTCTGCTGTGATGTTCCCACTCGCCCTGCACAGTATCAAGCATGCACATTCAGCCACCCTTCACATATTCGCCAATACCAGTCTCTGTGCATTCCAGTCAGGCACAACGCCCCTTTCAATTGAGTGCCTACAGTCTGCCTTCTTACAAGGCCCACTGGGGATTGCGGATGCATGCAATGACATGGGCTTGCTATGCACACCCCAGAGCATGCGGCCTGTTGCAGGCATGATGAAGGACCTTGCAAGCGGTGCATGCGTGATAAATAGTGCTTCATAGAGAATGACCCGCGTCACTGCGTGCAGAAATGGGACGGCAGTGGGGTGCACTCACCGGCCGCCGCCGCCGCCAACAATGGCGCCGGCCGCTCTGATGACAGCAATGCGCTTGCGGCCTACCATTCCAAACGCCGTGGGAGAGACGGACGAATATTTCTTCAAGCCCACCTGCACACACATCGGCAACAAGTAAAGACCTTCACATATGTTGTAGCTTGTGTGATTCTGCATTGTCAAGGCAGCCCTTCCTCCTTGCTGTTGGCGCTCGCTCTGCTTTCATGTCAGCATCTCATTCCCTCTAATATGTGGCCAACAACACAAGTAGGACACCCAAATGCTGGCAACAATCCATAATGATGACAGCAGCTGCCTATCAGCCTCACGAGATGGGGTACTTGATGTGTTGTGACAGATGCAAGTCAAGTAATGAAGAGTGCAGAGTGGTAGGGCGCTCACTGCTTTGAGCTTGTTGGGTTTGCTGTCTGTGCGCTTCTCAAGGTCTGCAAGGATTTCGTCCTCGTACTTCAATCCTGTGAGCCAGCCGGACTCAACAAAGCGCTCCATCTTAAAGATGCCCTCATCCAGCATCTCCTCTGCCTGGTTTGCAAGAGTGAAAGAAACTGAAAAACGTTGAAAAAAAGTATGTAACAGCTTCGCTAGGGTGCCGCGCAGCTGCATGGACTGCATCTCAAATTCACGCGTGGCTCGAGCAGGGTATGTGGTTTTGCAGAACAAGTGCAAGTAATGAAATGCTATGGAGATGCTCAAAAAAGCATGGGAATGCAAGGAATGCAGACCTCTTGTGTGGTTTTGCCACGGCTTTGAGCGATGCCCTGAGTGAAGCCCTCGTAGATGTCTTCCAGAATGGCAGTCAGCTGCTCACGCTGCGCCTCTGACATGTCCTTCCTCAGCAGCTGGTCGCCTGAACACAGCACAATGAGCTTTGCATGCATGATACATACCATTCATGATCGACAAGCATGCGATCGACATGCTAAAGGGGATGTCTTTACATGACTTGCGCGCACTTGGGGCCCCAGCTAAAAAGGAGGTTCTGCACAATATAAGATTGCCTTGTGGGTTTTGAAGTTGCAAAAGGAAAAGATGAAGGCTTGCCTGCGCTCTTGTACTTCCCAATCCGGATGATGTTGGGGTCCACACCAACCTTTTCCAGGGCAGTCCTCAGGAAAGTGCCTGCACAGCATGCATCAGTGAAAATCCTGGTGAAATGCACAGAGGCGCACAAATTCCAGCAGAAAATTGCATGCAAATCCGGAAGCAACATACAAGCAAGCTGTCGGCCAATCCTGGTCATCCAAGGAAGAAACAAGCCTGGCACAGGACAAAGCAACGATGGGAACAAAGGGTATCAGTTTCCGTGGCAGAAGAAGTGGCACCTGAGACAGCCAGGCCGCGAAGGCTGAGGGAGCCTGAAGGTGGCACATACACTTCCTGGCATGCGCTGGCCACATAGTACTCCTTCTCTCCACCAGCCGCCATGTATGCTATGCTGTACTTGCCGCTCTGCCGGAAGAAGTCAATGTATTGCCTGGCACAGTGAAGTGAAGGTATTGAAACTCTTACGCTCACCACACGATGTTCCATAACAGAGGTAGGGTCATCAGTACCATGATGATGAAGATTTGGTTCAAGTGATCAGGGCACAAGGACAATAAGGGAGGCAGTGATTGGTTGGTGCACACCTGATCTCCTGCAGCTTTGCCCATCCAGCGGACAGTGGGGAGATCTTAAAGAGAACCCCGCTCACACGGGGGTCATACGCCGCTTTCTTCAGTGCCCCTGTGATCTGCGGCATTGAGTTTGCGCCCGCAAATCGCCCCTGCCTCTTCTCTGTGATCCCGCCCCCGAGCTGCACCCCACAGCTGGTCTTCAACACATTGAACATTTTCTACATTTTCATAACGGTGTGCTCAAGGTGCAGTCATGCAGCCTTGCGAGTTGCATGACAGGGGCAGCCTTGGGAAAATACCTGGATCTGCTAGAGCATGAGCAGACGCATTTTGTGGTGCAGATACATCACTTATTGCAGGGGTATTTGCTGCAGGAGCTCACCTCAATGACCAGAACTGATCCTTTCTTGAATCTCCTCCAAGGGAGGGCGCGTGCCAGTTTTGTGGATGTCACAAACTTCTGAAAGCCTGTCGGAGGAGTGAACACCAGATCTCCGCTGGGTAGAGGTTCTGCTCCATTGTCAGACGCCTGCAAAGAGTTTCTTTCTGTTGCAGGGCACTCCTGTTTTGACCAAGGCAGATGCCATGACCGAGACTTTCAGGAGCGAAACCAACACCCAGATCCAACATTCACCTTCCCACCACTCGTATTTAAAGGCGTTGATTCCGTCTTTTCCGTCTCGTTCACCCTAGTTGTGTCAGCTTCTGCTCGGCATCTCAGATGGTCTGTCCTGCGACTTTGTCGGTAGCTCCTTCGGACACCTGGATGATCGTGATTAGATTAGATACAGTGTGTTATGAATTGGAGATTTAATAATGACTGTAGTTGAATTGATGCAAGTTCCTCTGTTCAGGCAGATCACCAAGATCAACGGGCAGAACGAAATCCTCTGTAGCCAAAATGAGCTCGATGCGCACCTCCCGATTGCTGTAGCAATGTGTTCTGACGACAACTCAGTGGAAGAGGTCGCGACAGTGTAGACACCGTGTGCTGATGCACATGAAGAGTGCAGATGTGAAGGACTACCATATTTCAAAGGCTCGTAAACAGCTAACGTCAATAGACAGGCTCTTAAAGGATAAGTATAAAGAATAGAAGCTCTTTCAATTTTCTTTTTCGGGGTCTGAGAAGCGCGCGCCTGGCTGTCCTTTTACTTTAATTGCGTGGCGCCACAACGCGCACTGATGATGTCACTGCATGCATGCAGGACAGCTGGCCAATCAACACCAGGTACACCAGGTACTGGTTGTGTTTGCCCAATTATATTGGCAATAGGCGATCAAAATCCATCAAGTCCTAAAATCACGATGTCAGCATCATCCTGGATCAGAGGGCCACTGGTGTGCTTGATAGTTGCCTCTCTTGTTGTCCTGATCAGGGAAATTACCAATTTCAAATGATCATGAGTATCAAGTAAGGAATGTCTGTATTCCCATAATCTGGTTACACACAGCGCGGCATCTAAACTCAGAATCACAATGTGACTGCAATCAATGGTGCTGCAAGAATCCACTTTGGTACTGCAAGAATTCTCTCTGTCAGAATGTCACAGACAGTGTCTCTGTGCCGCCGGACCAAACATTGAACGCAAGGCATTTTGCCGGCTCTCTTCTTCACCTCTCCAAAAGTCCCTTGACAAGCTCCTTACCCTTCTCATTGAGCCCAAGCTCTTTGCTCAACCTCATCATCTCCTCTTCTGGCCCTTCACAGAGAATGTCCGTGACTGAATCATCGTCGGCTGTCACCATCTTCACCTGTACCACCCACAGAAAATATAGGAAGACCATATTGGGAAGTAGCAGTGCTTGTAAGGATTGCACAGATATAGATGTATGTAACCAGAGTATCATTTTTTTTAGCAGGATCAGGAAGGCAGCAGTGTTTTATGCACCTGAACTTCTTCGATCCGTGTGCCTCGCTGCCAGTAGTACAAGCCTGAGAGCGGACTGAGCAGCGTCAAGAAATACCAGTTGCTGCCTCCGAATGGAGCTGCTATGCTGAGCACCAAGGCTGTGCTTGCCAGTCCTGCACCCCGAGCAATTCCATGAGCCATCTCCCAAAAGAAACCCCCAATAGCAATACACAGCCACACTCAGCAGTCTGCAAAGCTGGTTGGAACTCTAAATAAGGCAAAGGCTTGACATGACAATGGTACTGCCCCTGTGGCAAAACAATTCACTGTAGACTCAAAAGTGTAGAGCCAGGTCTTACCACAAAAGACATAGAAGATGAGAGCGGCCGCCTGGCCACGGCTGGCCTGGTAAGTCCCTGAGAACTTGATGACGTCCCCTGTTTGGGCTACATCATAGTTGTACTTCTTGAAGTACTGGAAGACCTGGCGCGCTCTCTGATCCAAGGGCATGGCATCTGGGTTGCCAGGGCCGGGCACTTCAAAAGTCTTCCTCACTTTCTTTGCCTTGGGCGCTCTCTTGATCTGAGACCAGAGCCCTGCAATTGCGAGATTCTTTAGTATTGCGCTGCTTCAATTCACGCCACTTATTGGAACAGGCACCGGGACAGTCACAGATGTCTACAAACTCAGAGGCTTTGAGCAGATCGAAATTGCTCACCAGGCAGGGATATGAGGAAAAGTCCTAGCGTCACATAGTAGCTCTCCTTAGCAAATCCTCCCTTCGAAAAGTCCACTGTATCCTCGGCAAGCGCTGGGAGTGCACTAAGAAGCCACAGAGCGACGCTGGATGTGCTCGCTGTCAGGACAGCGTCTTGTCGTGAATTCTCGCTGCTGGCACAGATCCTGCTTGACTTTGCACATCTACTGTAGTTTTTATAGTTCGCAAAGTGTTTTCGTTGTGACAGCTCAGGCCTAGCTACGCTGCTCAGTAGCTGTGGACGGTGCAGACCAAAAGCACCTCGAGCAGTCACACCAGTCTGCATCTGAATTCCGCAGGTTTTGTGACACTGCATAATTCGCTAAATAGTAGGTAATCAAAGTTATTTGTAGTGCAATTTGCAAACTTGAGGAAAGTCCGTCCAAACAGGTGAAAGCCTGACGTGGCACTGCGCCCAACACCGCCTTTAGCTGCCCAAACTGGGCAACAGAGCAGTGCTCAAAACGAGAGAGATAGTGGCATCTCTTCATGGATAGGGAGTGCAAACTGTGACTGATCAAGGTGGAAAAGGTACTTTCGTGGTCTTGCTATAAAAGCACTATTTTGGCAGGCATGCGCATGCGCATGCTTACACTTGTTTTGGATGACAGGTCACTGTGAATATGCACTCTTCAAACAGCGCAATGCAAGGCAAGCAGAACATGTATGCGACTTGCTCAAGCTTCAATAGCATCCCCCCTGCCCACAGTAGATGATCCGGGCAAAATGAATTCGGCTCACAGATACAGAGCAACGCATGGCACTTCTTTAGAGATTTCACAATCCGGCTCTACATGCACAACAGTGATACAGTACTGTATACATTCGCCTCGTAAGGCAGGCCGTCAGCAAAAGAAGGGCACCCCGCTCACCAGCCTGCATTGAATATTGCACAGATCCCCGCAAGCCCCTCCAAGGACCTTGCTTGCCGTAAAGAATCTGCATTGTAATTTGAATGCCAAGTGTGCAAATGCCGCTGTTGCGCAAAGTCCGATCTTACAGCAAGCAGTCACATCCCCACATCCTCCCAGTGGCGGCTTCTGAGGTCTGACACTGCGACGCGGCCGCGTGCTGGGTGCAAGTACAAAAGAGACAGGCAGAATCTCAAAAACTGCAGATGCACACAACACTGGGCTGCTCAGAGGACTATCCTCCAGACGAAAACAACAACAACAATTATGGAGGTTACTTCTGCGCTCCTCCTAGATTTGCAGTCCTCCTAAAGGGAGTGCAGGAGGCAGAGCTCGGGGCATGAGGCCGTGCGCTTGGGCGGCCGGGCCTTTGAGCGAGTGCGCGGAAGCAGCACATAGCCCAAGTCCAGGTAGCCCAGGTCCATCGTGGCAGCCCTCACCAGCTGCAGTCACCGACAGAAGCATAGCTCAGTGTATGTGTGCATGTCAGGTGTAGGGGAAAGCCGTGTTGCCTCCACCCCCCCAAAAGGAACAATGAAAGTGATCAAATTTTCAAGTTGTCATGTGCTGAAATGATCAGGAGAGGGAGGGTCGGTCTGTGTATGCATGCATGCACACATCAGCATGACTCTCTGATACGAGGCATCCGGCTGGTGACTGTCACTGCAGTCAAAAGTGGGATCAACTTCCGTTATGACCACCAGATCTACATTACTTTCAAGCACAGTTCAAATCACAAGTGTGGTGGGAAAACAAGGCGCACATCTTCATTGACGGGCTCCATCTGCGCCAGGAACAGAGCGCGGCGCTTGTCGCGCGGATATGTGTAGTGCAGACCTGCGCAGGGCATAGCTTTTTGATACGGAGCAACTTCTCACAGACTGTCCTTGATGGTGCGGCATCGGAAAGGTCATCTGTGCATCAATGGAAGCCTTTGACACAGCACAGCCAAGGAGATATTGTCATGAAGATCTGATAGGTTGCTGGTTCCACACCCAAGCAGCAGAAAGAGAAGAGTCGAGGACGAATTTGATTGCTGCAGCAGCGCTCGAGCAGAGTATTGCTGGAGCAGCATTGCTCGAGCAGAGCACTGAAATATCAGCAAAAGTGCGGAACAGGTGTCAGTGGTCTTGCCTGTGTAGATGATGACGCAGAGGGCCCATGGGGCGGCCATGCAGCAGAGCAGCGCATTGCCCAGCGCGCGCGCCTTGCTCAAGTTCTGATCCACGTCACCAGGATCTATCTCCGCCGCACCCTGCACCCGACACATAACTATTCCTTGTTTGTCATATTGCTATGCGCGCAGTCTTCCAAGATGTGGGCATGCGCGCTTCAGAAGCAATGGCGAGGGTTGACAGCTTTCTTGGGCACGCAACGGCTGATACAATGAAACGCCCTGCTTTGAAGAACAGAACATGCACACCACTGGCATATTCAACTCTGCCGAACCCAAGGCTCCAAGGACATGCTGGCATGATAGTCAGTTAACAAGCTTCTTCAGCGCCAGTCAGCTTTGCAGCAGTTGTTTGCAGGTAATGCTTGCAGAGGTTGTGCATTTTAAATTTTAGTATGTGAACGGCTTGATTGCTTGTGAGCTTCAGGGAGGGACTTAGTGCAAATGTTGATATAGGATGGGTGTGTCCCTACCTTGAAGCCAAAGACCCGCTCTGCCAGGATGCCCACCAGGGGTGCACCGCACGCTGCAATTGCGCCCTCAAACGAACGGTCAAAGGCATAGATCTGCGCAAAAGCCACAAATCCTAAACAGGCCCCCTTTTGTAAAACTCAGAATAGAGTGTGATGGCCTTTAATGTTATGAACCATGACAGGAGATACTGTTGCCCCACCCTCTCAGTTGAGGTGGCATTTCCTTGATTGACCACTCCACCACATGGCATGTTCCGGGGCATGGAACTGCGTACCAGGCTGCTATCTTGATGCAAACAAGTACAGATCTAGCCCTGCTGTACTAAGGTGATGCAAATCAAACTTCTGCTGGATTTAAGGAGGAGGCCGTACCATGTTGCGCAGTTCCGGCGGCACAATCTCGGCGAAGACGGGGTTATTGCAGGCTGGTGCCGCTGCGGCGATGCAGAGGCCCATAAAGAACAGCAGGACCGCGTAAACGGCCACCACCAGCGGGTCGGATCCATCCATCGGCAGGCACTGCATGCGCGCATCCACCTCAGCCTCAACTTTGTCTTTATTATTATTATGATTATTTATTATTATTACACGCTTTTCCTGCCAGAAGCAAGGTGCGTCTGCAGACAAGCTGCAGTAGAGGCTGCCACAATCCTACCCCTTGATGGACTCGCCAGATCCAAGCAAGACCAAATCAACGGTGGGCACGGTGCTCAGTATTTATACCGCCCCCCGCCAGCCGGGGCCAATGTCTTTGTCTCTGAGCTTGCCTTTTCTACTGCAAAGTCCTTTCATGTAAGGTGGACTGGTCAGGGTCTGCGTTTGGCAAGGTTCTGGGACCCTCATCCAGTGCATCGGCATGCATGGGCACCAGCGCGAATATATCTCCAAGGATTGAAGGCATGCCAGCAGACATGTGAGATACATGTGCAGCATGCATATTCAGTATGAGCTGCAGGATTGCCGCATGAAAACACGCGCACTGTCAGCTCAATTCATATGGCACAACCAATGTGGCGCAACCACAAAGACTCAATGACGTCCGAGGCCCCAGTGAGCATATATTTCCTAGCTAGCATCTCGATGAAAACTGACCTCATGGGGTGCAGTGAGGCCACTGCAGCTGATTATTAGTTCCCGGGCACGGACTGAGCATTAACGGTGCATGCAGAAGTAGATGTCAGGCTGCAAATCGCACCTTGAACAGGACAAAGGAGAAGGGAACTCCTGCGAAGACGCTGAGCTGGCAGACGATGATGCGGCCGTGGTAGGGCGAGATGCGCGCGGCCCAGTCCCCCAGGAGTCCCCCCAGCAGGCCCCCCAGAGCGGACCCGCCCAGAAACAGCGCCATCAGAGAGCTGGACGCTGCGTCCCCCATTCCCAGCAGCTGCAGGTACAGCGTCAGGAATACGATGGCGTTCCTGAGACCACACAAACTTCAGTCATGAGTTAGATGTCAATCACTGTCTGCCTTCCTGGAAGGCAGAGCTCCCATACTATCTGCATTCCTGCAAAGAAGTGCTTACTTGTAGGCTGCCATGCGCGTACAGCCTCGCAGGCAAGTCAGGCAACACATCTCACAGACTGTCTGCCTTCCTGCATAACAAAGCTCTACACAAGGGTGCAAGGCAGCGCTTGGCAGGAGAAGATTCCAGGGATGGAGTGAGGGCCGGGTCAAAATCACCAGGGTGCCGAGCCCACGATGCCCTGCAGCACAGAGAGCAGTGTTAGGACCCACAACAGCTGCAGAGCTGAGCACTATCACCCGGCTGACAGATGCTTCCATACAGACCGCGCTCCAGATGTGCTTGCAGAGGTTGCCTGCTTCGTTATCATGTGTTTAGAGGGAGGCCTACAGTAAGAGAACCCCGCAATCTAACACAGCTCACAACAAAACGCTGAATGCAGCAATTAATACAGTATTTACCTGGAAGACAATGATGAGGAAGGTGCAATGCAGTACACAGAGAGGAATGCCAAGAGGCAACAGCACCGGCGCAGACTAGAGCACAAGGATCACAGTGACAAATGTTCCTCACAGATGGTTGATAATTACCTGGAACACGATGATTAGGAAGGTGGGAATTGTGCAGACGATGCCCAGCTCCTCCAGAAGGCCCCAGAAGCTGGGCTGCTCTGCCTCCGCGTCCTCATCCGCAACCGCGATCGCGCTGTCGTCCTCAAAGCGCGGATCGTGCCCAAACAGGAACGTCAGGATTCCTGCGCCAGCGAGGCAGACACGGATCACTCATGCAAGTTGTAACCACACAGACGCAAGGACATGCAAGGCAAAGTGCTCTACATGTGTTCTCACCAAGAAGTAGAGGAGAGCAACAACACAGCAAGTGCGCGACATACGACACACCAGTCTGCATGACAGCTGTAAGAAAGGTTTCGCACTTATCTTCAATCAGGAGTTCCTGAGTGCCCAAGAGCTGTCTGGCACATTTGACATAGCAGGTGGGGAAGGAGTATGGATGGGTGCGTGCCTATTGTGGCGCTAAGCAGGCCGACAGAGAGGAAGGCAAAACGCCAGCCCTCAATGCCCAGCGGATGCAGCGCGCCTATATTGGTCGCGTACAGCGCACCTGCGCGCATGCATGCATGCTAATATCACGGCTACACCCCAATACACGTGACAGCAAGCAAAGTGACCTTTGAAACAGCAACTTTGTCCGTCGGATTTTCATTGCCAGGGGGCAAATATCCTGCAGGATTCTGCGCGAGTTTGTGGCTGATCAGAGAGGAGAACACAAGTAATGGAGAGTGAGGGAGTCGAGTAAATTAGAAAGGGAGATGAGAGAGCACCCAGCATAGCTCCAATTGCGCCAGTAAGGTAGAGGGCGCCGAATGCAGCCCCTCTGCGCTCCTCGGGGTAGTAATCCGCCACCATGCTCTGCCCGCTGGGAATCACCATCGACAGCCCGATGCCATTGATCCCTACAAGGTGAACATGAGCCTGAAAATTCCCATTTACCATTAAACACCGTTTTACACGAAGATTCCCATCTCCCATGAGGCACAGCTCTGTAGTCACTGTCACCCTCATAAACGTTGTGAGGACTGGGCTTGTCTTGCAAAAATTACCTCGATCACTTCTTCGACATGTTCTTTTGAACACGCCAAGGATTTGATATGGGTAAGTTTTGCAAGAGCTCAGATAAAGCATGTGCCATGACCTTTCGATTGGAAAATCAGAAGGGTAGGGGCCACTCACCCCAGAATATGTAGCCCTGCGCGACGGTGTGGCAGCTGGCAAAGGCTCCAGTCATGATGCCCCAGAGCAAGCAGCCAAAGGTGATGACCCAGATCCGGTTGTAATAGTGCCCTTCAGCAGAGAAGTCAGACAATCACCAAAATGTGTGTAAGCTGTACCAGTAATGCCACATCGTTTTTCAACTTGTAATCTTCAAGGCTATCTGAGCGTATCTCCACAACACGCTGATGGACCTGTGGCTCAAGCAAAATATGAGATACATGTGCTCACCTAGGAAGCCTCCCACTGGGGAGACGATAGCTTGCACCACGGCTCTGGAGAGGGTCAAGTACCCAAGCTGACTCGGCGACGCCTGTTTCAGACCATAGAGACATCATGAATAACGCTGTAACCCAAGATGTGCAACAAGGTCAGGAGTGAGGAAGTCAGGCAGTAGTGCTGAGTCGTAGGTACGTGCCACTGCAATTTCTGTCTCTCATTAGAAATCTGGACCACCTGAAAGCTTGCTCCCACAAATCGATAGACTGCTGGAAGCAGCTGCTCGTCCGTGCGTTCCATGATGGCAGAGAGGTTGATGAGGATCGTGGTGACAAGCCTTTGTCGAGCCTTGTCACTGTCATCGCCGTCCAGGTGCCTGGAGCTCTCCATGGACGCATCATGGCTGTCTGCCCCATCCATGGAGCCTTTGCTAAGAAGGGCATCTGTCTCACCAGATGGTCCTCGCTCTATATCTGCTTCCTCGATCGGGGATACACTGAGGGTCGTATCCCGATGTGTGTTATTCATATTTGAAGAATTCAGGATACTAGAATGCGATTCTTCTGATCACATCACAGATCTACAGTCACATCTGTTGCGTGCCTTTCCAACTGTTGGAAGCCCAGACTCCAAAAGCAGCAGCAAAGGCTGGCACGCAAAACGAAAACAATTGCACACAGTCAAATATCAATGTCAGCTCATTCCCGAGCCGCAAGTGATCTGCATGATCGAAAGCGGGAGCACATCCACAGGCAATGCGAGCATGGCACAATAGTGCATCAGTTGCGTTCTGCAATGCATAGAAACTTCTGCCTCACTTCATCCTAACTCTACGCAATGAGTACAGGAATATTAATGGGTACACATGCAGGCTAGTTGTGGGACTTTTGCTTCGTCAGGCAAGTGTCGGACAATCACTCTGATGGCGTTCCCGATGCGGAGAGCCAGATCTGGCAACGACACCTGTCGTCTTTCAAAACCTCGACTGCACAGCCAAAGCATGGGCATTTCATGGGCAGGCATCCTGAACAAGCCTCATGCACTCCTCTGATGACAAACTCTCAGGACAAGTTGCTCATTGCGTTATATGCCGACCATTACCGAGCCGTACTGCATACCAACGAGGTGCTGCGAAAAAGCTTGTGAAGAGACTGCACTTTGCTCTGTAAAACTAGGTGCAGCACAAAGTAACAGTGGATGCAGCATCTGAGAGGCGATGGGAAAGGTGGGCATGCTTCAGAATCCTTTAAAAATGGGTTTTCTTGTAGAATCGTCAAGGTTTGCAACTGACCAGGCAGGCTATTGCTGGGATACAGAAAGCAGCTTTGGCGAAGAAGCCTCCAAATATTCATAATATTAAAAAGTTCTTTGATCGGAAGATCGTCAAGGTATGTGTGACTGTGTCTCCCATTTGGGCAACAGTCATATGACTTCATCTGTGTACTGGCTGATGTGGGGAGGACTGACGTGGAGTGATGTGCCCTGCGTACAGAAACCTCAGCAGCCTCAGCAGCCACATATAATTGACCTATCACAGCTTAATGACGACGACAAAGGTAATAACAATGAGTTTTCCCGTGAGATGGCAGGTGTGCGGTGGTCTTGGTGCACGTCACACCCCCAGCCCTTGACCTTTGTTTTGTATCGCAGATTCAACACATACTCACGCCCAGATCTCTTCACAGAAGCAGCAGAGCAGGAGCCCATCTCCCTTTGTCAACCAGAAGCAGCTAACAAGCCCTGCTAGGTCGCCACCCTATGCAAAGCTTGCCCATATCGAGGTGCTCGCCCCTTACCACTCCACCTCAGAATAACACCACACTGTTCTCAAGAGTCTGAAGTCACCCTTCAGATATCAGAGTACTGACAAAATGGTGCCAGGAAGCTAGGAGCCTGCAGGATGTAGTGGATCTCTGGAAGTCTCTTGCACATCGCTCTGCAACCCAGACGAAACTTGTCCTCACAATAAGAGCTGCAGGTTTTGGAGGCATCTGATTGGGGATATGTCACTGTCGTCGCCAGGTGGCAGAGGACGATGAGTCAGAGGACCAGCGGGTGGTCTACCGCGACTCACCCTGGCAGGAGGATGCCAGCGGGCCGAAGCATAGCGTGCACAGCGCGGCCGCCAGTGCGCCTCAGTCAGACTTGGACCTGATACGGCGGCGCCTGATTTCGGCTGTGCAGCGGCCGCACGCGCCATCCACCGCTGTCGGGGTGATCACTGGCACACCGGGTAGACGGCATGGGACGCCATCTGCCGACCTGCTGTCTTTCAGGTACCCCGCATTTGCATCGGAGAAATGAGTCTGGGCACAGAATTTTAGCGCAATCTGACCGTGGAGTTACGGAGGTGTTTCAGGGTTTGAAACAAGTGGCATGCTGGGCGCATGCTGCTGGGGACTGAGACACTGAAAGCTTTCATTTTGCGGCTGTGTGATCTGATCTCTGAGAATTAGTAGGAGGCTGCAGGCACCACCACTGCATGGATGTGGTTTTTGCAAGTCAGGGTATCACTTGGGCATTTCAGGGAGGAGGCTGCGAGGGGGGGCGCGCTTGAGGAACCCAGTGGCTAGGTGTCTGCCCTCAGTAAATACATGCAGCTTATCTTACTAGCACAAGCGGCGAGTCCGAGGCTGCCTGGTCGCAGCAGGCCGGAGGCTGCAAGGAGGGGCACGGCAGGAACGCCCCGGGACAGCGTGGCGCCGGCGCCCGCCGGGCGCAGCGCGGGCAGCGCAACGCCGTCGCGCAAGTCGACGTCCAAGACGCCCAGCGAGCAGATTCGCTCCGGCAGCGCCGTCAAGCGCAAGTTCGCGCCCTGCGGCGGCCACCTTGCGGCCTCCCCCGGGTCCGTGCAGCAGCGCGCCTCCGCCGCCCACGCCGCCTCCGGCCTGCATGTATGGTTCCTTCTCTTGTTGTTTTGTATCCTCGTTCCTTGCAATACGGGCTCACCACGTGTGCGCATTCCTGCTTTCTCCTCCCTCTGTTTGGTAGCTGACAACAGAAAGCGCCACACCAGCCAGATCAATGGTGGTGACAGCAGTGTGCCTTAGCCTGCACCGCCCATCCGCCTTGCACTGCTGATTTAACAACAAAGTCGATTGTTTTGTACCAAAAATGCGGTGATTGGGGCAGCATGCCTTAAGGGAAGGACAAGGGGTATGATTGGGCTGGTCTGGCGTTGCTCGCAGCGTGGCAGCAGCGATGAGAAGGCGGCCGGGCCGAGCACGCGCAAGCGCCAGGCCTCGCGCAAGAGGCGCGCCCTGCTGGACATCCTCGAACAGGTGCAGCTCCATGGATTTGCCCTGAAACCGTCCTGTGCGCAAAACATCATGTCAGAACGCAGCTGACAACCCTGTATAGGAAGCAACCCACCCTGCTTGTTTGAGTACCAGTGTCAGCTCCTGCTGCATGGGGTGGACTGTCAAGCACGCCGAATGTCATGAGGCAGCACCAGAGTACAGTCATAAAGTCCAGATGGCTTATGTCTGTTACCATGATGATATTTTCAATAAATCAGGGTTAAGACATGCGGCTGAGGGAGCAAGTGAGTCTGTGCGCAGGTGGAGGTGGTGGTGCAGAGCCACAAGGAGGACAGCGCGGAGGAGGCCGGCCTGCAGCAGAGCCTCTCCACCTCCTTCGAGCGCGCAAGCCAAGAGATCGAACGCGCCAGCCAGGACCTGGCCACAGCCAGGAGCCTCGGCAGCGGCCGACAGCCGTCAGCGCCCCTCCCCGACATGGCCGACATCCGCAGCCGCCCTGCTGCTGCCCCGGGGCCGGCCAGCCGGCAAGAGATCTGTGCAGCAGCCCGGGATGCATCGACACAGAGCGCGGCCAGTGCCCAAGCAATATGCAGGGACAGCAGTAAAGAGAGGAGTGCTGTGAGCGTTCAGGAGGGTGTTGCGGGGGCGGACTTGGCAGCGCAGGAGAACCGAGGCAGCATGCGAGGAAAGGAGAACGAGATACTACCAGCCGGAAAGCAAATGGTTGAAGCAGGGCAGAGTCAGCAGCCAGCGGAGGGCAGAGCGCCAGATCAGTCGCTGCCGGATCTGTGGGCAGGCGACGACGGGGAGGATGACTGGGACGGTGACCTGGCGCAGCTCATGGAGTCGGCCGCCGCGCTGCGGCCGGCGGTGCAGGAGCCAAACCTGGCGCTGCAGCAGCCGCCGGCCGCCGGGCCAAGCGGCCGCGGCGGGGCCGCCCCTGCCGGGCCGGCCGCCTACGCGCCTGTGCGAGCGCAGCCGAGCCTCGCACAGCAGGTCGGTAGATCCAATAATGCTCCTGAGGCGACTGTACTGTACTGTACTGTACTGTACTGTACTGTACTGTAGGAAGTGTATTGTATTGCTGCTAAGCTCTAGATGCGCCGCATCTGTCATGCACATGCTGTCACAGTGGGGTTGGCAGAAGCCAAGACAGCAGAAGTGCCTTGTATGCGAAATTGCCATTTTTATTGCTGGCACTGCAACACTTGTAAGAAATGGATCCTGGCTCCCAAGATAGGTATCTTCTTCGCAGGTGCAAGGCGTGGCGTCAGGCGCTGCCGCGGAGCCACCTGTGCGATATTTGGTGTTAGAGGTGCACGAGTCGCACTCGGAGAAAGTGCTCCGTGCCCTCGACGAAGGCACCGGCAGCGAGCTGGCGGTGAGCAAAGATCCCCCAAATTTCACATGCATCATCAAGTATTTTGTTTGCACAGTCATGTGTTCTTTTGTGGCATGCTTTTGCAAGAGCCTCGCAGTGCGCAGAAGTGTCACATTTCTCACATGCCCAGAATGTGTTCTGTCTATCATCAGCAGAAATTCTGGCACCTCGCTGCTCAGAGTGTCCTTCAGGGCCTCCGAGGAGACAGGGGCATTATATACTTTGTTTGTGGATTGAGGGTTTTAGTCGTATTTAGGGGTGCAAGATAAAGAGGCTGAGGGTGTGTACAGGTGCACCTGCGCGATGGGTGGATTAGCACGCCAGTGTACCAGGGCGACATCGTGCATGTGCTTGCACATGTCGACGTGGTGCAGGGCCAGGCCCACGCCATGTGCGACCACGCAACAGGTGCGCGTGCAACCAGGAAATTTTCACCGTTATGCATGACTTTTACCCGCGTGAAAACGACACAGCATGGCGGCATGTATAAAGGACCACGCATGCAGCATAGCAAGCAATCATATCGTTCACCTTTGCGCCGGGCCTGCCGCACCCAATTTTTTGGTCAAATGTAAATTTAAATTTCAAAATCCGCAGGCATGCAGGGCCGCTGGTGCCTCAGCCTGGCATTCCCAGGTCCAGAGCGCCCAGTAGAGCCTATGCAACGTTTAAAGAAATGAAACTTGCATTGAGCCCGGGTATGGCACAATGCATGTATGCTCATGAGCAGGGCTGCCAGTGACGCAGCATGTTGCATGCATATCTAGGAGAGCCCAGGCTGTCGCGTTTGATTTTAAATTCGATTTAAATGGTGATCATGTCATGTGCAGGGTTGCTGGTGGTGCAGCCGGACGTGCTGCTTTCGGGGACGCGCGTGGCCGGCAGCTTCCGGTGCGCACGCCAGGCCGTCCTCGAAGAGCGCCTCGGTGGCGACTCCGGGGCCAAGGCCGTGGAGGGAACGCTGCTGCACGAGCTCTTCCAGGTCAGCACAACTCCTGATCCCCACTTTTCTGCCTGCCACAATCCCCTCTTGTGGTTTTTTCTATCAGAATTTTGCCGCCAAACATGGCATTTACATAAAAACCTCCAAGGGACAATGCCGTATATTCTGTGCTTGGTGAAAGGTCTGCTACTTTGTGCAGTTTATGGTGCCTGGTTGTTGAAAGATGCAATAAGTTCATTTCAAGGGACAGGGCATCTTTGCCTCCTTCCGTTACACTGCCCCTGGCCTCTGCATCACCAAGCTTTTCAGGGAAGCAATCTTTAAGGAGATATAACTACCGCAACTGGAAATTTATTCTTGGCTGTGTAGATCGCGCTGGTGGAGGAGAGTGCCACGCGTGCGGGCCTGGAGGCGGCGGCGGCGGCGATACTGCGGCGCAACGGCGAGAAGCTGCTGGAAGTTGGACTTGACGAGGCCAAGGTACGCCTCTGGTGCCCACGCTTGCGTGCATGTCGTGTGTTCCAGCGGAGCGCTTACCACACTTGCCTGCTCAGTATAGAACTGCTCTTTGCGCAGTTTACACGCTACAGGAATCGCACAAAAGTTTCTTTCCTGATTACACCTACCACTGTGCCATATGACAGCAGCCTGAGCCGCAGCATAGTTTCCAAGCCATCTCGGCTTGTATGGGCTGCTTGCGTCCAGGTCCTGTCATGCTCTGGTCTGCTGGCCTACAACCATCTTCACAAATACTGAACAAACCTGGTTTTTGCGTTGTAAGCAACTCCTTGACACCTACATCGGGCTTCAAGCCTGGGTGGCATACCTTGCGTCTTCACAAAATGGTTCACGCTAAGAATGCAAGTCAGTGACCCCTGCTATGACACGGCAGGCGATGGCAGTGCTACAGGACGCGGTCGCGCCAATGCTGGGCTGGTTGCAGCGTTTCCGGCGGCCGGCGCCGGACGACGCAGCGGCGATCGAGGTCCCCCAGACGCACGGCTGCGGCGCCGGCCGCGCGGCCATCGCGCTGAGCGGCGTGGCCGACATCGAGGAGAGCGTCTGGGTGCGCATCACTGATTTTTCTCGCAGAGCCTTTGATGGCAATCCGCTCTCCATTCCTCTTAATCACCGAATTCAGGGTTCGATCTCAGGGTTGGTAGAGGGTGTATGTCAGGAGGTTGGAAGAAACTGATCCATAACTTCTTAAATATACCTCTCTCTGAATAAGAATTGATGATCAGTGAGCTCAAGCAGTATATAAATTTGTGAAGTACAGCATTGAGCCTAAGTGGAAGGTTTGAGCTCTGTTGCTGTCAAGCTTGGCTCCCGACACTTTTGTAGAGCAAAGATGCGCCCTGAACTTTTTTTTCAGTATCTTTTTTAATTTTCCAATACAATACAACGCAAATACAATACATTTTTTACAAAGCTCTGCTCAAAAACCGCGAGAGCGCCTAGATTGGGGTGTGTCTCATTATTCAGTAAAGTTGCACTCAAAGAGACACATGCTAACTTTGCAGAATTTCAAGTGCCAAAATCAGCTTTATAGGAGGCTCACATCAGCCCATACTGTTGGCTCAATGGGCTGATGTGCTCCTTCCAACAATTTCCAAGCCCAAAAGATCACTCTTTAACATACCTGAGTGGTGTCACGTGTCAATTTGGAGAGGAGCAAAAGACGTCCCCTAAGCTGACAGTCCCGCAAAAAAGTGCTAGCCTACTTACCATTTTTCTCAGGCCTCCTTCATGGTCAAGAATTTAGGTTACCCGTAGTACGTAAACCGTTAACAAAAACCCAAAACAAAAATGATACAGACCTCCTTCAGCTGCACGTGCTGGCGCAGGCGCCGCGCTACGGCCTGAAAGGAATGATCGACGCCTCCGTGGCGCTACGGCTGCGGCGGCTGCACGACGGCGTTCCCGGCGGCCGGCCGCCGGCGCCGACAGAGGATTCCGTGGCGCCGCTCGAATTCAAAACCGGCAAACCCCACCAGAGCCATCGGGCGCAGGTGCAACCCTCAAAAGTATCGCTAAGAAGTGTCTACTCTCATTTTTGATCTGCAGTGCTGGAAAGTGGGCATCTTCAGACTGGGACTTATCATAATTGCAATGGATCATGATCCGCAGTTGCATGCCCAGGTGCCATATATATTTGTGAGGCAGTCTGGGCATCTTGCAGGGTGTGTTGGTGCTTCTCCTTCTAAAAGTGCTTGCTCGCGGATAGATCGGTCAAGCAACTCTTCTGTGCAAGTGATGTAATATAAGCACTCCCATTAGGTGCATGCATGCATGATGTGGTTGAGGGCGTCTGGGCCCTGACGTTATTCTTCACCCACTTTAGCTTAGGGTTTAGGGAATATGGATTTAGGGTTTAGGGTTTAGGGAAGGGGCCTTTACAGTAATAATTTTTCACGGGGAATGCAATGGTGGATTTAAGGTTTAGGGTCGATGAAGGGTCGATAATCCTATAAGACACAAAGTGGGTGAACTTTAATGGAAGACGCGTCTGGGTGTGCATGGGTGCAGGTGACGCTGTACCAGCTGCTGATGGAGGAGCGCTATGGGGAGCCCATAGAGGCCGGCCTGCTCTGGTATCTCAACCAGGCCAGCCCAGAGCTTGTCATGCGCTCCCCCTACGAGGTCCGCCCATTTCTTACACCCCCAGGCGATGCTACCCCCAATTTTCATCCTGCGCGCAAATTTCAGCATTAGTAGGAGGTTGCTTGGTCCACATCGTCTTGGGCCGGAAGCATTGCCACGCTGGGGTGCAGTAATTCCCCAGAATGGGCTCTAGGTGGCCTGTCTCTTGGATAGCTGTTACGCTTGCACCAAAATGCAGCGTGACAATAGGCGCTGGCATGCATAGGTCTGGCACGAGGTTTCTTTACAGAGACTTAGATTTGATGTTTGTAAGATGTTGATATTTGGAGATGTGATCAACGTGGAAGGGTGCTTGAAGAGGTTTTTAATTATTACTTACATGCTTGTTCCAGCCCACAGGGCAAAGTGCGTTGCAGCAGCCTCTCGGAAATCCCCTCCAGCTTTCCCTGTCATTGAAGAGACGTCAAGTCTGAAATAGAAACGGCTCAATATAGGCGGATGTATTTGCAGATAGCGGGGTTGATGCAGCAGCGCAACATGCTGGCGGCTCGGCTGGGCCGCGCGCGATCGCTGCCGCCGGTGATAAGGGACGAGCGCGCCTGTTCTGGCTGCTTCCAACGCCAGAATTGCGCGCTCCTGCACAAGGCAAGTTGAAGGCTTCCTCCTTTCTTTGCCTCTGCTTCCACCTTCGCATAGCTTCTGCCTACAGGCGAAACATGGCCTTTGGTAGCTCGGTAGAATGCCTTATTTAAGCCTATAAGCTTATAGGAAACCCTTATAAGCTTCCGGTGTATAAGGGTTTCCTAAAACTTGCATTGTCAGGGGGTGACAACACTTAGCATGTAGTTCACCATGGGGGAAGTAATATGCACAATAATATGGCCTTGGCCCTTACTCGTGCTGGTCCCTCCTCTCTCCATCACCGACTGTCCTCGTACAGTATCTTTCTATAATCCCGAGGGTGGTCCCAAGAAAATGTCAAGATTGTGCTGATTCAGAGTTTGATTATTTGAAGGTCTGACTGTATTGCAAGGTCCCAAGCATGAATGTAGATTGCGATCCATCACGCACTGTTGCAGGCGGTTGAGGGCGGCAACGCTGAGTCAGCGGGCATGGGACCGGCATTCGTGGAGCTGACCGGGCACATGTCAGCGTCTCACGCGGCGTTCCTGGCGCAGTGGCTCAGACTAGTGGACCTGGAGGAAGGTGATGTCAGCGCCAAGCGCTCCGAGATCTGGGCAATGCCCGGTGCGCACCCTGTCATGCCGTTGCTGATTCTGTTAATGCCCTCAAGATGTTGGGAGAGAGATTGTGGGTGCTCATGTTTGCCCACGTGTGGACAAAGGCAGGTGGTGAGTCTGCAATGATGTCCACTAGCGCGCCATTTTACAGCATGCAGCTTTCTGGCTGGTCAGCTTGGTCCCACCTACTATAAAGAGGGTGCCCCATCCTCTTTGTCACCTAACCGACTCCTGCCTCTGGCGGCCCACTGGCTATTTGAATGCTGCTCCAGACTGATGTCCATTTATATTGAAAGTGCCGCAGAAGTTCCACTGTTCATATCGGAGAAGGCCGGAGGGTCATGGTGTACGCCCTCCCCATGGTGGGTCTGCATTTGATATAACCCCTAAACCCTCAATAGTGACCCTCATATTGATGCTTCAACCCTTGGTGGCAGGGGAGGAGAGGGAGGTGTTGGGGCGGTGTGTGGCGGGGCTGCAGCTGACGGCGCAGCGGCAGCGGCTGCCGGAGGACCCCCGCGACCGAGGGGCCTGGCTGCTGGACTTTCGCCGCGCCACATCAGGCGGCGCCGCCACGTCAGCCGCCACGTCGGCCGCCAGACTGGAGGACTCCTGCTTCAATGAGGGAGACATGGTCATTATCGGCGTTGAAGGTACGGCCATCTCTTCCTTGAGCACTGCCAATTTATGCATGCTGCAAAAATTGTGCAGTCGATATAAGAGAAATGAAGCATCCCCAAAAAGGGTTGACTTCTGTTCGAGGTACAGACAGAGGCCGGCAGAAGCACCATGAAATTTTCGGCTTGTCTTGCTGCAATTTTGCTCCTCTGTGATTGTTGAAAGGTGCTCAACAGGGCGTCTGTAGCATAGAAATACTCAAACGAGAACAGTGACAGTAGAGCTGCACCATTTTTTGGGTGAACAGGTCAGCACGTGGCGGTTGCGCGCGGCGTCATCGTCCAGCTCAGCGGTGACTCAGCGACGCTGTCCACCGACAAGCCGCTGCCGGCCGCGTTCGCCGCTCACCTGCGAAGGGACGCCGGCGCAGACGGGGCACTGGAACAAAACAGGCAATGGGATGGGCTGGAGGGAACGCCTGCGCAACCCAGCTGGCGGCTTGATAAGGATGAAGTGGCGTCTGTGTTTGTGAGGCTGCGGCGGAACCTCATGGGTGCGGGCATCGCTGTCATCCTCGCTGGAAATGGCATGCCATTCAAAGCGAAGACCTGGGCTTGTCTTACAAGTGATTACTCATCGTGATGTGTTCTATTTGCATTCTGTAGCTGCTGCTTGGCGTTTTGCTATGATGGACATATGGAAAGAATGGTGCTGCCATAAATTTGAAAGCATGGCCAGATCTTTCAAGAGCAATCTTCCAAAGAAGAGCTCAAGGATCGAATCAGGACAGGTCAAATTAGTATTCAGTCAGCTCTGACATGTGGTTTCCTTTCGAATTTCGACATGCTGCTGTTTTTCCTACATATGAGTCAGTGATCAGCACCTTACGAGTTTGATGTGCGGTAATTACATTTCCACACCTTCAGGTTTCAGTTCGGAAGGACTGCGTGCAGTAAGTTCAAGGCGCGATTCTAGACTGAATCCTTGCACTTCACATACAGCCTGTGGCAATATCCGCAGGTCTGTTCAGCGGCAAGAGCGCGCGCATACGGCGGCTGCGCCAGCTCATAGTGGACCTCGAGCCGCCGGTCACCGGGCGCGCGGCCGACGGCGCCGCCGCCGCGCTGCCGGCCCCGGCCGACGGGGATTCGAGCGACAACCTGAATGACGAGCAGCGCAGGGCCGTGGACAGGTCAGCGTCCTGTCTTGTTCTGGCCTGTGTGATGATTTCTTTGTTTGATCAGAGATTGTGCATGCAGTGTATGGGCCAGCTTGTGTATAGCAGGGCAGCTGCTTCCTGCTGTGTGCCGTTGGGCTTGCTGTTTGCATTGGGCGTTTAAATATCGCTGTTCTGTACTGGTGGCCTGACTTCTTATCAGCCCACCCATGCAAGACCTCCTGAACTCAAGATACATGCGCCATGTGATCCTGTTGGCGATGCTATATTCACCGTATATTACACACCAAAAAGCCCCAAAAGGCACTGGCCAAGAGAGTGGTCTGCTGCGCCGGCTTTTAGTGCAGATCAGCCCTGCAAAGTAGTCTATGAAGTGCATGTGTTGCCTGTGCGCAGGGTGGTTGCAGCGCAGGACTACACGCTGATCCTGGGCATGCCCGGCACTGGCAAAACCAGCACCATTGTGGCGGCAGTCAAGCGCCTGGTCGCACGCGGATCCTCCGTCCTCATCAGCGCATACACCAACAGGTGAGCAAACACCATTCTCCATATTTCTAAGCGCCACTGATGCCGCTCTCATATTGACACGTTCTTCTGCTCTTTGAAAGCAGAGCGGAGACTCTCTTCTGACCTGCCTATTCTGATCAAGTTTTCATTGTTGGCGTATGTGATCGCACTTGGCCAAGTATTGACTGCCTCTGTAAATGCAGCAGACAGTGGCTTGCAATACCTAGCATATACTGTGACGCCTTTTGGAAATGTTTAACCAAAATAGTAATGCTTTGAATGGCTGCACCGCAGTCTGTTGGGTTGCATCTGCATGTTGATGGTGTTCACAAATCCCGGGTGAAATGCATTTGACTTATTGCAGCGCGGTGGACAATGTTCTTGCCAAGCTGGCGGAGGCGGGCGTGCCTCTGTTGCGGCTGGGCCGGCCGGCCACGGTGCACCCGGCGCTGCAGGGGCATCTGCCGGGTGGCGTTCACTTCCCCGACACCAGCGTCGCCGGCCTCGCAGCCATCGCAGCCGGCGCCCGAGTGGTGAGTATTCCAAAAGTCTTACTTGCCACTTGCAGTCCACATCTCGGCTCCTACATCTTGGCTCCTGCATTTTGAGTCCTTGAGGAATTGTGGTGTCCTGTTTGCGCCACTGCTGGAAGACCTGTATGCATGGTAGGTGGCCCCCGACCCGTGCCTGAGTGGTGCACGTTCTGCTGCTGTATTTTATTTTAGAGGCGCTGCTGTTTCGTAATTAGGCGAGTAATTCACATCTGGCAGCTGCATCTGCCTGCTTCCGGACACCAGGTTTTTCCCTGCTGCAGAAACACCTTTAGGGGGTATTTCAGTTTTTCGTGCACTGATTGCATCAATCAGAACGCATGTGCTGACTCAGCTGACCAAGAGCTCGTTCTCACAGACCTGGAGCTATTGCTCTCAAGACATGTAAACAGGTAATCGTGCCCATGCAAACGCGATGCCATCAGTTCCTCTTAGAAGCTTTGCCCCTTGCTCGCAGGTGGGCTGCACCTGCCTGAGCGTGGGCCACCCGCTCCTGGTCGGCAAGACCTTTGACGTGTGCATCATGGACGAGGCTGGGCAGGTCAGCGCCCCGCCCTGTCGCCATGTGCCACATTTTCTGCTCATTCAACACAATAGAAATTACGAGTGGAACACCGCCATTGCATAACCACACGACACTCTTGCTGCCCAGACACTCTCAATCAACAAATCTGCTTCTGAGACATGAACACGTGGCCAAGCCCTTGGGGCTTGCAGACTGTCACGAACTCGTGCCGAAGAAGCATGCTGATCTCTGAGTCTGCTCAATCATTCAGCACTTATGTTGCTGTCAGACTCGCTGAAAATTATTTATGATAATCAACGGCAGAAGTCATCTGCGCAGTAGACACTGCCAGCTTTTGTCTTTGAGACAAGTCGTCCTCAAGACACAATTTTCATTTCGAAGATTGATGGACCCTCAACGTTCTGTGTATATTCTCAAAAGTGGACTGTCAAGATTGTTGCGCGCAGGTGACGCTGCCGGCTGTGCTGGGAGCGTTGGGACTGGCGCGAAGCTTCTGCCTTGTAGGGGACCACTACCAGCTGCCGCCCCTCGTGCAGAACCGCGACGCGGCCGCCGGCGGTTTAGCGCAGAGCCTCTTCCGCCGCCTGTGCGAGGCCCACCCGCAGGTGTGAACTCGCTCTCTCTGATCTAGAATTAATCCGATGAGCTGAATGACCAGCTTCTGCAGCAGATCTGCCCAGTCTATTTTCATCAAGCTGCATACTGCCCCTGGGCTGCCATGCATTTGCGTCTGGCAACAGGAGCACAGCTACAGTGGGGAGGCTGTCACATGCCACATGCTGTTGCCCCACAGTATTTTCCTCTTCACATGCTGCCTGGTAATGACATGCCGCAACTGGGCAAGCAGAAGAGACTATCAGTTAATCTATTATTAGAGGCAGAGGGGCAGGATTAAGCTTGCTGCACACGCTCAGCTGCAGATGCATTACGCCCCGAGGCGCCTTATTGAGACATGCGCAGGAGCTGTGCAGGCCCAGTTCATCCCTGCAGCATCCCTTTGCCATATTATCAACGAGACAATCTGTGACTAAAGTGAATATAATTGATCGCAGGCGCTGATAACGCTGCGGTCGCAGTACCGCATGGCCGCTGACATCATGTCGGTGGCCAATGCGCTCGTCTACAACGGCGAGCTGCGCTGCGGATCCTCTGCCGTCGCGGAAGCTTCCCTGCAGCTGCCCCATCAGCTTCCTCCCACCCAGCTCCCCCAATGGCTCCAGCAGGTCAGCCAAAGCTCCCTACCATTATTAAAGGCACTGCCTGGATGACACAACAAAAGCAAATACACCTGTCGGAGTTCATTATGACTGCACGTTGCGCTAGGGCAACTGCTGCCTGCATTGATGCCCCTGCTGGGTTGCTTCCTCCTTTTCATACATCTTCCAGCAACTATCCATACTCTCAGGGCTAAGTGTCGACCACAAATGCTTCACACTTATCCAGCTTCGCATGGTGCCCAGGCGCCTTTACACTGGGGCAGATGCTGCCTTGATACTCACCCTGCGCGGTGCCTACAGTTTTTGCACAAGAAATGTTGCAGCATCCTCCCTGATGAGGGCATGGCCGTGATTGGCGCCTCCTCCCTGTCCTACAGACGGATTCAGCAAATCTCCTTAGTTAAAGGGCAATGATATCTGTCAACAGGTGCTGGACCCTGCGCGGCGAGTGCTGTGGCTGGACACCGACGGCGTTCCTGGGCCCGAGACGCGCGCGGCCGACAACACATGCAACGCCACCGAGGCCGCCGTCGTGGAGCGCATCGTGGAGGCCCTGGCCGATTCCGGCATTCCCCTTGACTCCATCGGCGTCATCTCCCCCTACCGCTCCCAGGCGCGGCACCGCTGCATCTGTCCAGGAGTCTGCCGTGGCCTGCCCTAAGGGATATCGCAGCACTTGAAACTTCTTGCAACCTTCTCTTGTCTGTCTCGTGGGAGCATTTCTGGAATCTGCTGGTTGAAGATCCAGGGCAGCATTGACACGCCATTATCTGATTGAAGCATTCTTGTTACTACCTCGGGAGCTGCAAGCTTTGCCGGCGTCAACCTGCTGACAGCAGAATATCAATTACAGGCGTTAAGAATGCGTCAGCTACCGAAATCTGGCGCACAGCAGCGCTGCAGTGATGACTAACGCTGGGCTGACATGTGCGCGCAGGTGGCGCTGATGCAGCGCCAGGCGGCGGCGCGCGGCTGGGCCGGCCTGGAGACGCTGACGGTGGACAAGTGCCAGGGCCGCGACAAGGACGCAGTGATCGTGTCTCTGGTGCGCGGCAACGCAGAGCGCAGCGCCGGGAAGCTGCTGGCCGACTGGCGCAGGATCAACGTTGCGCTGACGCGGCCGAAGGTGAAATTGGCGGTGATCGGCAGCCCGGCAACGGTGGCGAGCGTGCCGGTGCTGGCCGCGCTCTGGCGGCTGTGCTGCGAGCGCGGCTGGGCCGTGCGTCTGCCGCAGGATGCCCCGCAGGGATGACTTAGACTTGATTTTTTTACCATTTGAGTACATGCAATCAGCCCTGGGCGGCTGGAGTTGATGTTTAGTCTCCTTCCTTCAAATTCCCTTCCTTCTTCAGATGAAGTGGATGCATCTGCCCATATTGTGATGTTGATTGCATGTGCTGTGGGCATGCATGGAGATTAGAATGGTGTCTTGTGTCAAAGCTGTGTAGGAAGTATTGGCCAGGCCTGCAGCGTGCATATGAATGTTAAATGAGCATCCCTTAGGGGTGCGCGCATGCTGCTGTTGAAGCCTTCGTATTGAATCCGGTCACCAGTATAGCTTGATTATAAAAACATTAGTGAATTCAAGAGTATTCCAGCTTTCTACATCTGCTGGACGGATGCTAGCGTGCTCAAGGGATGGGCCTAGGCATCGAGCCGGCACACGCCCTCAAGACTTTTACATCATCACAACATGTGAACACCTGATCTGCAAAGACACAATTGTTTCATGCCCTTTCACTTTCTCTTAAAACCCGAGACCCACTGAAAAGAAGATCAGCAAGCAGCAACTTGGCTGCAGCAATTTGCAATCCGGATGAGATCAATGATCATGTACAGTACATGCATCACCATCAAACCCATGAGATGCCCCAGGCTAGCAAAACCGTGTATGCTTAGCACAACATGCAATTTTAGATTGCATGAGATCGGAGAAGATATTCTTTTCTCAACCCTTGACAAGTCATGAGCTCATGTCAGGGCCTGATCAGCACCACCTCAAAGCATTGTAGACAAGACCAACCTAGGCTTGCACATAGACTCCAATCACAAGTTAGTAAGCGCACACCCCTCTCATTTCTCAGGTCCAATCATCAACATCTATTAGACTCAAAAGGATGTGCCACCTTGTTGCAATTGATCCAATTATTGAATGACAGTTCTCAAGACAATACAAGGCCATTGGGCCAACATCCAATCTTTGTTCAAGGGCATTTCCACCTGCCATCATACACTCATCAAACGCAAAACAATGTTGTCCTGAGTTGCTATCTATAGTGCTTTGAGTTGAATCTTCACCCGCCTGCTTGCTTATAGGAACAGGCGTCAAGACTATACCGTCAAGACTACGCTGTCTTAACAATACCATCAAAATTATCAGCAAAGTTGCTGCATGCACAACATTGTGAGAGTAACTGATCAGCCTAATTCAAGAGCAAACGGCTTAAGTTCTCAAACGCACGGAGCAGGACTCAAGATGAGTTTGGTTGTACTGTGTTGCATCGTCAAGTTTGCGCAACGGAGAAATTCACTCGACAGTCACAACGGCACAAAGCCAACGATCCTGCAATAAAGGCTGCTGATGGAAGAAAGACTGCTGCTGCCTCAAAGCAAGCGAAAGAACTCCATCTGAGATCATGCATTCTAATCCTTACTGCCGCCGCCATGCATATTTCTCATGTACCCATTGCTGGCAGACATGTTTCCTCATTGAGGCATCTACAGCCAGAAGGGCCAGACCATCGGAAGGGGCAGAGACCATATACACATGCCTTTCATGATACATAATTCCCCAATCTTTACTCCGAATGACAGTGACACTGAGATCTCAGCACAATAAAGAATTGCAGGGCGCCTTTCCAGCAAAGCCCTTACTAAACAGCACAGTATGCCTTGCTCTCCATTATGTACTCCGCATGACACTCCTCACCGCAATGCCAAAAAATTGGAGGGCGCCTGTTTAGTAAGGCCCATAGAACACAACTTATCCTGGTATCCTACACGTTCTCAAGGTCAAGAGCCACAACAGTAAATGCCTGCAAATGAGTCTAAATCCCATAATATCAAATGCCTGACAAACAACATGGCGCCATTTTGCTGCCTTGCACGCCTAATACTGCACCTGCTTTGCAGGTACCTCATCTTCTCCTTCCCTAAAGCACCTGGAACACAACATTCTGCTGGTGTCCACTACACAGGTGGGCACAACAATGGGAGAGGCTATTGAGCTTCACCATGCCTTCTTCTGGTTTCAACCAGAATGCTTTGGAAGGCCAGAGGGCAGGACATCCCATCCTGTTATGTACAGCAGCACCATCATGACTATACTTCACAGTACTTAATGAGAAGCTCATATTGCTCTTGTACACTTAGACACTCATGCCTGTGAGCATCTGCCAGAGGAAACAGCAAAAATCCCTAAATCTGCAACCACATCAAACACCCTTTCTGAATTTATGGGTGTCCTCTCTCACTGCTGCTGATTCATCTCACTTGGGCAGCAAGCAGGTGCCTTATTGAAACCCAGATGCCTTGCATAAAACTTCAAATTCAGGAGCCTTCAGCCGGCCTTGCCACCTGCTCACATGTGCCCGTAAGCAGCGCGCACATGTCGGCTGCGAGGTGGCACATGTGTGGCAGGGGGGAACCCATAGACCGGGGGGTCCGCCCCCCTCAGCGGTGGCGCCGGGGGATCCACCCCCCCGGCAGAATGCAGGTGGGCGGCCACCGCAACTGGGTCGCGAAGATTGGTGGCCAGGTTGTGCATGAGCAGGCACGCAGTCTCACGGTCGATCGGCGCCATCTGAGCCAGCACATCCCAGTGATTGATCTGCGCGCACACCTGCACGTGCCAGACACACTTTCAATGTTACATGTGAAAGCAGTGTTGTGTAATATGAAAGCTGTAACATGTGCCTATTATAACATGCTCCCCAAGAGGCCAGATGCGTCCACAGACAAGCTGCAGACAAATAGAGCTGCTGCTATTGTGCTGATAGTGATGGCCTCAGTGCACAGATGGTAATCACATGTACAAGCTGCAGAGCACATGCAGTGACTCCTGCTTCAGCCTTGCACGCAGAGCCAGGAAATCATCTGGCAGAAAGGAGCGCATGCTGCATTTCCTTGAGCCATGAGCCAAATGTGAAGCTTGCAGGAGACAAGTGCATACACGCAGGTTCATGATCTGTCCCAGTGGTGCATGAGAGGGCAATGAAAGCGGCTGATTCCCATGTGTCATGTCCCCCTCTGAACAGTCCTTCCCTTGGAAAAATTGCGCACCGGGTCAAAGAGGCTCCCGAGGAAGGCGTAGATGGTGGCAAAGTCCGTCTGGCAGTGCCGCGCATCGTACGCCGGCCGCTCGGCAACCATCGGCGAGTGAGTCATTTCCGGCCTCCGCGCCGTCACGGCAGGTGTGATGGGGTGAGCGAGCAGGGGTGAGTAATGCGCGGCCTCCGGTGACTCATAATAGCTTTTCTCCTGTGGCGAGTGATCTCGCGCATTGTAGCGCGTGGCTGCGCTGTCGCCCGCGCTCTCCTGCATCGCAATTCGAATTTAACCTCGAGCTGCTTTCTGCGATTTGAACTTCAAATGTCCATATCGTAGTTACAAGCCTGCCAAAGCCTCAAGGCTGCCGTGAGAGCGAGCCGGCACCTCCCATGCTGCAGATATACGCACTGGTCTGCACTCAGAGTAACTTTCTCTGGTTCCGGTGTGAAGCAGACCTTTGCACAATATATCATTGAACTGCGCACCAGGGTGGTTCTGGAGCCATGTGCTTCGCGCTGCGACATGGGCGGGGGGCTGGTTGACACAGCGTCCTCTTCTGGCGCAGCATAGCTGAACGATGGCTTCGCTGGCTCGGGCCCATGCAGCTCCTAAATCAATTGCACCCAACTCCGATCATCCATTGCTGGAAGATTTAAACCTTGACGATGTCAATCTAACATACCAGCGGAGGTGAGCACATTGCAGCGCTCAATTGGGTGAAGGTCTGGGTTGAGGGCATTGGGCCACACAAGTGATGCTGAGAAAGAATGAGGGAAAAAATGGGATCTGAGCAGGGGTGTTGCCTAGGGGTGTGCGCACCAAGCCGAGAATGTCTGAGAAGTCTGGGAAGTCCAGGTTGAGAGGAGAGGGCAGCCGCGGCCGGTCAGTCTCATCCTGCCAGCTGGCAGTGCTGCTTGTCTGTTGCGTGTCAAGCAGCTTCCCTGCCGAGCACCGCCCGGGCTCCTGACAGGCATATACATATTCAAACGCTTGATCAGATTGGGAGCTGATGTTTGATTATAGCACCAAGGAGGATATCCCTTCTCTTGCGGATGATGCCATCAGTAGGAAACCATTTTACACGCAGCATGTCTGCATATGTACCCTGCCTTTGGCAGGAAAAGAATGTAATGCAGTAGCAATGTAATATTGGAAGCGAGTTGCTGAAGCAGAGTGACAATGAGACCGCACCTTAGTAGTCACAGGTGGCGGGAGTGTATCCTGCAGCCCGAGGTCTGGCAGAGTCTCCATGCCGCCGAGGAAGTCATCGCTCAGGTACTGGTTCACCTGCGCAAATAATACTTTTTGACTCCTCGATCGAGGACCCTTCAGGGACATTATGGGGGATCAGCTGACTGCTATCAACTTGGGACTTATGTGCAAAATTCCCTTCAGCCAAAAAGTGTTCCCCCTTCTTGCCACACTCTGCAAAGGGTGACAAATAGGTTGCATCAGGGCCCAAGACAATTTGCAAGACCAACAGGCAGTGCGAGCGCCATGAAGGGAGAAAGGGCTGCCTGGCGGTGTAAACATAGTGCATTGACAAAGCAGCCATCTCTCAGCCCAGGAGCACTAAGTTAAACAGTGTGCAGGCCTGACAAGATTGCATAGTCACAGGAGGAAGCTGAGCGGGCAGCTGCACCTCTAAGAATTGGTGAGGAGGTGGGGAGCGGGCCAGCACAGAGTGCGCATGAACCTCAGATGCCTCAGTGCTTGGAGAGCCTGCATCGCCTGGGACAAAGCACGATGATGGTATCATGTGGCTGCTGCCCTTCCTGCTGCTGCTCCTCTCCTGGCCTCAAAGAGCCCCACAGCTTGCTTGTACCTGTCGCAAGAAGGGGGATCAGGGTCATATCAGCTTTCTGAAAGAAATCGTAGACCGTCGACCACGTTTGATACGAGCTAAGGTCATCAAAAACGTGGACACAGACTAGATGTGCACCAATCAAGTCTGTCAACCGAAAAGGCAGGCAGACAAGATCCACTGGGGGATGCTTTCCTGCCATTGGATACGTTTCCTATTAATTGTTCCAAGAAATTGTCCTGGACTAAGGCAGCTGCTGACAGATGCCCGGACCTGGTTCCTTGTTTGAGTCAAGCCCAGGTTTTCATCTGAAGGAATATGTGGTCAGGTTGCTCCGAGACAATCTTGGAAACAACAATCATCTTGCAACCAGCTATTGAGGTGCATTGAGCATTGATTGTTAGATCAAGAACATCATTCAGATGCCTGCCCCGCTGACGAAGGTGGGCGCGTGCATCAAAGACCTAGGGACTGTCAACCGCACTCCCAGATTTCCGCAGCAAATATAAGACTTGGATCAACATATGAGTAATACAGTCATATATAAAGGCTTTCTTCGCGGGATCACCATCCCACTGGGGCAAAATATCGGCGCCGCTACTGCGGGGAACTTGCTCGAGTCTTTAGTGTCCTGGGACCCAAATCTTCTGTGTACCAGAACCAATCGCAATTATCAACTCACTGCTAAACATGCTGAACGTCCTGTGGACGTCCACATGACGAGCCTCACGCACCGGTTCGGTTCCGATGGGGCTGCGAAGGCGCGCCCTTAGGCTTTCCTGCGGCAACCGCGTTGCCACTTCCTCCAATGCCTCCAACTTTTGAAGCTTCTGTAGACAGTCTTCTAACGCTCTACGATCCTCTCGCACGATTGCAGGAAACATTAAGTATCACAAGATCGAAATCAAGAACATTACGGAGTGATATTTCCCGAGGCGAGGCAGAGAGGGTGGGCCACGATACGCACCATATCTATCCTCGATGGATGCCACGATGAAGAAAAAGCTCTTGTTTTGACATCCTTACTTGTTAAAATTGCTGTGATAGAAAATAATGGTCTCACTCACTGGAAGTGCTGGAAGCTTGGGATGTACTCAACTCTGCCAGGTGTTTACTTGATACTTTAGCAGATGTGATTTCTGTTCACTTTTATGGCTTGAGTGCTTTGCTCGTCACTTTTAATATTTGAATTCAGCTGAAATCACCGTCCTTTGCACGCAGTGCCGCGTTCAGCATAGAACATGTACCAGCACTCGATGGAGAGCACCCAGAGCCGAGAAAGGTGAGACTTTGGATGCGATCGGCACACTCCTCTGTCAGCTTGTTATCCTGCTCTGAAAATTGCGTATGGGAGAACAATACCAGGCTGCTTTTTCTCATCACTCACGCCTGCAGCTGTCCTTGCAGCGGAAGATGGTGAGGAGGCTTGCTCAACCAGCTCTCAGCCGCAGCAGCAGCATGAGCAGCGTTGCAATCACCGGCTAATCGCAAATCGCCGCCAAACATTAGCCCTGGTTCCCGCTGCCCTCCTTGCGCTGCAAAGATCTGGTGCTGACGCCAGCGAAGGTGCTGCTCTTGCTCACACTGCAGCAGTCTTCCCTGAAGCATACACTATAGCAAAGCTTACAAGCCTCGTCATCTGTTCCAGTGCGCAATCCAAAGAGCGCTTCTTTGAAGCAGTGCTGCAGGATGCGCAGACTATCCCTCAGGGCTGGGTCTTTACAGGAATAAATGGTCTCAAATACAAAGTCGAGGATTGAAAGCAAACATACGCTGCATGCATCAATCCAGGGGAGGGCGGCGGAGGTCCCGATGACATCCCGCTGTGCAAGGAGTGCTTGGGAGCCGGGGTGACGCCGTGCGACATGTGTGGCGGCACCGGCAAGTGGCGGGCGCTGTCGCGCAAGCGCGTGAAGGACACTTACGAGTTTGTGGAGTGCCCCAACTGCTTTGGCCGCGGCGTGCGCGTCTGCGGCGTCTGCTTCGGCACTGGTCTGCGCAACGTGCGCGGGCTCTTGCGCCGTCCGGAGGCCACCGGCCTGGTCGAGAAGATGCAGCATGGCGAGCTGCGGCCGGGTGCGTGCACATGCAGACAGAACAACTGCCCTGATCTCAAGGCAACCACCAACTAATCTGTCAGAACTGCCAGCTTCATAAATGGCAATAGCCAGGGCCGGAGGTGTTTTTTGTTTGCAAGCATTACATTGTAACTGCAAGGCAGCCCGTCCTCCATTCTTGGCGCTCGCACTGCCTTGTATGGCCGTGCTATCAGATGGGATATGCCATGGCCTGGCATTTTGTCTGTCCAGTCATGACGCGCCCTGCATGCGCACTGTCCTGGGCTCTGCTCACATTGCGCTTTGCAGGTTGCAATGGGCTTGCCTGCAGCTTGTCGCAGAGTACTGATTTGGTGTGAATGTTGCTCAAGTTTTCCTGCTGTCATTGCGGTGTGGCTCACATTGCTGTGGCTGTGGTGTCCCACAGGCGAGGTACAGGAGATCTTGAGGGCAGCGCAGCGGAAGAAAGCAGCTCCAAGTGTTTGATACATTGATTACCACAGTCCTGGCCAAGAGTTGCAGGTTAATTTTCAAGTGTTGATAGGGTTTTCTGTTTCAAGCATAATTGGAGGTGCCATTATTTTGAGGCTAGTACGATACAAGAATTTGGAGACCATTATTGTGGGAATTGGACAGCTGCACAGCTGAATTCAATGAAGGCCTCTGTTAGCATCGTTCTGAACGTTCTGAAGAAGCTGTTAGAGATGAACTTGTAACATTTTCATTGAGCAAGTATTTTCAGTCCTTCTGCAGCGGTCTTGCAGTATTCGAGCAGCATGGAGAACCCGAACCCAACGAGTGGAAAACCCAAAAAGAGACTTGAAGCAGGGGGAGTAACTCTAGAAGAACTTTCTTCTAGAGTTACTCCCCCTGCTTGAAGAAAGGGCTAGGAATCGAACTTGCATCTCTGCAAAGCAAGCGTCGGGAGCCAAGCTTTTCAGAACAAAGCTCGTACCGCGGCAGCCAAGCTTTCAGCTCAGAGCTGAAAGTTTCCACTTGTGATGACGTGAGTACTTCACAACATTATATAACCCTATATTCAGTTTGAAGAAAAAATGGAGTGCAATTTGCCATCAATGTCTGTGAGAAACCTCAGCGATGCGCACCCTGACACTCTCCATTATAATTATATCGGCCACGCCGCTCAGAGCGATGACCGCCCGGCCAGCGCTGCAGCCGCGCACACGCGGGACCTCGATCGCCGCCGCGCCGTCCGGCGCCGGCTGCCGGAAGCAACGCAGCCAGTGGAGCAGCGGCGCAACCGCGTCCCGCAGCACCGCCATGCATGCGTCAATGCAGACCCAACGAGATCATCGAGGAACATGATGTTTCTATCATTAGTCTTGTGAAAGCCAATGATAGAAATGTAATGAGTCCAGCACCAAGACCGGCAAGCATGCTCTGTTTGAGCAGTTTGCCTCTTGTATCACCCTATGTCGAGCCACATCCTATATCCTGCACCTCCTAAATCGCCCTCGTTTCCTCTCACCACAAGCTTGTCAATCAAGATGCCAGTATGCATATACGTGATGCATGTGCACGAATTTGGCCCTGAACAACTTGTGTGCAGCTCATTGCACTGCACTTTTAGCACGCTTGCGCGATTGCATTCTTTGATAGGTCAGATGCAGCACTGATAGGAGATTAGGTCCTCGAATGGATCTGCAAAATCATTGCTTTGAATGCTGCTGGATTTTGTTGTATCCTGCTTGAAAATTCACAAGGCCAAAAATGGACGAAAGACTGTTGCAAGATGACTGTACCACATCATTTTCATGATGGCTTATTTGGCAACTGCTTCCCAGGGCGAAGCCGTAGCCAGATCCTGGCCGTACTCATGCATGATGACCAAGGTACACAGCAGCACCGGCGGGAGACTGCCACCGGAGCTGGTGGCTCAAAATTTGAGGCTCAAACATGTGCTTTCTGATGTCAGTACTTCCTCATGATGATAGATCAGCTTGTTGGGCAAAAAACCAAAATGCAAAAAAAAACACCAGGCCGGGGGTTTGAACCCCCGACTGGTGCTTTTTTGGATTATCGCTCACTGGGCAGGCACATATTATCGCTCACTTGCAATTTAACATTGCACAGAAGCTGACCATTCAAGTTTATGTAGCGCATTCTCGTTCTGCGTGATGCTTGTCGGGCCTGTTCACACAAACCTCTTCAACGCTATACGGTGCCCATGTATGCACAGTTGCAACATAGGACATCAGGTTGCCTGAGGTTGGGCATGCATCAAGTAGGTGTTAGCTGGGTGTATGCACATATATGCGCCATGCAACACACAAGTCATGATGAGCTGATCGTGACAAAAGTTGAGTAGCCTAGACTTCTCAATGCTCTGGCTCTTTGTGCCTATATTATGCATCGAGAGCTCTTGCATGCACTGCACTACTAACTGAACATATGAGACCCAAACGCTGCATCCAGGCACTGTATATATACTGTGGCAAGCACCGAGGCCATACTTACGATCTTCTTTTAGAACTACTTCGGAAGGGTTGTTTAGTTGCCTCCTTCCCTCCCCTTGGGGACGACCCATCGGTTGTTGGTTGTGTGGGAGGTGCTGCTGCAGATTCCCAAGGAATATACTTCGACAGCAGGTAGTTCGAACGGATGACAAACAGAAAAGACTCGACGCCTAGCATCGGAAAAATGCTGTGATAAGGTGAACTCTGGACTACAGAACTTAAAAATACGGTGCTTCTCGAGGAATCCTCTTTGGCGAGGCGTCGAGGTGACCTTGGTGGCCAGGTGGGTGCAATGCCTTATCCCAGGTGTATTAATCAGGGTGTGTGGCGCTGCCCACAGATCCTGGAGCACTTAATACGACGGTTTACTGTTCTCTGTCGCTTGTGATGCTCACATTATGCGTTGCTCTACTATTCAGCTGCCAGCCACGTTCCGACTTGCTAGCTACCATGGGTATCTGTATCGGCGCAGGAAGGTTGCTCATGTCATCCAACCAAGCAGTAAATTCGATGTACTGTGATATTGTATGCTGTTTGTGATGAGTCTGAATAATTGTCGAGGTCCGAGCAAGGTTCAGCACAGCCATCCCTCTCTACGGCAGTATGAGCGTGCACGCAGTAGCAGCCTTTGGTTACAGCGCTATATCCATAACGTCATGTTATTCGTTACAGTCCTGTTCAGTTTTGGGCTTTTGCCATTAGCAGGAGAAGCGACCCGACCTGTCTAGCGAGTTTACATAACAAGATGGTGCGTCTTGTCGCGACTGTCTTGGTCTTCATCGCAGCGCTCCACGCCGCCTCAGGTTCCCCTTTTCTTAAATAATTCACTGCTATGACAAAAATTCTGCTGCTTTATTCTCGCTACAAAGATTCGACCCTGCTGGACTCCTTCTGGCAGATGTTCCCTTGTCCCACCAACAGTTGAGCGAACGGATGCATTTGGAGATGCTGAATCAGCCCTTGGCACTTGCAAGAAACCTTCGAGCGTCTACTTTAGTCTTGCGCAGCCTCAATTTGCTGAAGGCTGCAAGTTGCTTCACAGGTACCCTTGATGCCATCAATGCTCTGAGAGAGGGTGCAGCGGGAGCCGCCCGCCGGGCAGTAGACACAGTGAGGGTGAGCAGTCGTGGCTTCCCTACACGCGCTTTGCATCACTAAACCATATCTTCTCGCTGATACTGCCAGTACAGGATGTCCTACTCACTCATGAGCACTGTTATGCACAAAACATGCACTCTTACGTATCTTTCCAGCATGGGTGCGGTGCCATTGACTGGAATGCAGCACATCATCAGGTGGAATGGCTTACTTGATTTGAACGTTGTGTTTGCTCATGCAGGATGTGATCATCCCAGGAGACTCCAGCTCAGAGCCAGCGCCCACGTTTGAGGTCTGCCGCATATTTCCTACCTGTGCTCTTCACAATTGTTTCCCACATGACAATAACCCCGTTAGATCAATGGAATCTGTGTTGCCTTTGGCGGTGCAATACTGACGGATACATCCTCATATATGTATCAACATCCTGCTGCCTGATGTGCAGCTTGGTCTGTACAAGTAAGTCAGTACTTACTAAGTTGGTCAGTGGAAAGCGCTGTGGGGCTCAGCGTATCTTCTTCTGCTGGAAATGCAGGTGCCTGTTGAGGTTGGCTTCCCCAGCCTCGACTATCAGAAGCACAAAATTCTGACGGCCCCAACCGCCATCCTTGACGGTGAGTCATTCTGGCCCAATTTTGTGATCGGACATCTAAAGAATCTGCAGAGAAATTGCCTACGCTACACAGTGCTTTTGGGAGAAGGAGGATCACATGTGCGTGCCCACTGCTGGCAGCTTGGCTGTCGATGAGCACGCAAATGTCAGAGCTGCTCAGTGTTGCCAGACCCTTTGACTGACTCTATTTATAGATGCATTTGCCTTGTTCTGGCAGCCTCCTCATCTCAAATTTAAAAGTCTGAGCCGCTCACACAAAGAAAAGGCGGTACCCTGGCCTTGCAGGCAAGGAGTGGCCTCTGAACTACAACACGCTACTGAGGACTGGTGACAAGGCCAACCCGGATGAGAAGTTTGCCTTCGGCCAGCACGTCGCCCAGAACGGCGACCTTGTCTATGAGGTGACAGATCTGCCACAACTCTGAGGCTCATATCAAAACAAGAAGAGAAAGAAGAGGAATTCAGACTTTGCTTCCACTTCTCTTACGGATTCTGCTGCATGCGTCATTCCTCTGCATCTCCTGTGCATCTCCAGGCAGATGTCCTATGCGCTGATGATCTCTGAACCTTCAGAATTCACTCAGACTTCATTGCCATGCAAGAATTGACTCCAATGCAGTTTTGTGAGTTAATGTCTATATTCCTGGGCAGACAGCTGCGGACGGCAGACCTGCCATTCAGAGGTTGAACGATGGCTCCATTGTTGGCGCGTACTCCTTCAGCCAGAGCCCAGACTTCACATCTCTTCTGCCGGTAAGCCCATATTCCTGAGAAGGAAAGGAGTTTGCGCGCTAACTTTCCTGTTGAGGTGTACGTCATTGCTTTTTGGTGGTCAGCTTGTCATGCTGCAGATAAACGGCTTCAAGCTGTGCCCAATTCCCACCCGGCTGGCGGGGGCCGGTACAAATACTGAGCACCGTGCCCACGGTTGATTAAGTCTTGCTTGGATCTGGCAAGCAAGTCCATCAAGGGGTAGGATTTTGTCAGCCTTTACTACAGCCTGTCTGCAGACGCACCTTGCTTCTGGCAGGAACAGCGTGTAATAATAATAATCCCCCCCACCCAAGTCTATTCTATGGGTCAATGGGCGTGTTCGCTGCAAGGCCACAACATGTCAGAACTTGTGGCCACAAATTGTATCGTGACCTACCAGTTGAGAGCTTTTCTGTGGAGTGTAGGTCGGCGACAGGCTCTTCTCCTTCGTTCACTTCGAGTCTTTCGGGCCCTTCCAGGTGTGGAGTGGTTCTCTTCCACGCTCCTCTGAAAATTCTCTGCTGCAAATTGATCAGTGCGGAACTTTTCAACCATGGATTCCTGCAATGCAGCCCTGAATAAGAAGATTAGTCACACCATACTTCCACTCAGTACCTGCCATCAATGTTCAGATCCTGAGCTATTGTTTGCTCAAAAGAGAGTCAAAGAAAAAACACTCACACCTGCAGAAAATATCAGAAGCTTCAAGATGAGTCCATGCATTCATGCAACTGCTTGATTGATAAATATTAGTATTATACAAACTTGTTCCAGTCCAAAGGGCTAGGTGCGTTGCAGCAACCTCTCAATGACTCCCCTCCAGCCTTTCCTGTTCTGTTCTGGCACTTTCTCCGTTGCAAATCTCACATGCAATGAGTACACAAGAATGCCGGCGCTATGCAGGCGTACTTCCTGGAGCTGAAGCAGGACAAGGAGACGTGCAAGCTGAGCGTGATCAGTTCCGCCCCCACCAATTTCTCCGACTGGGGTGGCCTGTGGACGCCCTGTGCTGGGTCTGTCTCCCCCTGGAACACCCACTTAGGCTCTGAAGAGTATGAGCCAAACGGTGAGTCCTGCTGCTGCCCTCACTCGTTTACTCTGGCCTTCTTGACAAGGTCCTTGAAGGTTTTAAAACCAGTGTATTTGGCAGTTTTGGTGCACATAGCCAAATGTTAGAATTAGGTGCTGCAGAAAGGAGGCTAGTTCATAGCCTGCTTTGTTGCGTTGTCTGTCACCCGAGCATGGAGATGTGGCACAGTGACTGCTGTAAGAGTCTGATATTATGCAGCCAACCATGTCCTGGGAAATTGATTTACCGTGTTTATGGTAAAAATAACTGGTTTTTCAAGATCATGGATGTGGTGGTTGTGGTGCAGGTCTGGCATTTACTCGCAACACCATCGCTGAGCTGAGGGGGGGCCTGGACAGCTACCAGAACCTGCTGCTCACCTCCCAGATGAAGTGAGCCCTTATTCGGCTCTGCAGTCGCAATTGTTCGAATGCACACAATTCAATCTATCTGCACACATTTGACCCGTGCTTCCCCTGCTACCGGACACGTCTGTGCTATGAGCTGGGTCTACAGACTCGGAGTGAAATCAGTCCTGGAAGCACGACTTATCGATAATGTCTTTGCTTTGGAGGGATTTGGTACTCAGTCGCTGCGTCAGCACGACTAAGAGGCGTGCATGCATGCAGGTACTTTGGCAAGTACCCCAACACGACTACCCTGGCAGACATCAAGACCCTCTTTAAGCCTTACAAGTACGGCTACGCCACTGAGGTGATCACTCCCATCCTTAGCCCAACTCAACAGCTGCAGTGTTTCCCAAATGCAGAATATATATGTCCCATCCATTCGTGCACTGGGGGCATTGTGTTGGCGTGGTGGCTGTTGAGGGCTGAAGTGTGGTTGAATCGGAGACACCATGAGGTTGTGACACAGCTGGTTTGACATTCCTTGCCCACCATCTGCCATGCAATTGCACAGGCGTCCTCTTTGCTTTCAGCAGCAGACAACAGCCATATCCAATAAACGCCTTTAGCCTGCAGCATTTGCTTTCACAGCTTGAGCGGAAGTAGGTGCAGCATTGCAGTCTCAGTCTCAAGTACCATCATCTTTGCATACTAGCACCAGGACCTGCCCAGGCAGAGTACCAATCCTGCGCCACAGGAAAGGCTGGAGTTTATTCTATGCTGAGCACTGCCACAATGCAGCGCAAATTACTGCACCCGTCAATTGCATCAAGCCTCTCAAACACACCCCTTCGAAAGTCACGCTTCTAGCCTGCAGCAATTCCGCTGCTTAGCAAAGGAGTTTCACTTGCAGCGAGCCGCCAGGGCTGTTGTTCCAACTGAGCACTGCCGCGATGCTGCGCAGATGACTGCGTACGCGAACGGCACCAACAGCGTGAAGAAGCATTACGCGCTGGGTCGGATGGCCTGGGAGCTGCCCTATGTCCTGCCCGACAACGTCACGGTCTACGGCGGCGATGACGGCGACAACACCATGATGACCATGTTCAAGGTCCGCCCACCCTTTTGTGACCCTTCTCTAGGGGTATGGAACCTTGTACAGTGTTGCTTCACGGTCTCGCTGGCCGTTGTGTTTCGATGTTTGAATTCTGTGCAAGTCCCCTTGCTTTCTTTTGCTCTGGACGCTTACACGTTCAGCCACAGTGAGCATCTCAAAGCTCAATAATTGGTCTTTACAGTTTGAAAAACCCAGAGCAGCAGCAGGGCTTGCAATGCAGATATTAAGTGTCTGAATTTGCAGCATGTCAGAACTTAGTTTAGATCTGATGAAGCTGTATTCCTCAGATGTACATGTGTCTCGCGAGCATCTTGCAGCCTTATCTATGCTACAGTGTCTTCATTTGCAATCACAAGTGACAAACTGACTTTTGCCTTATGCTCTGTCTCTGTAGGCTGCCAAGCCCGGTGACCTGAGCTGTGGAACCCTCTACGCAGCAGCCGTCACACAGCTGACCTCTGAGAACGGCGGCACCTTTGACCTGAGCTGGATCGACCTGGGCTTTGCATGCGAGAAGGACCTCATTCCTCTGGCCAACACCATCCTGTTCACCGACATGTTCGAGACAGCGGTCTACAATGCCACGACTAATTCTTGCCCTGCTGGCTTCACCCGTATCAACACAGGCATGCATCCTCCTCCTTGCACCAGCATATGGTTTCTCTCCTGAAGACCTTCCCACCAAGCACCTCGGTGTTTTATTGATGCATGCCAAGCCCAATTGCTCGATCGTTGGAAAGCTTTTGTATCTTTAAGAGTCGCCTGTGGTTTACAGCCCTTTCTCCCTTCATTTGCACTTGCTCTGTCCTCAGGAGGCTCATGTTTGCCATCCCTTTTGGCTAAATATATTTCGCACAGTCGCCTGAGCTTGCCTAGTGACAGTCTCTGCACGCAGCCACGCAGAGCACACAGCTGTACATATGCTGCTTTTTTTTAGGAGCATGCCATATGTTTTTAGCCCCGGCTGGCGGGGGCCGGTATACGGGCGGTATATATATATACTGAGCACCGTGCCCACGGTTGATTGGGTCTTGCTTGGATCTGTCGGGTCCATCAAGGGGTAGGATTTTGGCAGCCTTTAGTGCAGCTTGTCTGCAGACGCACCTTGCTTCTGGCAGGATCAGCATGTAATAATATTAATATTACTGACACGAGGCTTATGCTTGTGTGCTGTGGTGTGCAGCAATCTTCCTCAACAATGCCATCACCCCGGAGTGCCTCAAGGTGAAGCCTGGGCAAGAGATCAACGCCTCGCGCTTTGAGACCCGGCGCTACGCTGCAATCAAGGGAGCAACCACCGAGTGCGCACTCATGTCTTATGGCCCCCGACAGCCATATTCCTGCTTTAGAAGTAAGAGGCATGCAGTCATCAAGGCAGAGCGAGCGCCAATTCAAATGTGAATTGTGGACAAACAGTACAGCAGTTCCTATCCTCACTATATGAGCATTTGACTACACCGGGCATCTTGGTGCTGTGTTTGGCGCTGCTGTGCAGTAGGGGTCTATTTTATAAATAATAATTTTGCAAATGTGAAAACCCCTGATATCTGCATGTAGACGCCAGTGCAAATTATGGGCTAGCACCTTGGACTTGAAAGGATTGGTTGCATGCAGGTTCTCCAAGTACGAGGGCATCACTTTCTCCCCCAACAATGGTGAGCACATGATATGCAAGGCTTTATGTGCAGGGTTGTAAAGGGCCGTGATGACAGCATTCTTAACGAGTGACTGCGCAACTGATGGCAGTTTCATGGTTCCTGTCAGTTGCCATGGGCCTGCTCCGATCGTGAGTCATGACTGTATGGAGGTGCGCATGTAGATATTTACTGCAATTCTGAAAGCAACAAAGATGCTTAGCGTTTGCTGTGGTGCAGGCGAGTTTGGTCAGGTCTACATCGCAATCTCTCGTGTCGAGAACGGCATGGAGGACAATCGTGTTGGTGGAAATGCCAACCCCACCTTTGACCGCGGCGGCAAGAACTCCATCAAGTAAGCCTTACTTGTGCACACTACCTGGTGTGTCTGATTGGCTTCTTATCTGCCTGTGCTTCTCTCAGAGTCCAAGCCACAAGTCACCTGCTCCAAGGACGGATGGCAGCTGCCAAGCATGTCTCTACTTGTAGTGCATGCATGCAAGACAGCATTGATTGTTTCAAGGTGCTACAGAAGCCTGAAGTTATAATAAAAGAGGGTTTTTTCGCATAGAAATTGGGCTGAATTATGCAGGCTGCCTAATAACCGGTGTGGCTGCGTGTACACTCTGGACGTCAACCAGACGTACGTGGCCCGGAAGATGTCTGCGCTCATCTGTGGGAACACCGCCACTAACACCGTGAGCAGCCCTGGTCCTGTGTCAGAACTTTCTACTAGCAGGCATTGCACCATATATGGAGTTTGGGGTGCTCTAGCGGAGTTTAGCGAGTCTGTTGTCGCTGCCGACCTTGAATCTGAAAACTTGCCTGACAAGGTCACTGACATATGTGTCAGTGTGAGGTTTGGTTGGGTTGTGTTTGTCGCCTTTCCGTCTGTTGTATTGGACTGTTTACCAACAGGCACAGGTGTCAAGTAGTGGAGGCCTCCTCAATCTACAGAGTTGATTGAGCTCCGAAAGTTTTGCTGGTGCAGGACAACCTGAATGCCTGCGACAAGAAGTCTATTTCATCCCCCGACAACCTGTCCATGATGCGCGGATACAACAAGCTCATCATTGGCGAGGACACCGGCACCCACCAGAACGACGTCATCTGGCTCTATGACTTTGCCGTAAGTTCCCTGCTGCGCATGCGATTTTATAAATGCATGTCCACAACGAAATTCCGCCACTTGCATTCCCCTTGAGGGAGAGAAATGATGATGCAAATGCTCCATGTTAGGGTGATATCATAAAACGCTTGTTCCAGCCCTCAAGGCTAGTTGCGTTGCAGCAACCTATATCCAATCCTAATTGAGCCACTTGCCCCATTGTCAACATAAATGCTTGATGCCATGCACATATCCTTCTGCTCTCCACAATTGGGTTGCGAGTGTGCAGCTGGTTTGCACTGCCGATGCATGCATGCAAGGAGCTTGCATGTTCCCCAGTGATATAGGTGACGCCAAATAGCAGATGGTGGCCCCGGCTGGCGGGTTCCAGAACAAATACTGAGCACCGTGCCCACGATTGGGTCTTGCTTGGATCTGGCGAGTCCAACAAGGGGTAGG
>JADEYI010000230.1_pt1 | contig 99879 bp, 83 predicted proteins | sample 8542331 | NCBI WGS metagenome assembly JADEYI01 (sample SAMN16510988, study PRJNA670497) | mine drainage metagenome | isolation source: biofilm near Copperflume 1 | place: Germany: Marsberg coppermine Kilianstollen | collected 2018-02
ATTTCTGATTTACTATATTACCAGATCATGGGTGTCCCATTGACGAAAACAGGAAGAGGTTACTGATGCACTTACCAAAATCAGGTTGTTTCGGAATAGATTATATCACAATGAGCCGATTTGCTTTAATGGAGCAACGAAAAGTTTTCAGAATGCTGAAGATGTTCATAGTCTAATTATTAATGTTCTCATATGGATTGACATTGACTTGGTAAAGTGGATAAAAAATATTGATGAGGTCAGAAAACTAATAGAAAAGGGAAGGAAAATATAGCGTACAAATGACCCACCTCCTCGAATTTTTTGGAAGACTCCACCCGATGTTGGTGCATTTGCCTATCGGAATATTATTGCTTGCAATCGTTTTGATTTTCTTTTCAGAATTCAAAAAGAAAAAGATTTCGCGCAGTGTTTTAAATTTTACTCTTGGTGCTGGCGCATGGTCGGCAATGGCATCTGCACTCACTGGATTTCAGCTATCTCGAACGGGCGATTACGATGAGGTAATTGTCTGGCGACACCAGTGGCTGGGAATAAGTGTGGCTATCGCAAGCCTTGTCCTGTGGTTGCTTTTTCAAAACAGACTTATCAAAAGAAGATTACTAAAATTATCTTCGGTTTTGATTTTAGCCCTCTTGGTAGGCACAGGGCATTTGGGTGCTTCACTCACGCATGGAAGCGATTATCTAACCGAACCTTTATTGGAGATCGGAAAAGCAGAAACTCCACCCATCGACTTTGCCACGTTGGATTTAAACAAAACCCAATTTTATCCGGATGTGATCAAACCTATTCTTGAAAAGCGTTGTGTCTCTTGCCACGGGGAAGGAAAGCAAAAAGGTAAGCTCCGACTCGATCAACCGGAATACATTTTAAAGGGAGGCAAGTCAGGCAAAGTGATTGAGCCCGAAAAACAAGATGAAGGTGAGCTGCTATATCGGATCCACCTTTCTTTAAAAGATAAAGACCACATGCCCCCTAAGGAAAAACCGCAGTTGACGGTTCAAGAATTGGCCTTGCTAAGGCTTTGGATTACTACCGGCTCAGATTTTAGTAAAATGATTTCAGGCATCGTATCAAAGCATCAACTTGACTCTGCATTAGGTAGTCACGACAATCAAGCAGTGTACGTGCCAGTTAGCGAGCCACCTTCACTGGATTGGAATTTAGTTAATGCACTAATTACAAAAGGAGTTTCGATCACTGCGGTTGCACAGGGCAGTAATTATTTGTCAGTCAGTTTTATCAGCGTGCCGAAAGAGGCCTCCAAACTGATCGATGAACTTCCTCCGCTTCGTCAAAATATAATTTGGCTTACACTTAGCGATTGTAATGTAAATGATGATATTTCTCCCGTACTTAAGCAATTCACTAAACTTACCCGCTTGAGCCTGGACAATACCAACTTTAGTGATAAAGGACTCACCGAAATTTCTTCGTTGTCGGAATTGGTTTCCCTTAATTTAAAAGGAACAAAGGTGACTTTTGAAGGAGTAAAAAATCTTGTGACGCTTACCAAGCTTCAAGATTTGTATTTGTACCAAACGAAGCTCGAGGCAGCCGATCGTCAAACGTTGCAATCCATTCTTAAAAATACGAAGATTGATTTTGGTGATTATGCCGTTCCCACCTTGCCAACCGATACTACCGAAGTAAAGCCTCCGAAAAGATAAAGGCATTAAATAAAGTGTGTTGTACAAGCGCACTTTATTTTTTAGCTTTCCTGATGATCAATAAAATAACGCTAATCGGTAGTTGTGTATTGCTGACACTTGCAATCAGTTGCTCAAAGCCAACGCCTCCGCACCGCAGCGTTTCAAAATCCTACGACACACTCGTTGAGTTCTTCAAATCATGGAGAAAATTTCAGCAACCCAATATGAAGGACGGTGTGCCTGATTATTCTATTGCGGCCATGAAGAACCAACAGGAGCAGCTGGTTACATGGAAACAACGGCTAAGTTCCTTTGATACCACGGGTTGGCCAGTGAGCCATCAGATCGATTATTATTTGGTGTGGGCAGAGATGAACGGTTTGGATTTTGACCACCGTGTGCTACAGCCGTGGGTGCGCGATCCAGCCTTTTATGTTTGGTTTTATCCTTCTCCTTCTGATGTTCCGAAACGTGAAGGCCCTGCTATTTTTGGTGCTATTGAATTATCTGGATATAAAAAGCCGTTGTCAGGCGAAGACGCGAAGGAAATTGCTGGGCGTCTACGAAATGCAAAGGCTGTTTTTGATCAGGCCAAAATCAATTTTAAAAGCAATGCCAAAGACTTATGGCTTTATGGAACTCGATCTATACGCGAGCAAAGCAATGACCTCGGTAGTTTTGCGAAATCCATCAGCAGTACTTATCCCGACTTGGCATCCGCTGCAAAAGAAGCGCAAGAATCCTCCAATCAATTTGCCTCGTGGCTTGATCAACAAGCTTCTTCCAAAACAGGTCAATCCGGTGTTGGCAAAGAAAACTATTCGTGGTATATTAGAAATGTTCACCTGGTGCCATACACCTACGAAAGCGAAAAGAATTTACTGGAACGGGAGTTGGCACGTTCGCATAGTGCGCTTCGCTTTGCCGAACATCAAAACCGTAAACTTCCCAAGTTGAATAAAGCGTCCAATGAACAGGAATATAAAAAGTTATTAACTACTGGTGTAGAAGAATACATGGCTTTTTTGGAGAAAGAAGATTTTCTTACGGTGCAACCGTATATGAAACCAGCCATGATGGCGCAGATTTTTGATTTTGTTCCTTCCGATAGCCTTCAAGGTTTTTTTTATGAAATTGATTATCGCGACCCTATGCCGATGCGTGCGCACCATTATCATTGGATTGAAAAGGAGCGGGAGATTCAAGAACCAAATGCAAGCCCTATCCGAAGAATGCCTTTGCTCTATAATATTTTCGATAGTCGTGCTGAGGGGATGGCTACCGCGATGGAGGAATTGGTGATGAATGCCGGACTTTTAAAAGATAGGCAGCGCGCTACTGAATTGGTTTACATCATGCTGGCGGAACGTGCAGCCCGAGGTTTAGGCGGTTTGTATCAGCATGGACTTGAAATGAATTTTAAACAAGCCACTGAATTTGCAGACAAATGGGTGCCTTGGGGCTTGCTTCCTGCAATAGGTGAAACGATTCAACATGAAGAGCATTTTTACTTACGGCAGCCAGGCTATGGAAGCAGTTATGTGGTCGGCAAAGCGGATATTGATAAGTTGATCGCTGAGTATGCCCGTCAGCGTGAAGGTAAATTTTCATTAAAAGAATTTATGGACGAATTTAATACGGTGGGCATCATTCCCGTTTCTTTGGTTTATTGGCAAATGACCGGAAGCAAAGCCATGTTGAATGAAGCACTAAAAAAAGACCTATAAAATTATTCTTATGAAAAAATTCATTTATTCCATTTCATTTCTCCTTTGCACGCAATGGTGCTTGGCGCAAATTTTTAACGGACTAAGTGTAGGGATGGATAATCTCTACCGGTTGTCAAAGGCAAAGACCCGATCTATCAGCCCAGAGAATGTAAATGGTGAAAAAGGAAAGGGAGGGATGGACAAAGAAGGTGTTGCTTCTGGTGCGGCCAAAGGGTTAGGCCAAGGCTGGAAAGTGAGTCCGTTCATTACTATTGATGCAGGCAAAACGCAGACCATTGCTGACATTTCAGGCTCTGGCGCTATTCAACATATTTGGCTCACGCCAACGGGAAATTGGCGCTTTTCTATTTTAAGATTTTATTGGGATGATGAAGTCCAGCCTTCAGTAGAAGTTCCATTAGGCGATTTTTTCGGGATGGGCTTGGGAGAATATGCGCCTCTCAATTCATTGGCAGTTTGTGTGAACCCCGGAAGTGCATTCAACAGTTATTGGGTGATGCCGTTTCGGAAGAAATGCAAAATCACTATTGAAAACATCAACATTGAAAAAGTAACGATCTACTACCAGATTGATTATACGCTTACCGATGTGCCCGATGACGCTGCCTATTTTCATGCACAGTTCAATCGCACCAACCCGGTGAAGTACAAAGATGTTTATACCATTGTGAACAATATTAAAGGCAAAGGCCAATATGTGGGGACTTATCTGGCCTGGGGTGTGCACAACAATGGCTGGTGGGGAGAAGGAGAGATTAAATTTTATATGGATGGTGACAAAGAATTTCCGACCATCAATGGAACAGGCACGGAAGACTATTTCTGTGGCTCGTATGATTTTGATTCAAGAAAAAAAATCAGTGAAGGAGTTAGCGCTGTCAACTACACTGAATTTTCAACTCCGTATAGCGGATTGCATCAGGTCATTCGCGGTGACGGACATTACAAAGTGATGCAACGATTTGGTATGTACCGATGGCATATCGCAGACCCAATCCGGTTTGAGCAAGATTTGAAAGTCACGATCCAAGATTTAGGGTGGCGCGTGGATGGAAGATACCTCGCTCAGCAATCTGATATTTCATCGGTGGCCTTTTGGTATCAAGCCGAACCGCATCAACCATTTCCGAAGCTTCCTGCGAAGGATGAATTGGAGGTTGACTAGGCATTTTTGAAGCGATGAATCACTACTATCTAAAATAAAGAAATGATTCCTATGAAAATTCTGATGGTTGTATTTCTCTTTGCAATTTCTTTCCAAAGCAAAGATGAATATGTATGCACCCCATGTGGTTACGAGTGCGACAAGGAAGTTCATTCCGGTTCCGGGAAATGTTCTTCTTGTGGAATGGACTTGGTGAAAAGATCTTCCATCAAAATTTAAGAATATTGATCTGGAAGCAATGTGCAACAGATTGACAGCCAATCCAAAAGTAGTGTTGCTTGACGTTCTGTCTCCAAAAGAATTCAAAGGCACATCAAAAGACATCCCAACATTCGGGCATTTCAAAAATGCCATTAATATTAATGTTCAAGAATTGGACAAACGGGTAGGGGAACTCTCCAACTATAAAAACAATGAGGTGATTGTATATTGTAGTCATAGCCATCGCTGCCCGAGGGCAAGCTATTTCTTGACGGCACACGGCTTCACGAATGTTAAAAATATGGAGGGCGGAGTTTCTACCTTCACTTCGTCATCCAATCCCGATTGCCTGAAAAAGGCATTTGTTTTTCATTCCAAATGAATGCGTAACAGAACCTACTGGAAAAGGAGTCAGCGCTGATTTGTTTTTGCAGCAAAAAAAAAGCTCAGTATCCCCGAGCTTTTCTGTATAACTAAAAAAAAATAATTAGTCCTTTCTTTTTTCACAATCCACATGACGCGTCAATAATTCCATCAGCTGGTCTGCTAATTCTTTGTTGCCATCGTCATTCAGCGGATCAATGGTGATCGTTCCATCATTGTTCCCGTCTTTAGCGTTCCTGAGATCGACCCCACCATTCGCAACGGCCATTATTTTATCCAATTCCAAATGGATAGCTAGTGTAACGGCACCACCTGAGGTGGATAAAGCAGTGCTGTCTTGGAACTTAGCACCGAATCGAACCCTTTCGTTATGCCAAAATATAAACGGAATTGTTCCGATAGTTCCTGATATAAGGATGGACTTTCCGTTCATGTCACCTGATTCAGTGCTTGACACTAATTTGAGGCTTACTTTCTCATATTTGGCGTTAGGAATGTTCACCGATGTGACAACCTGATCAACAAATGATCCCGAATTTAACAGATCAACGATAAAGGGACCCTTTAATTTTGCGTCATCATTTTCAGTGTAAGCTGAATCTTTCTTGAAATGATGATCCTCATGGTCAAAATCAAAGTGAATATCCCTCACGTTTACTTTTACATCGGTAAGGTTGATAATCGCAACAGAATCGATGCGTGATCCGCTGGAGGCTACCCTCCCACCGATGGAAGTTTTTCCATTTGTGGTAACAGCTGACATCTTAATGGAGGCTGTGGTGGTAACAGCGGGGTCTGTGTTAGTTGAACAACTTGTTAAGAGACTTACACCCCAAAGCACGGTTGATAAAAATTTAATCTGATTCATATTTATTTTTTTTTAAGAATTATGATGTTAATCCCATATTCAAAGAAATGGTAACAAGTTAACGTGGTCAATAGCCATTCTGTTCAACCATTCAACCAGCTAAAAGCGTACTTGGTCGATTTTTAACTCCTATTGCATTCTCTTTTTTATTCTTCATCACTGATCTGTTGAAATGAAGGATTTTTGGAGGTTATTATTCCAAAACAAAAGTAGCTACTGCGCCACTTGGAAGAAAAGTCTCAGCAGATTTACGTTTACATTTAATCACCAAGTTTTTTGGTGTATCGGCTTGATTTGATACGATTAAAACTTTCCTTCCAATGGGAGTCAAGAAGGCAACGTTAGGTAAGGAATCTACGTAGGTCGATGAAATTCTTACCGATCCTGATGGAACGAATTTGGAGGCATGGGCGATGATGTAATAAGAGACGTTTCGGGTTATAGTCTTCCCGATTGTCAACGCACCTTGGCACAAGTCGCAACCGCCATCGGCCGTATGCGGATTGAAGTTTTCATCCGCAGCCAAGTTCCATTCCAAAACATTCTTGCTCCAATTACGCGTAGCACCAACAATAAGGTTGGCCACATGCCACTTTAAATCCTCTCCAAAATTTCCTTTGCCGGAGGTCCATTGTTCGGTGAAATAAATGTTTTTATCGGGGTGCGCATCGTGTACGGTTGAGAGCGCATTCACGTCCCCCAGGTAGAGATGAAAGGCACTACCATCCACAAATTCTTTTGTTATCGGATCATTAAGAATGGAGATGGGATATTCAGAATGATCGGCATTGTGGTCGAATAACAGAATTTTTGTTTTTATTTTCGTTGACTTGAAAGCCGGACCAAGATGACTTTTAATAAATTCATTTTGCTCCTCAGCCGTCATCACCATGCTCGGTGTGTTCCCCGGGTTTTCCGGTTCGTTCTGAACGGTGATCGCGTCAATAGGAATGCCTGCCTTTGCCATCGCTTGAATGAACTTCAAGAAGTAGTTGGCGTACACACCATAATACTCCGGTTTCAGGCCTCCCCCTTTTGCTTGATGATTAGTTTTCATCCAGGTAGGAGCAGACCAGGGGCTAGCCATTATTTTGATTTTGGGATTGATGGACAAAATTTCTTTCAAAACAGGAATCAAATGTTTTTGATCTTCTTCAATACTAAATTTTAGCAAAGAAAGATCCGTCTTTCCGACCTCCATGTCATCATAAGAAAATACATGATCATCCAAATCTGAGGCGCCAATGCTTATTCGTAGGTAACTGATGCCAATTCCATTTTTATCGGAAAGAAACAATTCTTTAAGCAAAGAAGACCGCTGTTCGTTTTTCAATTGATGGATCAGGCCGGCACTTCCTCCGGTTAAAGCAAAACCAAAACCGTCTATGGTTTGGTAGATAATGCTTGTATCAATTTCAATGGTTGCACCTTCAGCAATTTCATTTTTAAATATCAGGCCTTCGGAAGGGCTGAGTAGTTTGGACTTATCGGACGTGGTGATCCAAACACCAGTGGTTTTTTGTTCTGTCAAGTTCTGGCCTATCAAAAATCCGGAGGATGCAAGAATGAAAATGCAAAAAAGTGAATTGAGTTTCATTTTAACCTTCGTTTAAAAGCGGATGCCATCAGCAATTTCTTAGAGGCTTAGTGCCTTGGTGGCAATTTTAAAAGTATCATAGTTTAACCACAAAGGAACTAAGAAACTAAGTTCAGGAATTACCAAAGAAATCAGATTTACATCAAACATCACTTAATAATCAGAGTATTCGGTTGGCCGTAATAAATAGATATTGATCTTGGAAACGTTGTGTTGATATTCGGGCATGGCCGAAAGCTGCTTCCATTGAGGATCATCCACAAAGGCTTTCCAATGCGCATCGTGCGAAGCCTGGTCGGCAAAGGTGGTCATGTACATCAAGTTAGGCATTCGAGGGCCGGAAATGACTTCGGAATAAAATACTGCATTGAACCCCAGCCTTTTGAATAGGCCTACTTCGTCACCTTGGTTGAACATTTGCACCTTATTTTTATGAATCTTTTCCGTTGATCCTTCGTAGCTTCTCAGCTCATAAATTCTATCCGTGCGAGGATTGTTAAATTGTGGAGCTTCCATTTTCGGCATTCCTGAAAAGGCTTCTGATAAAACCGATTCAATCCGGTCGTAAGGAGGATTAGTGTAAGGAGCCTCCACGTATTCTTTTCCTTTTACATCATGTTCAGTCGCAGCAGTAAGCAGCGTCTGCAATTTGGAGAATTGCTCCAGAGAGGAGTAGGGGATGATCACAACAATGCGCTTGCCGTAGGTGGTGTCCGTCTCCAATGGCGTGAACACGCCTATTTTTTTAATCCCAAACTGATGTAGCCTCGGCAGAAAATCAGCCGCGAGGTAGGCATGCACACGTTCCGCCTGATTTTTGTCTTTTAATTTGTAGGTTTTGATCTCGTAAAATTCTTTAGCTTTATTTTGACCCTTTAGCGATAAACCTAAAAATAAAAAGAAGGTCAGCGGTATTAATTTGGTAACGAAATGTTTTAATATTGTCATGGCTTTTTTTTTACAATATACTAAAACATCAAATGGCGTTTTAAGTATTTTGAACAAATTAGGTCTTTCTGGTGTTTAGAAATTTCATTAGACCAATAAAAAAATGAAAACTGCATTGATCACAGGCGGAAGCAAAGGAATAGGATATGGCATTGCTGAATCGCTTATTAAAGAAGGATGGAAGGTAGCCATTACGGGGCGTCAGGCGAAGGCGGTAGCTGAAGCTATGGAAAAATTAAATTTATTAAAAAAAGGAAATGCAATTGGCCTGGTTGCGGATGTGCGCAATTTTGATCAACAGAAAGAGGCAGTAGAAAAGGTGCTTCAGGCCTTTGGTCAGTTGGATGTGTTGATAGCCAATGCCGGAGTTGGTTTTTTTGGATCAATCGAAACTTTAGAACCCAGGTATTGGCAAGAAACGATAGACACCAATCTGACAGGGGTTTTCTATAGCGTCAAAGCGAGCTACGAAGCATTGAAGAAATCCAAAGGTTATATTATTACCATCGGAAGCCTGGCCGGATCTAATTTTTTTGCTGGCGGAAGCTCATACAATGCGAGCAAATTTGGCTTATTGGGATTTACACAAGCGGTGATGCTTGATGCGCGGGTACATGGCATCAAAGTGAGCACTATTATGCCTGGGTCGGTCTCAACAAATTTTAACGAGAATACACCAAACCCACAGGATGCCTGGAAAATCCAACCCGAGGATATAGGGGAATTAGTGCTGGATTTGCTGAAGATGAATCCTAGGACTTTGCCCAGTAAAATTGAAGTAAGGCCTTCGCAACCAAAATAATTTTGGTAGGCTTTCTATTCTTGCTTTGGTAATCGAATGGTGAAGACAGTCCCTTTGTCTAATTCACTTTCCACATCTACGGATCCGTTGAGTGTGGCGATGGTCTCCTTTAAAATGTAAAGTCCAAGGCCAGATCCTGAAACCGTATCAGTAGCTCGGAAAAACATATCGAAAATTTTCTCCTTAAGATTAGGGGCGATGCCCATTCCATTATCAGCTACGGTAAATTCATAATATCCAGGAAATTCGTTTATGGTCACTTTGATATAAGGTGATTCGCGTAAGTCGACCACATGAAATTTGATGGCGTTTGAAATTAAGTTGTTGAAAATAATCTTTAACCTCATTTCATCGGATCGGAGTTCAGATTTAATTGTATTGATTATTTCAAAGTTTATCTGTTTTACATGAGGGGCGAACAGATGATCAGCCCAAATTGATTCCAATATTGCGTTTAGAGCAATGGGGTCGTGCTTGATAGGCAACCGAGTATTACGCGAATACATAATAATGTCCTGAATGAAGGAGTCTAATTTCAGAACACTTCGTTTCATCAAATCAAGGTACTGTTCGATTTGAGGAGGCGGTTTTTCCATTTTAGCCACGTTGATCAGACCCTGTATAGATTTTAGGGGTGCACTAAGATCGTGGGAGGCGGAATAGACAAAACGATCTAACTCGTTATTGCGAATTGATAGCTCTTCGTTGCTCAACCGCAAGGCATTTGTCCGTTCTGCGATAAGTAATTCCAGGTTTTTCCTCCTTCGTTTATTGATGACGTTGGCCCAGAACATTGAGCCGGAGATGAGAACAGCCGCCACCAAAATACACGATAAAATAAAACTGTTACGCTCCCAAAAAGGTTGGTCAATCTTAAATTGAATGAAGGTTGAATCACTCCATGAAAACGGCCCGTTCTTTCTCGATCGTATTTCGATTGTATATTGGCCAGAGGACAAATCTGAAAAATCAATTCCAGCGCCTTTAGAATTAATCCACTCGCTTTGGGCATTCATTCGATATTGCACTTTCACTTCATTTTCAGGAAAAGTAATGGAAGACGCAACGAGCGAAACGAAGCTTCCATGTGCAATTTTTGGATTAGTGGTTGTGCTTATTCTTTTTCCATTGGCAAGAAAATTAACAATTCGAGGGGGTGGCGTTTTACTTAACGAAGTAAGCGATTCATTGGTATAACAAAGCCCCTTTGATGTGCCCACCCAAACTGCGCCATCTTGCGCTACAAAAAGACCGTGGGTCTTGATGGTGTTTGAAATCAAACCGTTACTTTCATTGAAAAGATCGTAGTCTCCAGAAACTGGGTCGAATAAGATCAACCCAAATGAATTGGTGAATAAGAGTTTGTCTCCCTGGTAAATCCTTACCGTTTTTACTGACATTTCTGTAAATAAACCTAATTCTTGCCGTTCAAGTGTTCGTTTGTCAAACCTAAGAAGGCCTTCGGTTGAAGCTAACCATAAGGTGCCCTTCAGGAAGGCGATCTCTGAAATATTAAAATCACCAAGTGGCGCAAAGGGAACGGGCAAGCTGATGTTAACGAAAGCAGAATCTTTTGATCCCTTGAAAAATAAATATGAATTTTTCTCTGCAGACGCAATGTACATTCCGTCATGGCCTTCGCGAACAACGTTAACAACATTTTCCTTTTCAAAAGGTATTTTATAGCCGTGTATCTTCATGGCTGAATCTACCTGGTAAACCGATGGATTACCGGGTTGTGAAATCCATAAATTGTTTTTTGAATCGTTGAACAAGTCGGTAATGAACCGAACATGATCACTGAAATCAAATTTCTTCATAATCCTTCCATCCTTGAAAAGAAATACTTGGAAAGCATTGGCGGCCCAAATTCCCTTTTTTGAAAAGGCCAGCGACTGAAAATACCCTTCGGGAATGGTAAGAATTTCTTTATTTGTTTTTTTGTCACTATCAAATGAATAGAGTGTGTTTTTGGTTGCGTAAAATTTCGATGCGGAAAGGGGTATTTCTGTAATGGCTTCAATAAAGTCACTTTGGATTTCGGAGGCACGATGGAAGATTTTTTCTTTCAGCAGGAACAGGCCTTCATTACTCGAAACCCAAATATCTTTATCCCTGCTTACATAGACGTGATTTACATTATTGATTTTGAATGGAATGGCGTTCTGTGATTTCTTTTTTGAATCGAATAAAAATTGGGTTACCCCCCTGGTAGCCACAAAGTATCTTCCCTCGGCCAAGGGTGTGATGAAGGAAACGAACTCTTGCTTCAACCTCAAATTTACATTTGCAAAGCTTCCTGCTGCCAATAACGAAGCAGTGTAAAAACCTTCGGAACTTCCGATTAACAATTGATCGCCATCAACGGAGAGGTGTTCTATTCCCGTTGGCAACTTCTCTTTTCGAAATTCGAATTGATCTGTGGAGGGGTCGAAAAAAAATATATTGCCCTGAAAGGAGGCAACAAATAAGTTGTTTTTTTGGTCTTCAAAAAAGGAAAATGAACGTAGGAATTGTGGCGACCGATTAGCCAAGTCAAATTCATAACGTTTAAAATAATTTTCGTGAATCCGGACAACCGATTGCGACTCGCTAATCCAGATGTCTCCATTATGGTCTTCATAAATTGCCTTGGGGTAAGTGAGGGTATGGGCGCTTGGCAAACGTGTTCCCAACAGGATAGGTTTGAACTTGGCTGAATCACCATCATTCCTGATTTCCATAAAATCAAGATCGCCAAAAACGAAAAAGCGGCCGTCCTTAGCAGTGAAAAATCCTTTTATATAACTATTGTGGAAGGGGCTATGGAAGGTGGTGAAAGTAATCCCATCATACTTGACCAAGCCATCGTCCGTAGCAATCCAGAAATAACCTAAAGAATCTTGCGCACAACCTTTTACAATGTCGCTTGGCAATCCATCATTAACACGATATTGTTTAATGTGGTAATCTTGCGATAACCCTTGGGTGTTTAGTATTAAAAATAGAAATAGGATGTAAAGTTTAATCACCTACTTGGAATTTGGCATTTCTAAAAACAGCTTAAAAATTAAGGATTTCTTGCTGGATTTACTAAAAAGGATTTTAAAGAAACCTGTTATTCTAGGGTAATCCGATAGACATCTGACTTGTTGCGCCTGATGTTCTTGACTAGGAACCCACCGGGCTGCGGAATTTCTTCCGCCAAATCAAACAATGTACACGTTTTTGGAAGCGCAGAGAAAATAAGAAGAAATGAGAATACCCCCGAATCCGGAACCAACGTCCACTGTGGAGCCAATGAAATGTTCTCCGCTTGAATTAACGAGGACTGGCCCGAGGAGTTAGTGTCTTTTAGGAATGTTGTTCTCCAGATACGAATCAGGAATCCCGGGGAGGGAATTGAGAAGGAGCAATGAACATATACATAAGAATCGTCCAGCATAGCTGGGTCTATGGACGCGAGCACATCCACCCCAGCGAGGATTTTCTTTTCGGGAGATAGGATATGACTGGCTGAATGTTGAACCATGGTTACCCTTGTTTCCTTCTTATTCAATTGGCATATTTGATTACCGCCACCGCGTGGCAAGCCGTTCCCGCTATAACAAAGAAATGCCAGATAAAATGACCATACTTCATCCGGTGAGAAACAAAGAACAAAACACCAACCGAATACATTACTCCACCAGCAAGCAGCCAAAATAACCCCCAAGGGGGAATGCTAAACCAAAATTGCCGCGCTGCTACAACTGCTATCCAACCCATTCCAAGATAAAGAGCCGTGGAGAGTTTTCCACTGTGTGCTCCTGCAATTGATTTGATGACCACACCAAAAATGGCAAGTGCCCATACAATACCAAACAGCGACCATCCCCATGCACCTTTGAGCACACCAAGGGTAAATGGCGTATAAGTTCCGGCAATTAGCAGGAAGATCGCTCCGTGATCCAGGATATTGAAGACGCGTTTTGTTCTACTTTGCGGAAAAGCATGATAAAGGGTAGAAGCGGAATACAATAGTATTGCCGTGGCACCAAAAATGCTAGCGCCTACCACAGAGGAAGCTCCAAAAGGGATCGCATGGATGATGAGAAAAGGCATCAGGGCAACCGCGCCCAGAAAACCAACACCGTGACTAATGCTATTGGCAATCTCTTCGCCTAAGGTTTGGTCGCGTATTTTTATTGCGGGCTTCTTCACTATCGTTTTATATTTTTCATGCTAAAGATCGGAATTTATAAAGAAACCTTTGCTGGGTGAAATGAGAAATAAATTCTATTGCTACTCATTAATAATCCTTGCGGAACACTAAACTTTGGTTGGATCAGGATGCACCCATGAAGGTCGATACGGACGCTTTAGAAGTTGAGTGCCTCGATCATTGTTCATTATTTTTTGTGTTTGAGGGTCGTACTTAATAGGCTCACCGGTTTCCATGGAGAGATTGGCGAGAATACAACAGGCTGTAGAAATATGGCCCTCCTCAATGTCAGCGACCGGAATCGTTTTATTTTCAATCGCACTTAAAAAGTTAAGTAGGTGATAGCGTGTGGCTGGAGCAGTATGTAATTCAATATTCTTTTCTTTTAAATCTTCCGGAAACTTTTCCTTTTCAAAAATTACGTCTTTGTAAATTTTATTGCCTTCACCAGTTGGCGTAAAATCGTAACTCATCACACTGCATGAAAGCGTACCTTTTTCTCCAAAAATTTTATACCCCCAAGGATACTGCGGATCTGCTGGGTTTCCCCACGTGCGGTGCTGCCACACACAGTTAAGGTTATCGTATTCAAAGATAGCCGTCTGTGTGTCTGAAATATTGGAAGGCCCTTCATGTGGTTGATAGATGCCACCGGTGGAGTAAATTTTTGAAGGCCATCTCAAGTTCAACATCCATCGGACGGCATCGAACATGTGTACGCCCATATCGCCCATGATGCCGTTGCCGTATTCCATAAATCCTCGCCACCAACCACCGTGTGGAAGACCACGATAGGGAAGTAAAGGTGCTGGACCTGTCCACTGATCGTAGTCGAAAAATTCAGGCACTGCTTGAATGTCGGGATTGCTGTTGTTGCGCATGTGGTAGTAGCAAAACATTTCAACGTGCGAAATTTTACCAAGCAATCCAGCCTCTACAATATTCTTCTTTGCGTCAATTAGATGAGGTGTGCTTCTTCGTTGCATGCCCACCTGAACGGTGCGATTATATTTCCTTGCTGCCGCCAGCATCGCTTCCCCTTCAATCACATCTGCACTGATGGGTTTTTGCAGATAAAGGTTGGCACCTGCCTTTAAGGCATCAATAGCTTGTAGTGCGTGCCAATGATCAGGTGTTCCGATGAGTATGATATCGAACTGATTTTCAGAAAGCATTTTTAGATAATCTCCATATAGCGTGGGGATTTTGCCTGACTTTTGTCGTTGGCTTACTAAGGTACCGGCTTCCGTTAAGCGGTTTCTATCCACATCGCAAAGTGCCACCACATTCACCTGAGCCACCTGAAGTAAGCGGAACAAATCACTTTTACCATACCAGCCCGTTCCAATTAAGCCCACACGCCAGGTTTTGGAGGGATCGATAATTGCCATTCCATCTACCCCCAATGCACCAAGCATAAGGGATGCAGCAGCTCCTTTCAAAAAATGCCTGCGATTGATATTGAAAGTATACGTCATAATTAATTTATTTATGAGGAAATAAAATTAGCAGGAATAACGCAATAAATAAATTGGGCTCATCGTATTTAGCGGGCGCGCTGACCACCGATTTCGGCTGTAAGGTCACAGGCCGTGGACGTTAAACTTAGTTGAATAAAAAATCCTTACGGATAAAAGAATGTGAGATTTAGAAAATATTCACACTCAATCTTTGAAGCGAAGTTTGAAAAACAACAGGGTAGACGCGAGCATGAGTGTGACAAGGTTTGCTCCGATCACGGGTATATCGTGTTGATAGATTCCATAAATGAGCCAAAGCAACACACCAAAACAAAAGAAGGAAAACATGCCGAGTGAAAGATCTTTGGCCGAGCGGCTTTTCCACGTCTTAATTACTTGCGGTAAAAAAGCGATGGTAGTGCATGAGCCGGCAGTTAAACCAAGAATTTGAACAAAATCCATAAGACTTAATTTCTACAAAAATAAATAGGAAACGAATCGCTTTTGATGGGGTGTAAGGTTATCCGCTTGGATTGGTAGATCAATCGATTGTGGGATTCTTTTTGTAAATGATTTTGAGATGTGATTAGGAGGGTTCATTTTACCATAAAATTATTTTTGCCTGATTTCCCCGCTCTTCCAACAAATAAAGTTCGGGTGAAGCCCAGACTCATCAAAAATGCTTTGTGGAAGGCACCACAAAATGTACTGGCCTTCGTACTTAAGTGTCAGAAAACCAACCACGCGGTGTAATCCGAGATTGTGATTGTTGGTTAACAAAAACGGTTTCCATACCAATAATTGATACGTTTTGCGTTATCCTGATTTTCAAAAAGGAATCCCTTTTACTATGGGAATTGGCAATCTTTTCTTTGGCAAGATATTGATATTGCCATGCCTAACGGCTTAATGGTTAAATGCCTAATTAATTTGCCTACCTTTGCAGCTTATTTACTATTATATTAGATGAAATCATTTGACGCCCTGGGACTATCTGGGGAATTGGTGGAAGCGATCCGCCAACTGGGTTTTGAAACACCCACACCCATCCAGGAAAAAGCAATTCCTATACTGTTACAAGGAGATACAGACCTGGTAGGCCTTGCGCAGACCGGAACTGGCAAAACTGCTGCTTTTGGTTTGCCATTAATCCAACTGGTGGAAGAAAAGAACCGGGCAACTCAGGCTCTGATTGTTGCCCCAACCCGTGAGTTAAGCGTGCAAATAACCAATGACCTTGAGCGGTTTATGGTGAAAGTGAAACGCCTTAACATTGTTACCGTTTACGGGGGGGCTAGCATCTCTGACCAGATCCGTAAGATCAGGCAGGGCGCACAGATAATAGTAGCAACACCCGGTCGTTTGATCGATCTGCTTTCGCGAAAAGTGGTTGACCTCACGCATATTCAATTTGTGGTGTTGGATGAAGCGGATGAGATGTTGAACATGGGCTTCAAGGAAGATATTGATGAAATTCTTTCCACTACACCAGACAGTAAAAAAGTGTGGCTCTTCTCGGCCACGATGCCGCGTGAAGTGCGTGAGATTGCCAGCAACTATATGACCAATCCGAAAGAGTTGACCATGGAGGGCCGCCAGTCGGGGAATGAAAATATTGATCATCAATTTGCCGTTGTAGATGAGCGCGACAAGTATTTGGCGTTGAAACGGTTTGTAGACTACACGCCAGACATTTTTGGGGTAATTTTTTGCCGTACCAAAATGGATACGCAACGCATTGCCGAGCATTTGATCAAAGATGGCTATAATGCCGATCCACTCCACGGTGACCTTACCCAAGTTCAGCGGGATCGGGTGATGAAGAATTTTAAAGACAAAACATTGCAATTGCTGGTGGCCACAGATGTGGCAGCGAGAGGAATTGACGTGAACAACATCACGCACGTGATCCACATGAACATGCCCGATGAGATGGAGTTTTATACACACCGTAGTGGGCGTACTGCCCGGGCAGGGAAGAAAGGAATTTCACTCGCGATCGTATCAAAAAAAGAAGTAGGCCGCATTAGCATGGTTGAAAAAATGCTGAAACGGAAATTCACGAAAGTATTGGTGCCAACCGGTGATGAAGTGTGCCAACAAAAAATTGTTGGGCTTGTGCACAAGGTACGCCATGTGGAAGTGAACGAAGAAGAAATTGATTCATTCTTACCGGAAGTGTATCACGAATTGAAAGATTTAAGCAAGGAGGATATTATCAAACGGTTTGCCTCAATTGAATTCAATCGCTTTTTGGAATACTACCGCGATGCCCGCGACCTTAATAAATCGGAAAAGAAATCCTTCTTTGATGAAAGAGATGGCAGGTCCGATGGTGGCTTCTCTTCTGGCGACCGCATTTTCATCAACGTGGGTAAAATGGATGGCCTTGAAACAGGCACTTTACTCGGGTTGATCTGTGACTATGGTGATGTAAGTAAAGACAAAGTGGGTAAAATCGATCTGAAGGGAGCTTATTCCTTCTTTGAAGTTGGAAAGGAATTTACAAGCCAGATTATGAAAGGCTTTGAAGGCGTTGAAGTGCGCGGCCGCAAAGTACGACTGGAAATGACAGGCGGAAGGCGCCCCGAAAAATCATCAGGAAATGATGAGAGCAGAGGTAGAGTTGAGGGAAGAAAAAGAACTTTTTCCGACAAGAAACGCGAAGGCTCTTGGGGTGGCAAAGGAAAGAAGCGCTATTAAGGTGGAAAATCTGCACACCCAGTCCAGCCATCGCAGTGTCTAATTCAAGATACCAAGGTGTGGTTAAACCACCTTAACCTCTTCCAATCTTCCAGGTTGAAACAGTTGTGTGGTTTGGAATGGAAAAGGTAGCTGTGGTGGATTGAAAATTTAACCAAAGTCCTGTGTTTGTATTGGGCCCATGCAATCCAACTTGTGCACTGTCCTGCAAATAAATTTCAGTCGGCACGTGGTTTAGTTCATGGCCCAATAATGTTGATCTATTATTCATGTTGGCTAGTAACCAGGCGGTTTGAGTGTCTAACCAGCTTTTGTTGATGTAAAGGGTTGACCGATCTTTTGCATAATAATTCATGTAAATGCTTGCTGCATTTTTTAAATTTCCTTCCTGCGTTCTGAATTCTACATATTCCAGCTTGACTTTACTACTGTCCTGTGTAGTTATCGACCGCTCGTTGCTGATTTGATTGGATACTATGAATTGTTCGCCCGTTGAATTTGGGGATGCATGTATCCAAAGTTCAGCCTTTCCTTTTAACAAAATATTTCAGCGTACCACAAATGTATCAGCCACAGCACTCGTGAGGTCAACGTTTAGTGTCGCACCATTCAAGATAGTTAAGTCACCAGTTATAGTGCAGCTTCCTTTGATGAAGCTATTCGCGGTAACGGTTAGGGAGCCAGAATTACATTGAGCGAAGATATTTTGCGAAAGCACAAACAACAGCATAATAAAAAGGAGTGCCTTTTTCATCTTTGTCGGATTTCCAATTTATCAAATTTACATATTAATTAATTTATTGAAGTAAGAGGATCCGGTTGCGCTTATAGTTGGCTAACAGCCGGTGAGCCATTAACTATAAAAATGCTCATTTTAAAATTCGCTTAAAAACATTGTGCCAGCTTGTCAAGCTTTGTTTTGTTAGAAGGTGGCGATCCACTAAACCCTGAATGAAAGGAAAGTCAATTAAATCTTGATTGATGCCAATTTGAATGAGGATGAAACGCCATGTTCATCTTTAACTGAAAACGGCTAACGAATTTTACCGACAATATTTTTTCAGTAAGTCAGATGCTTGGGCGACATCCAACTTAACGGCTTGGTTCCAATCGGCACACGCGTCTGGTCTTCCCAACCAATTTTTAGCAATGCCCCGCCCAAAATAAGCCATGCCATAGTTTGGGGAGTAGTAGATGGCCTTATCAAAATCTGCGATCGCAGCGCTATAATTTTTTATTCGAAGCTCGGCTTCTCCGCGGCTGACATAGGCGTTGGCATAGGTGGGGCTTATTTGTATGGCTTGCTTGAAATCAATGATGGCTCCTTGAAAATCTCCAGAAAAGCTTTTGGCCCTTCCGCGGTCAACGTATGCGGCATCAAAATTTGGCTTTAGGGCAATGGCTTTATTAAAGTCTTCGATGGCACCTGGATAGTCTTCTAAATTTACTTTGGCGTCCCCGCGGTAGGCGTACGCCAATGTATATGTTGGATTAAGTTTAATAACGGTATCAAAATCTTCGATCGCACCTCGATAGTCTTTCGATTCGAATTTTGCTTTGGCGTTGTACATCGAATTGGTTGCGCTGATGTCGTCTACTCTTGCATTATACTTAGCCGCCAATGCATTTCGCGCATTCAATTCTTTCTGCGCATTAAGTTCTTGGGTTAATTCCGCCAACCGTTTGTTGCTGTCATCAAGGTGTTCTTTTAGTTCGGTCAGTTCATTCATTTTTTGCTGATCCTCACTTAACCTTTTTAACGAAGCTTGGAGGCTCGTAGTGTCTACGGTAATGGCTGCCTTCATCCAAAAAGTTTCACCATTCCAGGTTTCCGCCAATACGTCAAGTTTGGTAATACCTGCGCTTATGGTAGAGATATTTTCAGCGAATTTTTGCGAGTTCTTACCACCTGCATCAGAGGTATGTAGCATTTCATGACTTTCCACATACACACCCAGTTCGTTCAAAAGCATGGACCGGAGTTGGTTAATGGCTATCGCCCTGCAAGAAATCTTGCTGTCGGCATCACTGGCCTTGTAAGTGAATTCTTTGACAAAAGTTTTATCCTGAGCATGGAGCTGGCCGTTCATCAAAAAAAGGATAGGAACAAAAATGAATTGAAACCTCATGGTACGTTGCGGTCAACTATTAAGGATGGCCATTGGACGAAAGAAATGGGAACGGGTTTAAAATTATTGAAATTATTGCAGACTAAAGTAACCGAGTGCTAAAATTTACATTTCAATTGATTATTTCAAAGATCGTTTGAAAATTTCATTCCAAGTTGTCAAACCAGGTTTTGGCTGAAGTTTGGTATTCACTAATCCAAGATAGGCGAAATAGGCAATTGTTGGATTGATATAACTGGGAACGGTAGCCAACTCAATGTCGGTAAAGGTCAGCTGAAAAACACCAATAGCTTTTGCCTGATCTAACAATTCGCTTTGTCTGGTAATATAATCCTGCTGAACAGCGTTGCTGCTGTTAATTGTACCACCCGGCCCGTTAAATGTCTGGGATGTCCAGCCGCCTTCAGAGACAAATACGGGTAAGGATTTTCCGGCCACAAGATTTGAATAATAGTTAGTCGGAAGATTCTGTGGTTTTGTAAAACTAAAATACGGGTAGGAAGAAATACCGAGTTCCTGAACAAAAGGAAAATCCGTTAAGTCCTGATCAACGCCCACATAATTTCCGTTGCCACCTAATTTTCCCCAAGCCACCTCTGCCTGAACACTTACACTTAATTTTACATTTTGATCGATAGCCCGAACATCAGTTACCGCTGCATTGACCGCTAGTTTTACTCCGTTGTAAATCGCGGAACTTGCTGCCACCCGTATCAGGTTGGTTTCAAGTGCCAATCCGAGATGATCTGGTCTTAGCATACTGTCCACCACTACCACAAACCTGCGATATACATTTTGAACCGCTTGTTGTGAGATGCTTTTTCCTAAAGCTACCAATCCATCTGAATCGGACGTCCGGTTTAATCCATTTTCCGGATCGATGTAAACCCACAGTTTTAAATTTTTTGATCGATAAAAATTAGCAAGCCCAAGAAGATAATTAAGCACATATTTTTGAGGGGATTCGCCTGCATAAAGAGAATCCCATGGCACTTCCATGCTTATAATGGCCGCATCGGCATACCGTGTCCAGAGGTTGAGCGATAAAATAAGGGTATCAAAACTTGTGAAATTTGGTGCTGAATTAGCAAAGCCCATGTTATAGGTTCGAGTGGTTGATGTGGGCACGGCATCGTTTTTTTTGCAAGAAATCACTAAACCAAATGCCGCAAGTGCTAGAATTAAGGAGTAATATTTCATAATGAATAGGATGCGTTTTCTGCGAATAATGTTGCTTCCTTTAGGCGTTATATGGTTTTCCTGTTTATTTAGATACGGTCAACGACCTAAATCGCTTTGAACTGCTCAAAGGCTTCCTTACAATCAAGGCAGTAATAAATCGAGCGACAAAGGGTCGGGCCAAAAGGGGTTTTCATTTCTGTATTTTCGCCATCGCACCGGGGGCAAATAGCTTGCTCCAAAATCCCAAGATCTGCAAACACCAGAGCCGATGGAGGAGGAGCGAAGCCATACATTTTTAGGGCGGCTCGCCCCTTTTCAGAAATCAAATCTGAACTCCAAGCTTTCTTGTAATTGACTTCTACCTTAACGTTGCGAATACCTTTTTCTTTTAGCACCGTCTCGACCTCAGCTTTCATGTAATCTAATGCTGGGCATCCTACAAACGTAGGGGTCATTTCAACGTGTACCAGATCGTTGGCTACATTCACTTCAGTGATCACTCCCAAGTCAACCAACGATAGCACTGGGATTTCAGGATCTTTTACCTCCTGAAGCCATTCAAAAATTGTGTCTCTTGTAAGCATACAATATTTCAAAATTACGAATTCAAAATTGAAATCCCTGATATAAGGGAGTAGATGAAAACATACTTGCTCATCTTTTAACTTGCACCAAATTTTGTATCTTGAGTTTTAAAATTTTGAATTTGATCCATGCTTAGCGCCAGTATCCATAAACAAGTCTTTCAGTTTGCTTTTGCAGCTCGCACTTCGCGCGGCCCCATGCTGGATAAAACTTCGTGGTTCATCCGGCTGTGGGATGATGCAAGACCTGAGGTTTATGGATTAGGTGAATGCGGTCCGCTAGCAATTTTAAGCAAAGAACATGGGCCTGAACTTGAAGTCGTGCTGAATGAATTTGCTTCTGATTTACAAAGCAAAAAGCTTTCTTTACCGATACAGGGATGGACTAATATTCTGGAACTACGGGATTTCTTTATCTTAAATACTATTCATCAAAAATACTCCTCCATTCAATTAGCTTTTGAAACCGCCCTACTGGATTTAATCAACGGAGGAACACGAATAATTTTTAGGAATAGATTTATTTCACAGACACCTATTCCCATTAATGGTCTTGTTTGGATGGGGGGATTAGATTTTATGTTGCAACAAGTAGAGATAAAAATCCGCGATGGTTACCGCTGCGTGAAATTGAAGGTGGGTGGCTTGGACTTTGAAAAAGAGTGTGATGTATTGCAATACATTCGGAGAAAATATTTTCGCGAAAATATTGAGATTCGATTGGATGCAAACGGTGCATTTAAAAAGGAGGAAGCGTTGCAGAAGATCCATAGCCTAAAACGGTTTCAAGTGCACTCTATCGAACAGCCGATCAAACCGGGTTTACCTGAAATGGAGCAGCTTTGCCTGGAATCACCTATTCCTATTGCTTTTGATGAAGAATTAATTGGCATCGACACGGCCATTCAAAAAGAGGAGTTGTTAAAAAAATTGAAGCCTCAATTTATCATCCTTAAACCTACGCTTCATGGTGGATTAATTGGCTGCGATGAGTGGATTCAACTAGCGCAAAAGCTAAATATCGGTTGGTGGATAACCTCTGCGTTGGAATCTAACATCGGGTTAAATGCTATTGCACAATTTACTTCACAATACACAACCAACATTCCGCACGGCTTGGGTACGGGCCAGATTTACACCAATAATTTTTCATCGCCCTTATTGGCTAAAAAGGGATTTCTTCATTATCAATCGAATGAAACGTGGGATCTGACCAGTTTATTTCCTGATGAGGCAGTCGAGTCGTTGTACTTGAAGGATTGACCACTTAAATTAATTTTAAACTGAATTTGAATAAAGGTCTTTTGTTGCCAATGGTTAAGCTTTATATTTAAACGTTTGAAAATTGAACGACCATGGTTGTTACCCGAAGAATTTTAATAAAACAGTTAATGCTCGCTTCCGTGGGCATCACGATTGTGCCATCCTTTATCGGATGCAGTTCTAAATCATCTTTGTTATTTAAAAACATTGCTGTTACCCAAGATCAGGAGGCATTGCTTGCCCTGATTGCAGAAACGATCATTCCCAAAACCGATAGCCCAGGAGCAATCGAGACATCAACCCAGGCTTATACGGCTAAAATGATTGATGACTGCATGACGAAGAAAGATCAGGAAAAATGGCTTGCTGGTTTAAACCAATTTGTACAATTAAGCGAAAAGGAAAACAGCAACGGCTTTGCCGGATTGACTTCCAGTGAACGTGAAAAGTTTTTGACCCAGTTTAGTGAAAGCAAGGAAGAAAATGTCGTTAACTTCTTTTATAAAAATGTAAGGCGCCTTACCCTTCGTGGCTATACCACCTCGGAGTATTTTCTGACCAAGCAAAATTTTAGTCTCATCCCCGGGCATTTTAAAGGGTGTGTTCCAGTTTCTAATCCTTCTTAAATAAGTTATGGCGAGTAATGATTCTCTAAAAGATCGAACCTTTGATGTCATCGTAATTGGCTCGGGCATGAGTGGCGGATGGGCAGCCAAAGAATTTACGGAAAAGGGGTTGAAGACACTTTGCCTTGAGCGCGGCCGTGATGTGAAACATCTAAAGGATTATCCCACTACGAATATGATGCCGTGGGAATTCGAACACAGGGGAGAAGTGCCAACCGTCATCAAAGAAGAAAACCCGGTAGCGGCCCGATGCTATATTTTCCGGGAAGATGCCATGCAATTCATGGTGAAAGACAATGAACACCCTTACATCCAGGAGAAACCATTTGATTGGATCCGTGGCTATCAGGTAGGTGGGAAGTCGCTCTTATGGGCTCGGCAAACACAACGATGGAGTGATTATGATTTTGAAGGGCCCGTCCGAGATGGATTTGCAGTGGACTGGCCGATACGCTATAAAGACATCGCGCCTTGGTATAGTTATGTAGAGAAGTTTGCCGGTATCTCTGGAAATAAAGATGGATTGGCTGTATTGCCTGATGGGGAATTCTTACCTCCCTTAGAAATGAGTTGTGTTGAAAATTATTTCAAGGAGTTCATTGCCAAGACTTACAAGGATCGCCATGTCATCTATGCACGGTGTGCGCACCTCACCGAGCCACAGCCCATTCACATTGAGCAGGGACGAGCACAATGTCAAAACAGAAATTTATGTCAGCGCGGTTGTCCATTTGGTGGATACTTTAGCAGCAATTCTTCAACCATTCCTTGGGCATTAAAAACAGGAAACTTAACGCTTCGCCCATTTTCGGTGGTTCACTCGATTATCTATGATGAGGGGAAAGGAAAAGCTACCGGAGTGCGGGTGATTGATACAAACACAAAAGAGTCGATCGAATATTTTGCGAAGGTTATTTTTGTAAACGCTGGTGCATTGAACACCAATCTGGTCTTATTGAACTCAGTGTCGAAAAGATTTCCTAACGGTCTGGGTAATGATAGTGGCCTACTTGGTAAGTATGTCGCCTTTCATAATTATAGGGCGCACATCTCCGCCCAGTACGATGGATTTGCCGATACAAAAACAGAAGGCGGGCGACCAACCTCGGCTTATATTCCACGATTTAGAAATGTGGTGAAGCAGGAAACGGATTTCCTCCGTGGGTATGCCTCTGGTTTTTATGCGGGCCGTTTTAAATCCAATTTGATGGAAGGTATTGGCGAGCAGCTAAAAGACAGTTTATCCAAATCAACATTAAGTCCCTGGCATGTGGGCTCACACATGATGGGAGAAACGATCCCCAAGGAATCGAATACTGTTCATCTTGATGCTGAAAAAAAGGATGAATGGGGAATGCCTTTGCTCAACATCAATATCGCATACGATGATAATGATGAGAAAATGGTGAAGGATTTTATGGATCAACTTACAGAAATGTACACCAAAGCAGGGTTCACTAATATTAAAGCAGAAGACAGCAAACAGGCTCCCGGTTTGGATATTCACGAAATGGGTGGAGCGCGCATGGGTAGTGATCCAAAAACTTCTTTGCTAAACAAATGGAATCAATTACATGCGTGTAAGAATGTTTTTGTTACGGATGGCGCTTGCATGACTTCCACGTCTACGCAAAACCCTTCACTCACCTACATGGCGATGACAGCGCGGTCGGCTGATTTTGCAATGGATGAGATGAAGAAAGTGAATATTTAAAGCTCATCGAAAATAAAAGAAATGCCATCCAGACTAAGGATGGCATTTTTGCGGTTTGTTCATTTGGTTTTACTTAGCTACCCAGGTGAAATCATTTCCTGTTCCTGGGGGAAGGGCTATTCCCGTCAGATATTCTGCTGCATTGGCTGAACTATAATTCTGAATGGAACAATTATTTACATTGATTGAAGCTCCAGTATAGATAGCGGGCACACCTGACAATCCAGAATATTCAAACTTACAATAATCTAATTGTGTATTTGTCTGGGTGTAGTTCGCGTCAAAATAAAGGCCTTTCCAGCCTCCTGGTGCCGGACTCGTTGCTGCTGTGGTGAAGGTTATCATATCTGAACTTGTTCCAATGGCAGTAACAACAGTACTCGCATAATAACCGAACCAAAAGTAGGAATCACTTTCGAATAGAAATTTAGTTCCCGCCTCAAGGGTCAATGATCCATCGATATCATTTTCACCATTGCTCACATAAAAATCAGCGGTTTGTTTTTTCCAGGTTACTGGGGTTGTATAAATATGCGAACCTGAAAATTCAATTCCTTTCCCTGCTGCCGCGGTAAGTGTATTGCCTGTACCCAAATCGGGCAAATGTTTTGTGTTTGTCACCACCACATGATCTGAGCAAGTATTAATTGTGTTATTGTTGAACGCTTGGAAGCCAGCATCATCACCAATGGTTTTAATACCATAACTGGCACTATTGCTGATGGTGTTGTTAGTGAAAGTAATAGAAATTGAGCTACTGGAACTTAAGTTAACTGCACCAAAATTGGAATCTGATCCTGCATAATTGATAGTGCAATAATTCATAATTGAATTGGAAAGCGTTAAGTCATAGAAATTAATATATTTCCATGATCCTGCTGTTGGGCTCACGGCATTTGAAGTAAAGGTTATTGGCGTTGTTGAGGAACCGCCATCAGCCACAAAAGTGGTTGAGGCGTAATAGCCTATTTCGATACTGCCACCTGAAGTAAATTCAAAAGTCGTGCCTGGCGAGATTGTGAGGTTTCCATCAATATCCAGCTCATGGTCGACAATATAAGGCACATCTGCATTGATCCAGGTTTGTGATGAATTATTGTTGTAAGAACCTGTAATGAATATTCCGTTACTTCCAGTAAAAGTATTTCCGGTTCCTATAGTGCTTAATTTCTGGGCCTCTATCGACAATCCGTAATTAGAAGTGGAAGTTATGCTATTGTTTGTGAAAGAAACGAACCCTCCTTTGTTATTGGCATAATAGGCTACTATTCCATAACCATTTGAAAAACTTATTGTCGTGTAATCGATGGCGAGGTCGCATCCTTCCAAGTTTATCGCGCCTGTAGTATTTGAATTTCCCGCGTACATGATCTTGCAATACTTCAGTGCCGAATTATTCAATGTATTATTATAGAAGTAAAGACCATCCCAAGCACCTGCTGCAGGGGATACAGCACTAGAAGTAAAGATAATTGGCATATTGGCCGTGCCAATCGCAATGAACGTGGCATTGTTCGAAGCTCCAATGTTGAGGCTGGCATTGGCATCAAACTGAATTACTGTGCCAGGTTGGATAGTAATGATGGCATTGTTACTTACATTCAAGCTACCCGTAATATGATAGACCTTATCGGCAGTCCAGGTTATGGATTGCGTGATATCCTGATCAACGGTTACCGTATTTGAGGCCACTTTAACTGTAACAGTCCAAACGGTAGTTGTCTTATTCGGCTGGGTGACCGTGTAGGAGATTGAATTAGTAAAGTCTTCCGTTTGTCCTGATGCAGGGCTTATGGAAAGACCGCTGGCCAAAGCAATCTCCGTAGTTAGTTTTGTAATGTCAGTACCGCTAGGCACACCTATGGTGATGGTTTGGTTAACGGTGTCAATCACTCCTGTAGATGTGGGTGTAACAATTTTAAACGAAGAGATTTCTTTCCCTGGCCACGTTACAGAAGTATGGTTGCTCGGTGCTGGGTTATCTTTTTTACAAGAAATTAAAGTAACCTGACTAACACAAACGAAAGCCAGATAAACTAAAATGGGTTGTGCTCGTTTCATTTTCATTTTTTTTATTTGATAGATTAATTCTCCATTCAAATAAAAAAATATATAATAAACTATGGTATCGGATAAATATCTGATTTTGCTAGGACAGGTTTTTACGGTAAACGATTCAGGGTTTTGCTCACGGCCTGTGATTTAGAATGAACATGAAGTTTTGAATAAACACTGCAGATGTGGGTCCTTACAGTGCTGAGGCTGATGCAATATTTTTCAGCAATCCTTTTGTAACTCAATCCATCAATAAGCGCATATAAAATTTCGCGCTCTCTTTCGGTAAGCCGATATTCTGCCAAAGAATTTTTCGGCTTTTTCTGAAAAGCCTGGACTACCTTGCGGGCAATGCTTGCAGACATGGGGGCTCCTCCTTGATGTAGTTCTACAATGGCTTCAATAATTTCCTCTGAAGGTGTTTTTTTTAATAGGTAACCCATCGCTCCAGCACTTATAGCATCGAATATCTTTTCATCATCGTCAAAAACGGTAAGCATCATTACCAAGATGTTTGGAAAATTTGATCGAATCGTTCGGACGCCCTCAATTCCAGATATATTGGGTAGGCCAATATCCATAAGAACGATGTCTGGTTTTGTTTTAGAAAATTCGCTGACTACATTCATTAGATTGCCAAGCATATTGACGCAGGTAATACCTTCAGTGCGGTTTAGTAAATTGGCAAGGCTACCCAACAAGGTTTTGTTGTCTTCTACAACAGCGACTTTTATCATGTTCAAGATTCTCTAATAAAACGAGATGTTCCTATCGGATATTTATTTGATTTTAATTTTAAGTGAAATAGTTGTCCCTTTTTCTGGCGCACTAATGATACCGAGTTCTGCATGCATAAGGCTTGCCCTGTTTCGAATGCTTTCGAGTCCATTGCCTTCAAAATTGGAAGTAGGAATAAATCCTTTTCCATTATCCACCACATCAATGAAAAGATATGGTTTTGAAATGGAAATTTGGATTTTAGCATAGGTACATTCAGAAAACTTGATGAGGTTGTTGATTGCTTCCTTAACAATCAAATAAAGGTGTTGGCGATATTCCATAGGTAGTTTAATATTACTGACATCGTCAGTCTCAAACTCGTAATTAATTCCTTTTGCTTCAAAAAGCGAGGCACCTGACTGTTTTATACGGAGAAGTAATCCCTCCAAGGTATCGTGTTTGGGATTAATACTCCATACAATATCGTCCATTCTATCCATAAGGGTAATCGAATTGCTTTTTATCTGACCAAGCAGTTCTGCTGCCAACGGGCGATCTTTTTCCTTCAAAATGATGTCACTTAAAATCGATATAGAACTTAGGGTGGATCCCACATCGTCATGAAGATCAGTCGAAATTTTCATTCGCAGTCGTTCCATTTTCAAGACTTGATGAATCCTAATGCGAAAGAGAATATAAACTAAGACAAAGATAAGTAGCGTACACAAGGATAGGAACCACCATGTTTTCCAGAATGGGGGGGAAAGAAATATTGTAATTGAATCACCCTTTTCATTGGCAATGCCGTCCCGGTTTTTGCCCCTTACCTTAAAAATGTAAGTCCCTGGATCAAGGTTGTTATAGTTGGCGTGACCGTTAGTCGTGGTAGTCCAACTCTTGTCCAATCCATCAAGTTGGTATTGGAATCTAGTATTTGTGGGACTTGAATAATCCAATAAATCAAAGTCAAGAGAGACTTGGTCTTGATCGTATGATAGCCTTATTTCTTTACCGCTTTTTCCTTCGGTCCAATAATAGCGCTTTCCAAAGACTTGAAATGAAGAAATGTAAATCGGAGGTGGTGATTGGTTTCCCGTCACACTGCTCGGATCGAAATCCATTATTTTTTCGCCAGTAGCAAAAACGATGCGGCCGTCCGATAATTTGGTAAGGATGACACCGTTAGGATCTGCTTTTTCGAGCCCATCTTCCTCTTTGAAAATTCTAAAATCAAGTTTTTGTGGATCATATAATACTAAACCTCTGCTAGTGCCTATCCAAACTCTCTCTTGATTATCGCCTACTACTCCTAAAACATTATTAGTGGGTAGCCCATCAGAAGTTGTTAGTAGCTGAATAGAATCGCCAACAATTCGGCCTAAACCACTGCTTGTAGCTATCCACACCGTATTATTTCCACCTTCACAAATTGAGGCTATATGGCTCTCTTTTAAATCTTCTTTGAACATCTGTTGAACAGTTCTATCCTTTTGATCATATTTCCATAGCCCAAGTCCGTCATCAGCAAACCAAACGTTATGTGCATGGTCTTCCATGATACTCCAAACATTGAAATAATCGGTTAGACCTTCCTCGTGTTTAACGCCAGGATTATAGTCGTAAAAACGTCCGGTATGCTTATCAAATTTGCAAATCCCTTTTTTGTAAAAACCAACCCACGAAATTCCATTGCTGTCTTCAAAATATTTAATGACTTTGTTACTAGGAATTGAATTTGTATCAGCAGGGTTATTGAGAAAGGTTTTGAATTTACCTGATTTTTCTTCTAAGGCATATAGGCCGTTCAGTGTTGAAATCCATACCAATCCGTCACGATCTCTAAATACATCATTACATCGATTATTCTCCTCCGAAGAGCTGTAGGGTGGCACACGTTTCCATTTCTTTAAAATTGAAAATGCTTTATCTAGTTGGTATACGCCATTTCCATACCAGGTTGTCACCCAGATTTCTTTATTATTCGTAAAAATGGAATTGATATAGCCAAACGTTTTGGCGGGAGATAGTGCTTCAGCGTTAAAGTGGTGAGAGTGGAACAATTGGCGGTAGGGATTGAGAATATTCACGCCATCCGATTGGGTCGCTATCCAAAGCATTCCTGCCCTATCATAAAGTAATTGTTTGATGCCGCTTTTTGAAATACTTCTTGTGTCAGAGGCATTACTTTCAATAAATGAATATTTTTTTGTTTCTTCTTTAAAACGGGCAAAGCCACGATCGGTTGAAACCCAAAAATTGTAATAACCTTTGGCGTCTTTAGTCTCACGGATGTTCCCTACTACATTGAAGTAAGAAGCTTGATCGGTCATGGAATTTTTAACTGGAAAAGAGATAAAGGATTGCGCATCAGGAAAAAATTTCACGAGGCCTAAGCCCCAAGTTCCTAGCCATAATTGATTATTATGGTCTTCATAAACTTCTCCGATCGTTATTTTAGCCGGATTCTTAGTTCCGCTATTTTTATCTTTAAAGACTTTTATGAAAATTCCACTTTTAGGATCAAATTGGTAAAGCCCCATCTGCGTGCCTACCCACATTCGTTTTCTGCTGTCTTGATAGATCGTAGTAATTAAATTGCTTTTCTTGAAATCGGTTTCTTTGCTAAAATTATTGTTTGTGTATTCATGAAAACAATTGCAAGTGGTATCAAATGAATGCAAGCCAAAACTTCCCATCCAAAGTGTTTTGTTTTGATCGACAAAAAGAACGGCATTGTTGTTCATATTTTTGAACTGCCCATAGACTTTTTCAATTTTTCTTGTTATGGAGTTTATTTTTGAAAGGCCTTTATTGGTTGCTATCCATAGGTAATTGCTGCTGTCTTCCGCAATGCTGAGCACAAAATCGTCAGGAATGGTTAATGAATCTTTAGCGCTATGCCGGAATAACAGCATTCGGTTACCACTATAGCAACTCAGGCCATTCGTTGTTCCGATCCAGATATAGCCGCGCTTATCCTGGTAAATGCATGTAGTCTCGTCATCAGGCAAACCGTCTTTTACTTTTAGGTGGCTGAACACAAGATCACTCTCTTTAAAATCGACTTGCCCAAAACAATAGCCCAAGGAAAGTAAGAAAATAAAAAAATACGTTTGAATGCGGAACATAGTCAAGAAAGAACGCTTTAAATTTATTGTAAAGGAAAATAAATTGTTCAGATCTTCAAAAAATGAAGTCTCTAGAATTGGGGTGCATAAAAAAAAATATTTCCTGATTTTACTATAAAGCAACGGAATCTTATTACCCTTTGATCACAAGAGCCATAGCCAAACCGATAAAAACTAGTATGATAAATCCAATCACCAGCGGCAATCGTATGGATTTGTTTCCAAAAGAGAGGCCATAAATCATCTTCAACAAATTGTTGCTTGAAATTGCATTTATTACCGCCATGCCAAGCACCGAATTTGCCATAACTTGGCTGGTGAAATGGCCAACTCATCAGAAATCGGTTTGTCGGGAAGTAATGGTAGTACGACAAAGGCAATTACAAGAAATTTGGCTAAGGTAATAAACTCATCATTATCAAATTTCTTGGAAAACTCAAAAAGGGTCTCTTTAATTTCAGTCAGTATTAAGATGAAGACGATAATCAAAATGACCATCCAATCGGGCTGGGTGTAAACCAATGGCGCGAGGCAGTAGGTGATAATAGCAATGATGAGCGTGGTAGCGCCAAACCGTTTCTGAACCTGTATTTTTTGATAATAAAATATCGATAGGAGTATGACGATAGAAACGCCACCCCACAGAAAAGGAGTCAAATCATTGGGGCTGATCACGTACAGGATAAAGCCCAGTATTCCGATCAGTGTAAAAGTTCGGTCGGTGCCAAAAAGACTTTGCGGCTCTTCGTTGCTATGATGCCGTCTTTGTTCAAGCCCAATCAGGAAGGAGAACAGCGCAACCAGAAAAAATTTAACAATGCTGGATGGAATGAGGTTGAGCGTATCGGTGATCATTGGCGTGTAGACGTGCTAATGTGTTTAAGTGTTGACATTCGTAAGGTTGCCATTTGCCTACTTATTGTTATTTCCCTGTCCACCCTGGTCCTCTTACAATCCTTCCGGGCTTGGCGTTGGTGTGTTCTCCATTTTCAAGTACTTGAGTGCCGTTCACAAAAACATCAATCATACCCGTGCTGTATTGATGTGGGTTTTCAAAGGTAGCATGATCTTCAATTTTGGTAGGATCGAAGATTGCTAAGTCTGCATAGTTTCCCACTAACAACAATCCCCTTTTTTGAATCTTCAGGTTTTCGGCAGGCAAGGAAGTTAGTCTCCGGATTGCTTCCTCCAAGGTAATCACCTTTTCTTCGCGCACATATTTTCCCAATAAGCGAGTAAAATTTCCATAAGCACGAGGATGCGTGGGCGACTTTAAAAAATTGCCAGAGGCCGTAGAGGATTCTGCATCCGATCCAAAACTGACATACGGTAAGGCAATTTGGCGCTTCACATTTTCTTCCGTCATCAAAAAATACGCGGTGCCAACACGGGTGCCATCGGTAATAACCAAATCCATCGCTGTTTCTTCCGGTGACTTACCATAAATTTTGGCCACCTGGCCTAATGTTTTTCCGGCAAAATTCTTTCGCAGCGAATCATTGGTGAATCCTAGTAATAAGACTTTATCAAAGTCGCCCGTCAACATCATGAGGTTTTCCCACTTATTAGTTGGGGTACGCATTTCTTGCAGCGCCTTCTTTCGTGTGACGGGGTCTTTCATCCTTTTTATCCAGTCATTTATTCCGCCTTCCTGAAGCCAAGGAGGCATGGCCGCATCCAAGCCTGTGGCGCCAGCGGTGTAGGTGTACATATCAGCGGTAATCCTAAGGCCATCTTTATTAGCCTTGCTGATCATCGCCTCCACCGTATCGATTTTATCCCAGTTATCTTTCCCGCTAAATTTCAAATGATAAATTTCAGCCGGAAGATTAGCTTCTCTGGCAATGCGAATGGTTTCATCCACAGCCTCAAGCATGGCGTTGCCTTCGCTTCGTATGTGGGCGATATACATTCCCCCATAACCAGACGCAACTTTGCTAAGCTCAATCAGCTCCTCTGTTTTGGCGTAATTGGCAGGCGCATAAATGAGGGCCGTGGTCACGCCCATGGCGCCTTCTTCCATGGCTTGTTTTACCAATGCCTTCATGCGCTCCATCTCATGCGCGGTTGGGGCGCGATTGGCGTAACCCAATTCATTTACCCGAATGGTGTAGGCACTCACAAATGCTGCGACATTCGGACTTATCTTTCTTCGCTCCAGCGATGAAAAATATTCACCCAATGTGGTCCAGTCGATGTCGTATTTCCAATCCGGGTCACGCTTCATGGCTTGTTCTTCATCTCTTTTCATCGCATCATTCATTGGCCCCATTGACCCTTCGCCCAATACTTCCAGTGTTACTCCCTGGCGGATATCGCTTTGGGAATTGCCATCAAATAAAAGGGATACCTCGCAGTGGCTTAGCATGTTGATGAATCCAGGGGTAACCGCCAATCCTTTGGCATCAATTTCTTTCTTGCCAGTGACTTTTGCTAAATCGCCTATAAAAGCGATAGTGTCGGCATTAATAGCCACATCAGTGACTACACCTGGTTTACCTGAGCCATCATATACGGTGCCCCCTCGAATCACTACATCGTAGTGTCGTTTTTGGCAACCAGTCAAAAACCAGACAAGGATGAGGAAGACGCAAAAGTTTTTCATGATTTTGGGATAAGGAAGAAATGTAGTGAAATGGCAGGGAAGCGTCAAGGTAAATCTTTACCTTCGGATAAGAAACAAAAAGTACGCGCCATGATTCGATATGAAAGAACCGATGCCGGAAATGAAAATTTCCAAGCCCTTGTCAGCCAACTCGATGCGTACTTGAAAATCCGTGATGGTGAGGATCATTCCTTTTATTCTCAATTCAATAAAATTGATTGCATTAAATATGCAATTGTTGCCTACGAGAATGACAGGCCTGTAGCTTGCGGAGCGATAAAGGAGTTTTCCAAAAAGGCGATGGAAGTTAAGCGAATGTACGTAGAGCCCGGCCAGCGTGGAAAGGGAATTGCGTCAACCATTTTGATAGAACTTGAGAAATGGGCGGTCGAAATGAACTATTCAAAGTGTGTTTTGGAGACGGGGAAGAATCAGCCTGAAGCCATTAATCTCTACAAGAAAAATGGGTATGCCATTATTCCCAACTATGGCCAATATGAAAATATTGAGAATAGTGTTTGCTTTGAAAAACCTTTCGAAAAATGATTTCGTCTTGACATTGATTAGTCAAACGGAAGCAACTCCGGCTCCAGGTATTCTTTCTTTGCTTGTTCCGAACTAAAGATGTCGGTGCGGTAATGAAAACTTAACAGCTCTTTGAAATGGGTTTTTAGCCGTGGGTTTTCATGAATAAAATCTTTAAAGTTGGTTGTCTTAGATTTTCTTATAAAACGATAAACGGCTCGAACGGCTGCTACCGTTACAGTGTCATTGTACTTATTTGCGGCATCAAGGGATTCTACAAATCGAATCAGTTGGGTTCGGATATTTTTTATGGCTTGGTCGATGCCATACTGGGTAACATGTATCCAGGCGAGCCGGAGATGAGCTTCATGGCTAAAGAGTCCTGGGTCAAGAATTCCTTTGGAAAATTGATCTTCAAATTCACGATCGGTAAGCGCAAAGTGTTTTTCCACGTGTTAATTCTTCTTCTTCTGAAAGATAAAGTCTCCACCCTCATCGCCCGTTTCGGCAATCACACCTTCTTGTGGGACGGTCGCGCTGTTATTTATAATGGCTAACCGGATATTGTTAAAAAGTTGTTGAGCCGGCAAAAACTGATCCGTATTTTGATTTAAACGCTTTAGAAAAAATTCAACAAACACGGAGCGATCGGGCACGGCAGTTAACGTGCCACTGGTAATGGCCCTACGACTCGGCATTTTGTAAAGCATTTGATAATCAATGGAGGCGGTTTTGATACTTGGGTCGCGTGTGCGGAAAAGACCACCGCTAAAGCAGGCGTCACTTACAAGCAGTGTATGCGCAGAACTGATACCTCGCAATTGCTCTCGGAGGTCACTGTTCGAAAGCCAGTTGCTGGGATCGGAGGCATTGGCATCGCGAGGCCACCAATAGCCTTGTCTGATTTTTTCATCCCAATAACCATGGCCGGCATAAAATATCAGGAGGTTGTCGTTGGTGGTTATTTTAGTTCTCAATTTATACAGCGCTGAGAAAATATCACCACGAGTAGGGTTCTCAAGCAAAATTGCATCGTTGGGTTCAAAGTGATATTCTTCCGTAAGCACTTGTTTTATTTTTCGTGCGTCTTTCACGGGGTTATCGAGATCGAGCCGATTATCCTGATATTTGGATACACCAATAAGTAATGCATAATATTTTCCGCCTGGAGTCACCGATTTACTGGCGGCCAGTGCATTGCTTACTTTCGCTTCATTAATGTTATCGGATGTTACCGGTAATTTTGTTGAGGTTGGCACGCCCTTGGTGGGGACATTTGTGGTAGTGACATCGCGCTGATTGTTTGCGTTCTCGGGATGTTTGTTATTGGCATAGGTGGCATTTTGCAATTTGAAATTTCCGGTTGCCCACCGATTCCAATCTTTCCTATTGATTTCTTCCATCATATTGAAGACGGAGTTCGCCCAATAGTTCCTGAGCCCAGCCCCTCCGGGCCGACCAATTCTTTTCTCGGTGAAAATAACTTCTTGCGAACTTAGATTAATGAAGGTAATCCAAATCTCACTAATTTTCTTTTCCTTATTAAAACTCTCCACATTAAATATTAGTCCTAATCCACTCATGCCATTAAAATCGTAAGAACTTACTATCTCCTGAATTTTATTTTTTGATAATGCCTCACTTCCGTCTTTCTCAGTGATCAAGGATGCAAAGTCCAATGCTTCATTATTTTTGTAAACTTGCGAAAATTGCATGGTCACCTCTTTCTTTCGGAAAAAGCGTTTAATGTCAAATTTTTTGTACTCATTTTCCATGATCTTATTCCACGAGGCCATCAAGGTTTTGTAATTCGCAGCAGGGCCAAATTCTTTGGGTGGGCCAACAAACTTCGCGCCTGTAAAATCGAGCCCTAGCCAGGTGACGGGTAAGGTAGGGCTAAAAATATCCTCAGCTTGCTGAGCAAACAAAGTGGTAGAGAAGTGCAGGGTAAGCACTACCGTGAGAAATTTCAGCGATGATTTCATATCGGCTTATTTTTATGGATGAATAGAAGTAAGGCAAATTTAGCAATATTAAAATTAAAAAGGAGGGCAGGCAGGTGCTAGCCATTTTTGGGCGAGAAGTTGACTTCCCCTAACAGGAGTGAGGCAAAGCCTGATAATCTGGCCAAACATATTGTATTACTGTTTTTTACACTTGAGGATCGTGTGAAAACTATGACCGATTAATGGATACTCTTCCTCCACATAAAGCCCTGCTTCTTTGATGAGTTCTAGCATGACTTGCAAGTTGAACATTTTGCTGTTGCCGTTAGCAATTGCAGTAAAATACAAAGAAGTGGCAGCGAGGCAATATTCGGCAGCCGGATAATTCTGATTGTCAAGAAAAGGTTCCATAATAAATATGGTGGTGTTTTCATTGGCAGCCTGATAAACATTTCTCAAAATTTGCACCGTTTCTTCATTCGAAAAGCAATCCAAAAATTGGCTCATCCAAATGACGTCAGCGCCCTGAGGTATTTTTTGAAACGTATCCAATAAGTTGATTTGATGGAAATCTATGCGATGGGAAAAATTGTGGTTTTCTATATTCTTGCGGGCTACATTCAATTGGCCGGGTAGATCTAGAATTTTGATCTTTACCTCAGGGTCATATTGACAACAAGCCAATGACCACTTCCCAGTATTTCCACCAATATCGAAAATGTATTTGGGCTTGGTCTCAAATAAAATATCCAAGGCAAAAGGGAACGCGTCATCAGAATAGAAATGATCAAATTCGAACCACGATTTTTTCACTTCTTCGGGCAATTGCGACAGTCCTTCGTAGACGGTATCCCATTTCCCAAATACTTTTAACCCTTCCGGTTTGCCATTTTTTATGCTTTCGGTTAAATATTTAGTGCCGTTGTAGCACACATCTTTCACAAAATTGATGTTCGCATTTGTTAATTCGTCTTTGAGGAGATAGAAGCCAATTTTAGTAAGCTTAACGGTGTCAGGATCAAGGTACTGAACAACTTCGGCAATTTGGGCCGCTTCCAGCAATACCCGAACCCCGTAATCGGTCAGGGTCAGGTCGCTGCAGATAGCTTTTATGGAAACACCATTTCTATTTTTGTAGATGTATTCTAAGATTCCCAGATCGCGTAATGCTACGATACAGTGAAAATAGATCGGACCAAATGCCAGCTTTTGTGCATCATATTTTGCGTCCACTGCTTTTATGGTCTCTTCCATAGAACGGTATATTCAATTTGTTTTGTTGAACAAATATGACTTTTTTTCAGCTAAAAGTTTAACAGGTATTCAAACTTCATCCAAATCTTAAATTATAAATTAACCTGTCACATGGAGTGTTATAGAATAAAAAAAGGCCGGAGAATATCCGGCATTCTATGAATTTGACTATTTCACTAATTCCGAAAGGAGGCTCAATCTAGTGGATTATTTATTTGATTTTTTGAATTTCTTCATGGCCTTCTTGTAATCATCCCCATTTTGTTCAAGGGTCATAAATACCGTTTTGGCCCAATAGTTTCTAAACCCAATACCTCCTGCTGTAGAAGCATATTTGGTAGACCAAATTATTTCCTTAGTGGCAATATCAAAGAATACGGCATATACTGAAGCATGGTTGGCGGTTTTGTCCAACGTTTCGTAAACATACACTAACCCCAGACCCTGCTTATTATCCTGAAGATTATAGTCGGCTATTATTTTTTTAAGTTCACCTTCTTCAAAACTATAAGGATTAGTGAGGATGAAGGTATTGTAATCCGGCAATTCATTTCTCCTGGTCACTACGCTTAAATCATTTATTTGTGAGGTCTTTTGATAGGCTTCTTTAAAATTGTACTTGGGTGTCTCGGTGATCACCAGGTTATTCCAATCTTTAAAATATTTTTCTTTCACCGCTTGCGGATCCGTGAATCCTGCAGGGCCAATACACCTGACCATTGAAAAGTCCAAACCACACCAAACTAGTTCTTGGGTGTTAAATAGTTTTGCCATATCCTGGCCAAAGGCAAAACAAGTTGCCAATAACAGAGTGCCCGTAATTGTTAATTTTCTCATAAATTTATTTGATTTGATGGTAATCAAAATTAACCGTTTAGAAGATCAAATAAAAACGACAAAAGACGAATGAAATTCTGAGCCTAGGAAAGCTTAAAAATCAAAAATCAGGAATGATAAAATTTGATCTCGTTTGTTTATTAGTTTTTTTGGTTGGCTTTCATTGCAATCTTATAAGATTCCTTTGCGATTCCAAAAGCTTCTCCATTCTTCTTTATGGTTTCGTATACCGTTTTTGCCCAGAAATTTCTGAAGCCAAATCCATTGGCGGGAACAAAATAATTATTCGACCAAATGATTTCTCGGGTGGCAATATCAAAAAACACTGCGTAGACTGAAGCGTGTGCGGCCGTTTTATCTAAGGTTTCATATACATACACCAGGCCAAGCCCTTCCTTATGGGCTTCAAGTGTATAGTCAGCTATTATTTTTTTTAAGTCACCTTTCTGGAAATGATAAGGTTCTGAAATCACAAAGGTCTTGTAGTCGGGCAATTCATTTCTCCTCATCACGACACTTAGATCATTGATGACATTAGTTTTTTGATAAGCTTCTTTGAAATTGTATTTGGGAGCTTCTGCAAGCACTAAATTATTCCAGGCATTCAAGTGAACTTCTTTGATGGCTCTTGGATCTGCAAACCCAATCGGGCCAATACACCTTACCATGGAGAAGTCCAGGCCGCACCATACCATCTCTTGAGAATCAAATAATTTTGACAACCGTTGGCTGAACGCTTGGCTGGATTCAATCAATATCAATGTGATGATTATAAGCTTTTTCATGGGATATCTATTTAAAGGTAAGTAATGCTAAATGAGAGTAATTGCAAAATAGAACGTCAGAAATATTTTAAGTTGGGCAATCGGTCATCCGGCAATTATGGGCTATTCGCAGTTGGCTTTTATAATTCCGTATGGAATGGCTCGCCTGTAAGGATGACAAATTTGCTCCTCACGTATTTGTGAAAGGCAATTCACTTGGAGTTAAATCATCAAAATTGTATCCATTAGCATCTTTCTCTCTGCCTTGGATTGGGTTAAATCTAGCGCTTTTAAAAAATATTGTTTAGCTTCTGGTTTTCTATTTATCCGTAAGTGTATTTCGCCCAGAATGCTGAAGTATAGATAATACGATTCCAGTTTTTTCTTGTTCGTGATTTTCGCGATTTCTTCTAGTGCAGCTTCTGCTCCATGTACCTGCATCACCGCTACAATTTTATTCAGTTCCGTAATCGGAGAAGGGTAAAACACGCACACCCATTGATAATAGTCAAGAATGAGTTCCCAGTTTGTATCCTCGAAAGTGTTCGCTTTGCAATGCTCAAAGGCGATGGCAGCTTCCACATGATAGGCCGTCACTGCCCGGCCAAAAGATGCCTTGTTCAAGTAATCATTTCCTTCCACTATTAACTGCTTATTCCATTTGCTACGGTCTTGCTTTGGCAACAGGATGATCTCCCCATCAGTTGTTAGGCGGCTATCACTTCTGGCAGTGTGAAAACACATCAACGCCATCAACGCATACACTTCAGGAAGTTGGGTGTATTGATTTTCTGTGAGCAATTTGCAAAGCAACTTCGCCTCTTCAATTAAGTCCCTCCGGATGAGGTGCTCTGCTTGTGAGGAGTTGTACCCCTCATTGAATAATAAATAGATAGCACCTAGCACCGCATGGGTTCTACTTTTCAATTCTTCGACCGAAGGAATTTCAAGTTTTATTTTTTTGTTTCGAAAAAAGTCTTTTGTTCTCAATAATCTCTTTGAGATTGTTTCCTCTGAAGTGAGGAAAGATTTAGCGATTTCGCTTGTTGAAAATCCGCAAAGTGTCTTTAAGATAAGTGTGATTTGATTTTCTTCTGATATTTCAGGATGGCAACAAGCAAACATCATGCGCAACAAATCATCTTTCATTAATTCTTCTTTCCATAGGTTTTCCATGGTGGTGGCAAGCGTGTACTCAGAGGTGAGAAGGATTCTGGAATCTTCAGAAAAATCGTATTGAACAGAAAATTTATTTTTGCGGATAATATCGATGGCTTTATTTTTTGCCACACTAAAAAGCCATGCCGAAGGATTGTTGGGGATTCCTTTGAGGCGCCACACACGGATGGCATCGATAAAAGCTTGCTGTACTACATCTTCGGCAGTTTCCAAGTTGCCAATGCCGAAGATTTTGGTTAAAACGGAAACCATCTTTCCCGATTCATGCCGGAAAAGATGGTCTGTAAAAGTGTTTATGTTCTCTGGGTTTGCCAATTACATTATAATCTCTTGAATTTCCCGCACTTCCACAACGCCACTGTCGTCATCAAGTATCGGGCAGCCCTTCGCTAACTCAACTGCGGTGGCATAGTTTTCGGCTTTGCACATCAAGTAGCCGCCTACCATTTCTTTGCCTTCCATAAAAGGGCCATCGGTAACCGTTTTTTTTATCCCTTTGACCTGTTTGCCCTCCTGGCTCAATGGTTGGGCGCTTACCAGCTGACCTTTTTGTTGCAAGCCACCCATCCATTGCATCCACTTTTGCATGTTGGCTTGCCATTTTTCAGGTGACCTTTCTTTATCCATGGCTTCACCGCCACGGAACAAAAATAAATACTCTTTCATAGTTTAAGAAATTGTTTTGATGTTTGTCGATTCGTTACATTTCCATGCTTTGTATCGGACGAACTTCTACCTTTCCGTCTTCATCAAAGATTGGGCATCCTTTTGATATTTCCACAGCTTCGTTGATGTCTTTGGCACTGACCGTTACATAACCACCTACCATTTCTTTGGCTTCAATAAAAGGGCCATCTGTTACTTTTTTACTTTTACCGGTAACTTGTTTGCCAAGGGGCTTTAGTGGCTCTGCTCCAACCAGAATTCCTTTTTGTGCCATGGATTCCATCCAAGTGCGCCATGCCTGCATGTTGTCTATTGCGGCTTGGGAATCTTTTGCATTGTGGGCGTGGTTTACGCCACCCCTGAATAATAACATGAATTTTTCCATTGTTTTTGATTTAATTTTTTAGAATTATTTTTTGTTGATACCCTAATGACGAATTGATTTTCAAGATTTGGACAAAAGGAAAAATATTTTTTTAACTTTCTTAAGATGTTCTGACATAATCTGTTTTTGATAGCAAATTTGTTCGATGCTTACATGGCCATTTATCGACATCCGCCAATGCTACAGACCTGAGTTTCCCCTTGGCTAGAAAACCACAGAAAATTATATGGCGCAATCGCACAAATCTCTTTTCAGGCAATTTTTTAGTCTTACTTTTGCCGTCCTTAAAACAATCACAACTCATGCTCAACTAATGGAAAGAAATATTCAACGCATCGCCTCGGAATTAAAGCTAACCACGCATCAAGTTGAGGTAGTCATTACACTTTTAGCCGAAGGCGCTACCATTCCCTTTATGGCGCGCTATCGAAAAGAGTTAACAGGGAGTTTAGACGAAGTGGTCTTGGCCGCTATTCGCGATAGGCATGTGCAACTTACAGAGTTGGACGCACGGAAAGAAGCAATATTAAAATCGATTGAAAAACAGGAACGTCTCACCCCTGAATTGGCAAGGCTTATCAAAAAGGCAGAAACAATGGCCGAACTGGAAGATATTTATTTGCCCTACAAGCCGAAGCGCAAAACACGCGCCAGCATCGCCAAAGAAAAAGGATTAGAACCCTTGGCGACTTTGATTTTTGAGCAAAACAAAATCGATCTTGACAGCACAACCGCTACGTTTGTCAATACGGAATTGGGTGTGTTTACATTACAAGAAGCGTTGGATGGTGCGAGGGATATTATCGCGGAGTGGGTAAGTGAAAATCAGGAGGCTCGGAAAAATATTCGCGAACTTTTTTGGCAAGACGGGATTATTCATGCTGAAGTGGTTAAATCAAAGGCAGAAAGCGAAGAGGCACAGAAATTCAAAGACTACTTTGACTGGAAGGAGCCGATAAAGAAAACACCCTCGCATCGTTTACTCGCCATGCGAAGGGCAGAGAAAGAAGGATTCATTTTTGTAGATATTTCACCTACCGAAGAGTTGGCTATTCAATCGCTGGAACAGCAGTTTGTTAAATCCACCTCACCTTCATCCGAGCAAGTGAAGTTGGCCATTAAAGATTGTTATAAACGCCTGTTAAAACCCACCCTCGAAAGCGAAGTGCGCATGGAAACGAAGATGCAAGCCGACCTGGAAGCCATTAAAGTATTTGCGGCCAACCTAAAAAAATTATTGTTAGCCTCACCGTTGGGTCAAAAGCGAGTGTTAGCCCTCGATCCTGGTTTTCGTAGTGGCATTAAGGTAGTGTGCCTTGGTGCACAAGGCGAGTTGCAATTTGATACGGTCATTTATCCGTTGGAACCGCAACGTGAAGCCAGCAAGTCAGCAACGATTATCCTTGGACTCTGCGATCGGTTTCAGATCGAAGCGATAGCCATAGGCAACGGCACCGCTAGCCGCGAAACGGAAACCTTTGTGAAAAGCATTGGACTGCCAAAAGAAATTGCGGTGGTGATGGTGAACGAGAGCGGGGCTTCTATTTATTCTGCCTCCGATGTGGCACGCGAAGAGTTTCCCGACAAAGACATTACCGTGCGTGGCGCGGTGTCCATTGGCCGAAGACTTACCGACCCACTTGCCGAGTTGGTGAAAATTGACGCGAAGTCAATCGGGGTGGGGCAGTACCAACACGATGTCGACCAAACAAAATTAAAAGCCGGGCTTGATGACGTGGTGATGAGCTGCGTGAACTCGGTAGGCGTGGAGGTGAACACTGCCAGTAAAGAGCTGCTCTCGTACGTCTCTGGCCTTGGCCCACAGTTGGCGAAAAACATTGTGGAGTACCGCAACCAGAACGGGCCTTTCAAAACCCGAAGCGAGTTATTGAAAGTGGCTCGCCTTGGCGATAAAGCTTTCGAGCAGAGTGCGGGTTTTTTGCGCGTGCGCGATTCAAAAAATCCTCTCGATGCCAGTGCCGTCCATCCTGAGCGGTACGACCTGGTTGAGAAGTTTGCCAAAGATTTAGGCTGCTCCGTGAAAGATTTAATGACAAGTGGTGAACTCCAAAAAAAATTAGACTTGAAGAAATATGTGACGGATACCGTAGGCTTGCCTACGCTTACCGACATCCTTGCAGAGTTGGAAAAGCCTGGCCGTGACCCTCGCGAGAAGTTTGAAATGTTTTCGTTTGAAGATGGTGTAAACGAAATCAAAGATTTGAAAGTGGGCATGGTACTGCCGGGTATCGTGACCAACGTGACCAACTTTGGCGCATTTGTCGATGTAGGAGTGCATCAGGATGGGTTGGTGCACATCAGTCATTTGTCCGACCGGTTTGTGAAAGACCCCAATCAGGTAGTGGCCGTGCAACAAAAAGTAAAAGTAACGGTAATGGAAGTGGACGTGCCGCGAAAGCGCATTGCGTTGTCGCTCAAAAGCGATCCGTTTGGTGCAGGTTCTCCAAAAGAAAAATCAGAAGCTCAATCAGGAAGTTCAGTACAAAAATCAAAACCTCAACCGCACAAAGAGGAGAGTATGGAAGACAAGCTGGCGCAGTTGAGGAATAAGTTTAAAAAGTGATTGGGTTAGCGAAACTTGGACTGCTAAAAAAAGGTTTCGATAATTTTATTTTCCGATCAAAACAAAAGGAGCCCAATAATAGGGTGAGGCATACTGGTCTCCTTTGATCAGGTCAAGCTTAGCTTGCCGTAAGACCTCACTAAAGCTTAGATTTTTATTTTGCAAACGTATTTTGTAAAAATCGACCATCAACTTAGCGGTTGATTCGTCTGCTACTTTCCAAAATGAAACGATAATGTTTTTTGCTCCGGCATAAACCAAGGCACGTGACAAACCGATCACGCCTTCCCCTGTTGATATTTTTCCCAATCCGGTCTCGCAAGCCGAGAGTACTACCAAGTTCGCATTGATTGAAAGATTATAAATTTCACCACAAAATAAATTTCCATCTTCCTTATCTTTTCTATTTAAAAAGATCGCTGATTGAGAAGGATCAGTAACATCTACAATGCCGTGTGTGGCGAAGTGTAAGTAATCATAGCCGTGAAGTTCTTTCGATTTGATTAAGGCCTCGTTGGCATTGGCAAAGGTCGATACGGTCGATTTTGAGGCAAAAAGACTGGCAATAGCGTTCACTTCTGTTTCTGTTCCGGGTAAACCATTGAGATTTTGATTGTCGAAATTTACGGGGGCACAAAGAAAAATATTTCCTTGGTCATTCTCCTTTTTTTCTTTGCCCTTTTGCAACATCAGACCGGCTGCAAATTCGTAGCTGATCGCCCATCGTTTAATAAAAAATGGAGCATCTTTAAACGATTGACTTTTTATTTTTTTGTAAGCCAATGCTTCAAAAGGAATTGCCCCTAACCGACCTGATGGGATGATAATTATATTTTTAACTGAGCGAGGAAGAGATGGTTTAAGGAGTTTTGACAGGTGCTGCGTGTTTTTGTACGTCTTAAAATCGTTAAAGAGTAAGCTATTGGTAAAGCCTTTCATTAACCGTTCAAAGTTTTCATCCAGAGTTTGGCTTTGCACTTTAAATCGAGTAGCTGTTATGATAAATTGGTAGAGTCGATGTTTTTTTTCTGCGATGAAATAACTAACCACCGCTTGAGTGGGGAGAAGGATTTTCTGAATTTCGGATACATTGGCGGTCGTTGAACTGAATTTAAGGTTATAGTAATCAGGATAATCCTTTTCTAATTTTTTAATAAACAGTTGATAGTCGCTGGTGAGGGTGAACAATAATCCTCGTAATTTTTTTTCTTCTTCCGAACTTGGTTTTTCTGAAAGTTTTTGAGCTACCATTGCCATGTCCGACTTCTTTGTTTTCTCTTCCTCCAAAAGAGCAGATGGAATGCCAGCAAAAGATTTAGCTTGGGCATCGGCAATTGATTCCTGTAACACGGCCGATTTACTTTTCTCTGAAAAGTAAAAAGCTATTTCTCTATATTTTTTGGAGTGAACGGTGATTTCACTGATGGCAATGGAGAGGGACACACCATCTTCGTAGACCTCATTGGCCAAGGCACCTAATTCTATTTTATCGGTTTCATTTTCACTGTGGTGCCGAATTATGTCAATCAGGGTATCGCAAGATTGAAGGGTTTTCAGTGCCAATTTTAGATCTGGTAATTTTAAGGTTTTACCATAATACTTTGCCTGAAGGGCTTGTGCTTTGGATTGCATCGAGAACAAGAGAACCTTGCCGTTGTAATAGTTGGCTACTTTAGGGTTTTCAGATATGCTTTTGTTATTAAAAGATGGGGTATTGGCAGCTATTGCCTCCTGGAAATTGATTAGTGCTTCTTCGAATTTATTTTCACTCAATTTAATATTGCCGATTTGGTTATACACCGAAGCGATATCCGGATGTTTTTGGCCCACCGAATTTTTGTAAATACTCAAAGCCCTTTCGTAATATCCCAAAGCAGCCTTGTCATCTTTCATTTGTGAATAGGTTCTCCCTAAATTGACATATGCCAACGCTTCATTAGGATGCCCATTCGGATAGATTTTATGCCAAATGGATTGGGCACTTTCAAAATTGCCAATGGCATCGCCATACAATTGAGTTTTTAGATACATCAGCCCAATGTTCGTTTTGGCAATCGCAATTTTCGGATGGTCTTTAGCATGGAGCTTCTCATAAATGGCAAGCGCTTGTTCGTAATAAGTCAATGCCTTGTCTGCATCGGTCTGGCCATAAACAAGTCCTAAGTCATTTAAGGAGGCGGCCACTTCTTCACTTTCGTTTCCAAAAAGGGACTGTCGAATTTGGAATGCGGCAAGCGCATTTTCTTCCGCCTGATTTAATTTGCCCGTGCTCCAATACACCAAACTCAAATTGGAAAGGCACCGCGCATTTTCTTTTGAGTTGGCCTTTTCGGTTTGTTTGAAATTATTTTGGGCATTCTGAAGGTAATCCAAGGCAAGGTCGCTACGGCCTTTGAGTAGAAAGAGAAATCCAATATTACTTTCTGTTAGTGCTTTTAAAATTGGATCATCGCTATTGATTTTTAATAAAATGCTTTCTGCTTCGGGCAGTTTCCCCTGAGCCATTAACACCTCCGCTTCTTTATTGGTAAGCGGTATGGAAGGATTTTCTTGAGCGCGGATCAACCGAATGGCTTGATCGTAATTGGCATTGGAAATCAACGAGTCTATTTTCTTTTCTATACCTTGGGCTTGAAGGCTAACGCCCATGATGAGGATTACACCGAATAAGAGCAATTTTTTCATCAAAATCGATAGCTGTAAGTGATGGTTGCAACAAACTCCCTGGACAGACCATCCGGATTTATGGGGCGCTTAATAATCCGATTGCCAATCAGAAGTTTCACACCGGTGCGCACATCGAAATTATAACCGAGGGTGTAAATGCCGGAGAGGGCAAGTCCGTCACTTCCATTGGCGAGCGTACTCACATTGGTGGTATGATCAATATAGGTATCTCGGTTAAGTCGGTAGATAGGAAGTAGCCCGATGCTGGCATTAAATCTCGATAGGCGAAAGTTACGTTCTATTCTTGCCATTACATCTTTCCCTCGTTGGAGATTACCACTAAGTGCATATTGATGTAAGTAGGTTAAATTATCACCACTCCATTCACCATACCAGAATCCATTCTGGTTTCGGTTTAGCGCCTGTTGGTAGCCCACTGCCATCAGCCATTTTCTGCTCACAACAGAAGCGCCAAAAATCAGGTCATAGGAGCCCAAACTAGTTTGGTAGTACATGGGCATACTCTTGCCTTTGAATTGGGCAAAATCACCATTGTTAGAAGGGAGCTTTGTGCCCAGAGTGAAATTAACATCAAAATTTTCGGTTGCAATAAGATTGCGCGTGACACTCAGCGAAATATCACTCAAGCTTTGATAGGTACCCAAGTGACCATTCGCAACTTGATAAGGGATTTTCGCTTGAACGGTATATTTTTTTCCAATACCAATGTTGGCTTCAATAGTGGAAACATAAATATGGTTTTTGAAATGGGTATCACCATAGTATTGACTGAATTCGATGGAGCGAAGCCTTACTTTGGAGTTTTTGTTAAAGGGTTGATCCGGTTTCATGGCCCCCATCGTACAAAAACCAGCATCGCTACAGCCCTGGGCGAACGCACAGTAATCCATTAACGTAAGGAGAAGTAAGCAAGAAAGTATCTTCATCAATTTCAAAACTACAAATTACAAATTCAGATAGAAATTTGATCTTGAATTGGTAATCTTTAATTTTCAGTTACATCCCAAGCGATTGGTTTTCAATTGAAGCCAATTCGATGATCTTCTCGTATTCTGTTGGGTTGAGGTCGTTGAAGAAATAATGGACGGGGTTGACATGAATGCCATTGACAAAGACTTCGTAATGTAAATGCGGGGCGGTGGACAAACCGGTATTACCCACATAGCCTATTAAATCGCCTCGTTTTACGTGCTGCCCCTTACTAACGGCAAATCCGTGCATGTGTGCATACCGCGTACGATACCCAAATCCATGATCGATTTCTAGCACTTTTCCGTAACCACTAAAGTTTACTTCTGCTTTGTCGATTGTGCCATCGGCTGTGGAGTAGATCGGGGTGCCGATGGTGGCGGCAAAGTCTACCCCGGTGTGCATCTTGAATACTTTATAGACGGGGTGGATACGCATGCCAAAGCCAGAGGCAAGAGCAATTAATTCTTTGTTAGCCACGGGCTGAATTGCCGGGATTGCGGCAAAAAGTTTTTCTTTGTTTTCTGCCAGGGTCACAACATCATCTTGTGATTTGGATTCGATATAAACTTTGCGTTTCAGTCGACTCAACAATTCTTCCAATTTGATAATGGCGTCTTCGTGTTCAATATTTTTGCTACGAATTTCCTCGAAACGATCTGATCCCCCTATTCCTCCATCACGAACTCCTTTATCAATGGGCTCCGCCCCCAATACAGCACGGTAAATATTGTCATCGCGATATTCCATGCTCGCTAATTGTTGTTCTAACTTATGGAATTCAGACTCAATATTTTGGTAGTAAAACTCCATTTCTTTCACTTCATTTTTTAGAAGCAGTTCTTTGGGTGACTCAAAATAATTCCCGCCTAACAACAACAAGCCAACCGCCATAGCGAGCGTGAGGAAAAGGATACTCAGTACGTTCAGGATTACATCACCCGTAGTGGTTTTGATGCGTTCGTACTTACACGTTTCGGTGTCGTAATAATATTTTATTCGTGCCATAATTTTAAATTCTTGGTTCTAAAATCACCAATAACAAATTTATACTGGCCGGAAGGCTTTTATTATAAGCTCGTTACATTCCAAAAAAGGGCCACCAATAAGGTCAATGCAATAGGGGATGGCGGGAAACACCGCATCTAAGCATTGGCGGATGGCCTTGGGTTTGCCGGGCAAATTTACGATTAAAGTTTGATTTCTAATACCTGCTACTTGACGCGATAGGATTGCAGTGGGAACATACTTAAGGCTAATGGTTCGCATTAATTCACCAAAACCGGGCAACATTTTAGTGCAAACGGCCTCGGTGGCCTCTGGTGTTACATCTCGGAGGGCTGGCCCTGTGCCGCCTGACGTAATGATGAGGCAACATTTTTTCTCATCAGCCATACGGATCATCGTTTGTTCGATCACATCTTGCTCGTCAGGGATTACGGCATATTCCTGTTCCCAATGGCTTTTCAGATATTCATTCAATGTGGAAACGATGGCCTTTCCAGGAATGTCTTCATAGATTCCTTTGCTGGCACGGTCGGATACGTTGATGATTCCTATTTTGATTTGAGGTTCCAGATTTTTTATTTTTAGAGGTGAGATACCGATTTACTGTTCATGGTATTTTTAATTGATACTCTTCCCTTCTTAAAAACTTGCCTTCCCTTGTTTACTCCTCTTCGGATTTCTTTTTGTTTTTCAGCGGGGAGAGCTATGATTTCCTTGCATTCTACAGAACAGCAGTTGTCATATTTATTTTTGCATTCTTCACATTGTATGAAGAGCAAATGACATCCATCATTTTTACAATTCGTATGATTGTCACAGGGCTGCCCACATTGATGGCAAGCACTGATGATCTCTTCTGATATCCGCTCACCCAATCGTTCATCAAAAACAAAATTCTTTCCGATGAATTTATTTTTGAGGCCTTGATCTTTTACTTGCCGGGCATATTCAATGATGCCTCCATCGAGTTGAAAAATATTTTTAAATCCCGCGTGCTTCATCCACGCACTTGCTTTCTCACAGCGAATTCCACCAGTGCAGTACATCACAATATTTTTATCTTTTTTATCATGCAAAAGAGCTTCCGCTATTTTTAGTTCCTCGCGAAAGGTATCCGCATCCGGGCAGATCGCATTTTTAAATCGACCAACTTCGCTTTCATAATGATTGCGCATGTCTACAACCAATGTATTTGGGTCTTCAGTTAGTTGATTAAATTCAACCGCATTCAAATGTTGACCACTATCGGTTACATCAAAAGAGGAATCGCTAAGGCCATCGGCAACAATCTTTTTCCTGACAAGGATTTTTAACTTAAAAAATGATTTACCATTGTCATCAATAGCAATATTGAGCCGAACGCCATTTAAAAAGTTGATTTGGTAAAGTTGCGACTTGAAATGGGCAACGTTACCGTTTGGTACGCTGAGTTGGGCATTGATTCCCTCATGGGCAACATAGATACGTCCTAAAATCCCAAGCTGATGAAACAAAATATATAAATCATCACGAAATTTTTGAGGGTCTTCTATCTTGTGATATTTATAAAAAGAAATCGTTGTTCGGGGCTCACTGGAATGCTGGAGCTTTTCTTTCAGTTCTTTGCTATTGGTTCTATTGTGAAGCATGCCTTTGCGTTTCAGGCTGCAAAGATAAATTATTTCATTCGGAGATCAATTTTCCCTTGATTAGCTTATTGTATTCGTCACAAGTGAGATAGCCCTTTTTTGAGCAGGAAGGGCACGTTTTATACACTTCACCGAAATAATTTTTCTTTACGATTACAGCCGATCCTTTGCACGTTGGGCATACCACTTTTCCGGTTGGCCCACAATCAATGTAATAATCGCCAGACAATACTTCTGCTGCCTTTTTTGCCTCCATTTCATTTTCCTTCATAAGCTCTGCCTCTCCTTTAGACAGCCATTCGATGGCTTGCTCAGAGTATTGGCCTTGCGTGCCTTTTAGTTGAATGTACTTATTTATCCAGTCAACGCTTTGACGATATTTTCCAAGGAAGAATGAGTTCACCCCAAAGTGGTAGGTAAAATCAGAAGGTACACTCCGTATTGATTTTAAAATATTCCGGAATTTGATGTCGGCCTCTTCGTAGTGCCCTTCTTCGGTTAGCCGGGTAGCAGAATCCATTTGAACGGTGATCTTCCGGGTACGGTCAATTTGCCGTTGAATTTCTAATTCATGGATTTTATTTTTCTCTGATTGAGACTGAGAAAATGCCTGAAGGCTTCCAAGCATAAAAGTTATTGCCAAACATCGCTTTGCAAGAATCATCATTTCTTAATCTATAAAATTTTCTTTATTCATATTGAGCCACTCCAATGCGGATAAATGAAAAATATCCGCTTTCGTTTTTTCTGTTAAATCCATCTCTTCAATAAACCTACCGATTTCCAAATCACCAAGGGGAAATGGATAATCCGAGCCAAGCATCACCCGGTTTGAGCCTTGCAATTTTAGCACATATTCTAACATTAATTCATCATGGGTGACACTATCCACCCAAAATTTCCCTAAATATTTTCTGGGGTCAATTGCATTATCGATAGCTACCAGATCAGGGCGGCAATCAAATCCATGCTTTATCCTCCCTATAGTGGGCAAGAACGAACCTCCCGCATGGGCAAACATCACCCTTAATTTTGGGAGTTTCTCAAAAATTCCACCAAAAATCAAAGAGCAAATGGCGCGCGATGTTTCTGCGGGCATTCCCACTAACCAAGGCAACCAGTAGCGTTGCATTTTTTTTTCGCCCATCATGTTCCACGGATGAACCAGCACAGCTAGCCCTAGTTTTTCGCAAGTCTGAAAGATTGGAAAGAAACGCTCCTCATTCAGGTTTTCATCGTTGATGTTTGAGCCCACCTGAATTCCTTTTAGCCCAATTTTCTTTAGTCGCTCCAGCTCTTTTACCGCTAGCTCGGTATCTTGCATGGGCACCGAACCCAGGCCAATATAATTTTTAGGGAACTTCTTTACCAGTTTGCCAATGTGGTCATTAAGGAATTGCGATAGCGAAAGGCAATCTAAAGGTTTAGCCCAATACGAGAACATCACAGGAATGGTACACACCACTTGTACTTGGGTATCAAATTTGGCGTACTCATTGATGCGGAGTTCGGGATTCCAGGCGTTCTCATGGATTTCACGGAAAAATTGGTTGCCGCGCATCATTTTGGCGAACCCTTTTTTGTGATGCTGCAAATAAATAAAATCTCCATACCCAAATTTCTCACTCCAGTTGGGCATTTTCTTAGGAATAATGTGTGTATGGCTGTCGATTTTGAGCATCTTAAAATGATCCAATTCCGCAATATCGGTAATTTGTAGTCTGTTCAAAAATTATTAGGACGGACTAATTCCAACAACAGGCGCTAAGACATTGGATTTAAAGCTCCCTCAATTTTATTTCAACTGCGTTTTTAAAACGACAATATCATGTAATTGATTGGCGGGTTTTAGGTGATGGTTTTCATCATAACCACCCCATTGGCTGTTGGCAATATAGTATAAGGTTTTTCCATCGATCACGCCAAGTGTTGGTTCGCCAAAAGCAGGATGATGGCGGTCAATAATTTCAAATCGTGTTATCTCGTCTAAACTTTTGTTTAAAAAATAGCGAGTACATCGCAAAGGCGTTACTCCATTTTGGATGGTGATCAAAGAATTGTTGTGCAAATAAATTCCGTCAATTCCTTTCAGCGAGGCGTCCACATTCGATTTGATTTCTGTCAACTGTTTGGTTTTAATCGTCAAGCGATAAATTCCTTTTACATAATCCGAAATGAACAGAAATTTCTCGTCCGATGAAAAGGCCATTCCCTGGATGTTCCAAAATTTAGGCGATGAATAGTATGGTTCTATTTTGTTTGTCTTTTGATTTAGGGTAATGATGTCATTATTTTTGCTGTCAGAAATAAAAACATTCCCGTCTTTCGACAAGATCAAATCTCCGTAAACACTATTTTTTGAATTTAAGATGGATTGATATTTATGCAAAAGCTTTCCAGAGCTCAACTCAAATTGAAATACGAATGAACTGGCCGCGGAATCATAGTTTTCCATTTCGGGCATAGGCGAGGAGCATACCCACAAAAGATTGCGCTTCACGTCTGCTTTGATCCCGAATATGCTGGTCATACCTTCGAAGGCGGAAGGACAAAAGTCGGTGACTTTGCCATCTGAAGCGACTTTAATTACTTTCCTTTTGTGGATACTTCCGAGGTAAAATGTTTTGTGTGCGGCATCATATTCAATGCCTTCAGTGTGCAGTGTGCGATCTTTAATTGTAAATGCAGTGTCGGAATGGATCGTTGTACTCTGCCATTCCTTTTGAAGCTCAAGCAGCTTTTTAAACTCTGGTGAATCTTTAATTGAATTGAAATCTGCAATTCCGGCCAACCTAAAATCTGCATCGATAAGGATGGCCTGCTTTAGCGCTTGAATGGCTTCCGCTTTTTTGCCTGTCAAGGTCGCGGCAATACCCAGTTGGTAAAGCACACCCTGATGGTAAGGGTGCAGCTTATTGGCTTCTTTTATGTTACTATAAAATTCATTATAATTTTTAGTTCGGTAAGCCGCTAGGGCATCACCATAATATTTCTGGAGACTTTGTCCTTTCAACAAGATTGAGATGAAAAGGGAAGTAGCGAGGAGAATATTTTTTTTCATGAGGGGCTGGCTTTAGTAAACGGTAAGGAACCTTACAATGATAAACTGAAGGACTCCGCAAACGCAAAGTACTTTTTTGTTAGCAAAATCTTCATCCTCTATTAAAAGTATTTATTCACTACGAAGTGTCTTTGCCGGATCAAGCCAGGCCGCCTTCACTGCCTGGAAGCTGGCGGTAGCAAACGCGATAACAAGGCATGACAGCGCTGCTAAAAATAATGGTGCAATGCCAATGGTGGCATGGTAGGCAAAACTGTTTAGCCATAGTGCATTCATGATCCAATAGGCAACAGGCAAACCGATGAGTATGGCTATAAGTACCAATTTTATATAGCTTTTGGTGATGAGCCCAACAATACTTTGGGACGTGGCGCCTAAAACTTTGCGTATGCCAATCTCTTTGGTCTTTTGTGCTGCGGCATAAGCGACCAATCCAAGCAGACCAAGGCAGGCGATGACGATGGCGAGTGAAGCAAACACTGTTGTTACATAGCCCATACGTTGCTCTTTGTCATACAGTTTTTGGTATCGTTGATCAAGAAATTCATATTCAAAAGGGCGGTGTGGAAGCAGGATAGCACAAATGGACTTCAGTTCCGATAGGCTCGTATTGACGTCACCTGCTTTTAACCGAACAAAAAAATAGCTTAGGTCCCAATTTCCGCGTGCCACGAACAATGCCAACGGTTTAATTTTTTCGTGCATCGATGAAAAGTGAAAATCTTCCACAACGCCTACGATTACACCTTTTTGACCAAATTTAACTCTTGCGCCCAAGGCATTCTCAGGCGTGAGGCCCAATTCATTTAGGGCTGCTTGATTTAAAATGATTGAATTGATCGTATCGGATTTGAACTTTTGAATATCCCCTTCATTCAGGTTTCTTCCGGCAATGATTTTCATATTTAATGTTGGAATAAACTCTTTGTCAATGGCCATCGCTGTAATTGCCATTCCGACATTGGACAAGGACTCGTCTAATGTTATTTGATAACCACCGTTGATTTTTGTGGGAGCCTCCGTAGATCGTCCCATGCTTACGATTTTTCCACTTCGCCCGAACTCCGTTTTTAATTGTTCGTAAACTTCCCTTGTCTTGTTATCGAGCGGAAGCATAATGATGTTGTCTTTCTCATAACCTAGATTTTTATGCTGAATAAAGTTGATCTGTTTTACGATCACAGCTGTCCCCACCATTAAGATGATGGAAATACTAAATTGAAAGACGACAAGGGATTGCCTCAACCACACGCCACGTCCTGAACTGGTAAAGCTTCCCTTGAGCACACTCGCGGGTTTGAAAGAAGAAAGCGCCACAGCGGGGTAAATCCCTGCAAGAAGCCCGATGAGTATCCACCCGAAAAAGCACGAGACCAGAAAAGTGAAGCTGAACAGATCAGCATAAATAAAACTTTTTCCGGTGAGCGAATTAAACAATGGCAGTGTCAATTGGGCAAGCAAAAAAGCAAAACAAAATCCCAATAAAGTGACTAGCAACGACTCGCTAATAAATTGAAAAAATAATTGATTTCGATAGGCTCCCGCAACTTTTCGTATCCCAACTTCTTTGGCGCGACTTGCGGCCTTGGCGGTTGCGAGGTTGATATAGTTGATGCACGCAATGATTAGTACAAGCAGCGCAATGGCGGAGAAAATGTAGACGTATTGAATATTGCCAACAATTTCAGGTTCATCCACTTCTGATTTTAAATAAATGTCGGTCAATGGAGTGAAATTATAGACCACATAATCACCCTTACCGGTAATGTCTGAAGCCACTTCTTTCTTCACTATTGCATTAAGTTTATCACGCAATAAATCCACTTTCGCCTCGTGCGAAAGCAACACGAAGGTTTGGTAGTTGGCGCTCCACCAAATTTGTTCTTTAGAAGCATCGAGCGAAGAAAAAGAGCCAAGAAAGTCAAATTGGATCATCGAGTTCGATGGCACGTTCTCCATCAAGCCTGTTACTTTGTATTCGGTTTTGTTGTTAACCGTCAATGTTTTTCCTAGTACATCGTCAGTGCCAAAATATTTTTCTGCCGAAGCTTGGGTGAGGATTACAGAATTAGGTTCACTCAATGCGTTGTCAGGATTGCCTTTCAATAGGTCGAAGGAAAATACCTGAAAGAAGGAACTATCTGCGTAGTAGAATTTTTTCTCTTGAAAAAGTTTGTCCTTCGTTTTAAGAATAAATGGATTCCATGCAGACGGATTATAAATTCGAACCCCGTTCTCTACTTCAGCAAAATTTTTCATTAACACAGGGAGTAAGGCCGTTGGAGAAACGGATGTTTTGGAAGTCTGTCCGCCAAAACTATATTCTAATGATCCCCTGTAGATTCGGTTGGCCTTGGTGTGAAATTTGCCGTAACTCAATTCGTGATTGATCCACAGGCTAAGTAAGAGGCAGATCGCCAACCCCAGTCCGATGCCGATGATATTGATAACGGAGTTAGAAAAATGTTTCTGTAAACTCCGAACGGACGTAAGGAAGTAGTTTTTTAGCATCTTAAATTTTTTAAGTAAGACGCCTTCAGTTTATGCTTGGTTGCACCAAACCAATTTTTTTCTGCATCAAGCCATTGAGCCGAAATGTCAACTAGAGGGGTTTGTGGAGACTCAATTAACCTTGTATTAACGGTCTATTCGATAAGCTTTGCGGCTTACTTTTTCTTCAGCACACTTGGATTTACACAGTGCGGCACTTTTCCTGACTTGTAGAATTCAATAATATTTTCGGCAGCAAGCCTGGCCATGCCATTACGTGCTTCAACCGTTCCAGATCCAATATGTGGAAGCACAGCGGCATTGGGTATCGACAACAAGGGATTGTTTGCATCCATTGGCTCAGGGTTGGTGACGTCAAGGCCAGCGCCCCAGATCACCCCGGTAGTCAGTGCTTCGATAAGATCTGTTTCGTTGTGGACAGCTCCGCGCGAAGTATTGATAAATATGGCGCTAGGTTTCATTTTTTGAAAAGCCAGTTTATTAAAAATACCTCGTGTCTCATTACTTAGTATGCTATGGACAGAGAGCACATCGCTCTGTTGCAGCAATTCTTCGAAGGTCACGTAATTGCACCCTAATTTTTTTTCTGCCTCCTCATGGCGTGTTCGGTTGTGATAAATCACCTTCATATTGTATGCACCAATACATCGCTGCGCCATCACCATGCCAATTCTGCCGAGGCCAAAAATACCCAGTGTTTTGCCGGTTAGCTCAATTCCCAAATTTTTCAAAGGTTGAAAATGTTTCCACTCGCCACGTGCAATACTTTTATGTTGATAAAACATTTTACGCGATACTGCGATCATCAAACCGAAAGCCACATCGGCTGTGGCATTGTTCAATACGAATGGCGTGTTGCCTACGGGTATTTTTTTTAGGGTGGCTTCACTTACATCGATGTTATCAAAGCCTACAGCAAACTGACCAATGATTTCCAAATGACTGCATTCGTTGAAAAAATGTTTATCTAATTTATCAGCGCCCAACGATAGCAGGGCATCCACGAGTTTAGCTCTTTCAATTAATTGCGTTTGGGTCATTGGGCCGTTGCCCTCCCATACTGTTACGTCAAACCCTGCCTGTGAAAGGAGTTCATGTGCGATGGAGGGAATGATGCGGGTGATCAGAACTTTCTTTGCCATTTCTGCAATTTCCAAAATTTTGAGATGGGATTCAATTTGAATTAGATAAAAACTCACGGATCAGTTATCACGCTCCCTACTTTCAGTGATCGTAGAGAGAAATAGTCATTCCCGGCTTGCCAGAAGGTATCGCGTCATGTTGAATTAGAACTCGCAGCTCTTCTTAATCGATCGTTGATCGCTCTTCCCAACCCAATTTCAGGCACCGCTTCGGCCAAAATAAATGCAGCATCTGTTTTATCCAATTCGCGCAGCGCCATAAAGAGTCTCTGAGCTGCCTCGTCTACATTTCCAGAAGGAGAAAGCACTATTTGCCGTCTTAAATTAGAAAGCTGATATTCTTCCCTAAACGAAAGGACCGCTACTTCCGCATCGATATTATCCAAGCTCAACTGCTGAATATTTCCGAGCAACAAAGGTTTACGTGGCGCATAATGGCTTTCCAACTGGCCGGAGGCTTGCGGATTAGAACCTGTATGAACACTTAATCGCACTGGCCCTATCAATGATTCAATTTTCTCAACACTTAATCCGCCCACACGATAGATAACTGATTCGTCTCCCTCAAAACCAATGATCGTAGACTCTACTCCTACCGCACAATCGCCACCATTTAAAATGTATTCGATTTTATTTCCAAGCTGCTCGTTCACGTGCTCAGGTGTTGTCGGGCTCACATATCCGAATGGGTTTGCGCTTGGTGCGGCCAAAGGAAATGAAAGGGATTTTAGCAACTGGTACGTCATGGGGTGATCCGGACAGCGGATACCGACACGATCAAGTCCTGCGGTTACAAGATCGGGGATGATACTTTTTTTGGGAAGAAGAATTGTCAACGGCCCTGGCCAAAATTTTTTGATCAATGTCAATGCTTTTTGGGGAACCTCTTCAACGTAATCCTTAATTACTTCAAGTTCTCCAACATGAACGATCAAAGGATCAAAATAAGGTCTGTTCTTTGAAAGATAAATTTCGGTTACCGCCTCCACATCTAACGCGTTGCCGGCAAGGCCGTAAACTGTTTCTGTAGGAATGGCGACAAGCTTACCTTCCTCCAACATTCTTTTTGCTTTCTTGATGTCTTTTCCGATTTCAGCCATGGAACAAGTTAAGTTTATCTTTCATTCGTAAAACTGATCTTTCGAATGAGAATTTTTCCAGATCACTTAACAAAATCCACTGCACCGCATGCGATTCTTCGCTAACTACAGTTTTTTCCACTTCACTGCCCTCAATCAAAAACCGGATGTCAAAATGCAAATGCTCAGGAAAATCTTTTCGTAAGGGTATTGTGTGAATGTCTATATCAAAAATTTCATTATTTGCTTTGAACTGCTTTAACCCTGTTTCTTCTTCGGCCTCCCGCAATGCCACATTTAAGATATTCTCATCCCCATCGGCATGACCACCCGGTTGAACCCACTTGTTTAGTTTGGCATGGTGCACTAACAGCGTCTTGGTTCGTTCATTGTTTACTATCCAAGCCGATCCAGTAAGGTGCCCGGGCAGATGTGTCCGCTGAAAGCAATCTTCATGTTTTAGCAATTCAAGGAAAGGCAAAATAAATTGATTTTCTTCTTTAAAGAGAGTGTGATAAGAAGATAACGAATTGATCAGTAAATTCCGATTCACTTTATTGAATGATGATCGTGGCTTTGTTGAATTTACCGTCTTCCAGTTTTGTCTCTGCACCTCCACCGGAGTTGTCCTTATCGCCTTTGCGAACCAAAATAAAATAAGAAATAGCTTTGAGCTTCCTAAAACGCAAAACTCCTTTTTTGTCAGTTTTCCCTTCTTCAGTCTGATTTACTTCTTTGGTGTAGTCTTCTTTTTTCTCAAAAAGCTTGACGTCAGCACCTTCAACGATATTTCCTAAATCATCGCGAACGGTGAGCGTGAGTGATGTATTAAATATTTGTAAAGGTGAGGCTTCAGGGAAAATTCCTGTACTCAAAAGCAGGGCAATTATTAAGATGGTTTTCATAAGTTAAAATTTATTATTGTGTTAGAATACTAATTATTCGCATTAATTCCTTATTGGTTATATTTACTTGTTCTGATTTGTCATAAATATCGATGAGAAAGACATTCTTCTTTACAACTCGAACATAGGTGATCAATCTTGCACCTCCGCTTTTTCCCTTTCCTTTACTAAATCGCAAGCCTAATTTTGAAGCAATTCTTTCCAAGAGGAGTACCCAATGTGGGGTTTTCAGCAAGACTGTTGACTACGTGTTCTAAATCTTTCCCTACAGATTTATATTTCTTAGCAAGACGTTTCAGTTTCGTTCAAATGGTTCAGTAGCTATTACCTCAAAGTTAATTCAATAAATCTTTAGCTGATTTGAGTTTTTTCTTTCCTTGCTCATGCAGCTTTACGTCATTAAAAGCCTCCGTTAAATTTTGAACAAAATCATTCTTGTCCTTATCATTTATTTCTTGAACCACACTGATGTAGTCTAGGCTTTTAACTAATTCCATAAAAAACGGTACGCGACTATTTTCTTTTTTATATCTAAAATAACTTTCATAATAAGGTGTATTGAGGAATAAAATTACAAAGAATAAACACTTTTATAAAATCCACTGGTTTCTAAAAAGCCAATCAGTTCCACATAAAACGGATGAGCGCCCAACGTGGCACTATCGCCAACCATAATCAGTTTTTTCCGGGCACGTGTCATGGCGACATTTGTTCGTCTGATGTCAGCTAAAAAGCCTACTTCACTTTTTTCATTGCTACGCACAAAACTAATCGCGATGACATCCCGCTCCTGCCCTTGAAAGGCATCGACTGTATTGATAGATACAAGACTATGCAGGGGTTCGAGAATTGGAGAGTTTTCGGCTAAATGCTGAAGCCGGTCAACTTGTGCGCTGTAGGGAGAGATGATTCCCATGGTAATTTGTTCCTCCAGCCACGCGGAAGCACCAATAGATTCTACTAATTTTTCAGCTTGATGAATTAATAACTCTGCTTCACCATGATTGAAACGACTCAACGTTTCAGGGTCTTGCTTCTCTGTGTTTCCACTTCCAGCCGTATCAATAAATTCTATCGCTTGCTCATGCGGCCGCAGCAATTCGTGCTTCACGGAATCATGCGCTATCAGCTTATCGTCATAAAAATAGCGAGAAGGAAACTCCATAATGGCCTGGTGCATACGGTATTGCCCTTGCAGCATGGAGGCTAGCTCAGGAAACTTTGCAATTCCTGTTTCAAACAGGGTCTTTGCCAATCCTTTCGTTGCTGCCTCGTGCGATTTAATCGTAGGAGGCAACTGGCAATGGTCGCCAGCAAAAACTACCCGCTGTGATTTTAACAGGGGAATCCAACAGGCGGGCTCTAAAGCCTGCCCGGCTTCATCAATGAAAGCCGTAGTAAACTTGCGCCCACGCAAAACCGGGTGCGAAGAACCCACCAAGGTGCAACAGATCGCTTGGCACTTGTTGAGTAAATCATTGATAATATAAAATTCAAGCATGTCGGCATCGGCTTTCAACGTCTTCGCTTCTTCACGGAGCATCCTTCGTTGTTCTTTCTCCGCATAACCAAAGTTTCGCTTAAACTGGCCTGCTTGTTGACGAATCTTTTCCATTTTTCTTCGCAATAGCCTTAGTTCATTGAAATGCGGATGCTCTGCAATTTGGGCATCCATCGTTTTGCTAAGCGACTGCTCTGTTACCCGTGCAGGGTGACCAATCCGTATAACATTCAACCCTTGCAAACTCAATTTATCGACCAACAAATCGATGGCCGCATTGCTGGGCGCGCAAACCAAAACCTGCTTCTCTTCTTTTATAGTAAACCGAATGGCCTCAACAAGTGTCGTTGTTTTTCCTGTGCCGGGCGGTCCGTGGATGAAGGCTACATCGAGTGAATTCCAAATCTTTAAAAGTGCATTATTTTGACTCTGATTTAAGACATTGGATACTGGAAATTGGTCGCTTTCCTGTATAGTATCCAACATCGAGAATCCATTATCTCCTAACAAAATTTCTCTTAGCTCTGCTACCCGATTATCCTCTGCCTCCATCACTTTCTTCAGCGTATAGTCCATTTCGCGATAACTCATCTCATCAAACATCACATCTATCCCAAGCGAGCCATCCTCAATCCAATCGGGCAGGTCATCTCCATTCATCGTAATCGTCATGGTATTGTCGCGCACATAATTGATCACTCCATTGGCATGTTGTTTCTCTGGTTTGCCCGAAGCATTAGAGAAAAGGCTCACCACCTTGCCGCTCTGAAACGCATGGGGTTGATCCAAGGAATTTGTTTTTTCAACTTCGATCATTACGCGCTCGCCCGTACCAATATAATCACGGAGCATTCGGATCGGATACCAGGTAACCCCTTCTTTTACACGCTGGCTTAAGGATCGCATCAATACCTTTTGGCGATATTGTTCCAAATCGGCCTGGCGTTCTAGTTGGAGAAGTTCGTAGGTATGTTTTAGTTTTTCTTTGGAAGTCACGTTAGCGTGGAAATTTATTCGTTATTTGGTTATTGAGGCACTGGTTTTAGTAAATGAAAACGTGCGGTTAATCTTCAAACTTTGGAAATTTGTCTAAAAATTTTGCTTCTCCACCCAGCGCGGCTGCTTCGCAACAAAAGTGAGCCATGCCATTGGTCACCGCCAGGTATTTTGCACCTAACGTCATATTATATACCGCTACTTGGTTAAATGCTTTCTGGTTTAGTTTAATTGCAGGCGCTTTGCATTCCACTAACATCCACGGTTTTCCAAATCGATCAAAAACCAAAATATCTGATCGCTTTTGCAACTTGTTATAAGTAAGGCTTCCTTCAATACGAAAAAGCGACTTCGGGTATTTTAATTCTGCTACCAAATAATTAATAAAATGTTGACGCACCCATTCCTCAGGAGTGAGTACAATGTATTTTTTCCGAATGCCATCAAAAATTAATACTTTTCCATTCTCTTTTTTTAGCGTGGGATTGATCGCTGGGAGGTTGAGTTGATACATCGCTTTAAAAGTAGATAATTTCCAACACGAATTGGAATTTAGGAATTAGAAGTCAGATTCGTTTTGAGTTTAAATTTTGAAGGTGGAATTTTGAATATGAAATATGAAAACGAAAAAAGAAATCGTAGAAAATTGGCTGCCTCGCTATACCGGTGTGGCACTCAAGTCGTTTGGGGAGTATATTCTACTAACCAACTTCGACAATTATGTACGCAAATTTGCCGAATGGCACAATGTAAAAGTGGATGGTGAAGATAAGGCCATGCTTAGTGCTACAGCAGAGGGAATTACGATTATTAATTTTGGAATGGGAAGCCCAAATGCCGCCACCATCATGGATTGCCTTACGGCCATCCAACCAAAAGCTTGTTTGTTTCTAGGAAAGTGCGGAGGGCTGAAAATGAAAAATAAATTGGGTGACTTGATCTTGCCAATTGCGGGCATTCGTGGAGAAGGGACATCCAATGATTATTTTCCACCCGAAGTTCCATCCTTGCCCGCCTTTGCTTTGCAAAAGGCAATATCCACTACCATTCGCGACTACAACCAAGATTATTGGTCGGGCACAGTCTACACCACCAACCGAAGAGTTTGGGAATGGGATAATGATTTTAAAGAATATCTAATTAAGGTTCGGGCGATGGCTATCGACATGGAGACGGCCACCATTTTTTCTACTGCTTTTTACAATGAAATCCCTGCGGGAGCATTGCTCTTAGTGTCCGATCAACCCATGATGCCGGATGGGGTAAAGACCGAAGAAAGCGACAAGACGGTGACCACCAATTATGTTGATTTGCATGTAAAGATTGGCATCGACTCATTAAAGCAATTGATCAACAACGGGATTACCGTGAAGCATTTGCAGTATTGAGAGGATAAAAATTATACTCTTTTCTCCGCTTACTAGAAGAGAGAGAAGTGTAAATAATTTATGGATCGTAAACTAAAAATTTAGGATTAACCTATCTCTAACTATCATTCTATGAAAATTTCTTTTTACTCCTTTCTCCTTTTCAGTATCGTTTTGGTATTGATGGGTTGTACCGCAAAAAAGAGTACTACAGATGCTGATCTTGCATTCATTAACGGTCGAGTGTGGACTGGCATGGATTCCGCCTCGTTCGCAGAGGCTGTTGCCGTAAAAGGGGACACTATTTTTCACGTAGGCACCACGGCTGCGATCAAAAAATCTATCGGGAAACAAACGAAAGTGATAGACCTTGATGGAAAATTATTAATCCCAGGCTTTAATGATGCCCACATTCATTTCTTAAGCGGATCAATTGGGCTTACCGAAGTTGACCTCACCGGAGCAAGCACAATCCAGGAGGTGGTATATCGGATCAAAACCTTTGCCAAAGAAAACCTAAATAAAAAATGGATCACCGGAAGAGGCTGGCAATACACAATGTTTAAGGGTGGACTTCCTACAAAAGAAATTCTAGATAGTGCGATCAGCAACCGTCCCGTTTATATTAAAGCCTATGATGGCCACAGTGCGTGGGGAAACAGCCCAGCATTAAAGCAAGCAAAAGTTGACAGGGAAACTAAGTTTGATGGATTTGGCGAAATCGTAAAATTCCCCAACGGAGAGCTAACCGGGGTATTCAAAGAAAAAGCAATGAGCCTTGTCAGCGATAATATTCCTGAGCTTACAAAGGCAGAACAACTGAACGCTCTTCGTAAAGGGCTAAAGCTTGCCAAATCATTGGGTATTACCAGTATCGCCAACGCCAGCGGCAACATTGCAGAATTTAATCTTTACAAAACGCTGTTGAACAACGGTGAACTTACGCTGCGAGTGGCAACGGCCTTCTCAGTTGATGGCAACATCTCACCAGAAGCAATAAAAATGTTCACTGCCTTGAAAGATAGTGTAGGCAATAATCCAAGATTGACGGCAAGAAATGTAAAGTTTGTATTGGATGGCGTGATCGAAGCACATACGGCTGGCATGCTGGAACCTTATAGTAACCTTTTGCCCGGAGAGAAGTCGCCCAACGGCACATTAAGTTTGCCACTGGAAAAATACGGAAGCCTTGTTACCGAATTTGATCAATTAGGTTTTCAGGTTTACACCCATGCGATTGGCGACCGTGCCGTGCGCGAAGCACTAAATGCGTACGAGCTTGCGTTAAAAACCAACGAAACAGTGCGCAGAAACCGAATCGAACACATCGAAACAATTTCTCCTGACGATCTTCCCCGATTTGCCAAACTTGGTGTGTTGCCTTCTATGGAACCTATCCACGCTGAACCCGGCAATGAGCCTTCAGTGTGGGAGAAAGGCGTAGGACAAAAACGTTTGCCGTACTCTTTTGCCTGGGCCTCCATATTAAAAGCTGGAGGACATCTCGTCTTTAGCAGTGATTGGCCAGCGTGCCTGAGCATCAATCCCATCCGTGGCCTGCATGTAGCCGTAACCCGAAAAAACACGAAAGGTGAACCTAATGATGGCTGGGTGTCTGAGCAAAAGATCTCTATTACAAAAGCCTTAATCGCTTACACACAAGGAGGCGCTTATTCTTCTTTTGAAGAAAGCTCAAAAGGAAAAATTGAAGTTGGTCAACTTGCAGATCTGGTTGTACTATCACAAGATCTTTTCACTATCGACCCCATGAAAACTTATGAAACAAGAGTGTTGATGACCGTATTCGATGGAAAAGTTATCTTTAATATCATAGACCAAAAATAATTGCTGCTGTTTCATTTCCTTCTTCTTAGTGGCTTAGTGCCTTCGTGGCAAACATAAAACGAGAGACTAATCTTTTTTCTCTTTGGCTAAATCTGAAAACAAGCTATTAAATACAGAAAGAATCAAACTAAACGCCAACGCCCACCAAAATCCGTCAACCGAAAACCCATCCACAAAATAATCGACCAGCAAAATCATGGAGGCATTGATTACAAGCAAGAATAGCCCAAGCGTAAGTACGGTGAGGGGAATAGTAAAAAGGATCAGAACGGGTTTCACCAGTACATTCACCACCCCTAGCACTAGCGCGACAACCAGAGCGGTGAAATAGCCATCCACTGAGACGCCTGGAAGAATATAAGCCGCCAGTACTACCGCCAACCCCGTTAATAAAAATCGTATGATCATGGGCTTTTAGAAGTCAAGCCATCTTAGAAGTTGAATTCATGTCAATAATCTCCTTTAGGTTATCTAACGCACGCTTTTCAGATTCCTCCACTTTGCCATCGGCATTCACGATATCATACATATCTGCATAGACTTTGTATTTCTGCGAAAAAGAAACCTTATCAAAGAACTTGAATGAAGCGCGAATTACATCTAAAATAATGGCATGATCTAAGGCGCGGTATTCAGTAACCGCTTTAGCAAATTTCTCGCGATAGTTGTTTTCATCGGGAAAAAGCTTTTTCATTTTACTTAAGATTACATGCTCTTCACTTGAGTGAATGGAACCATCCGAAATAGCCATGTGCACATACAAGAACAGCACAAAGTCATTAAAATATTTATGGAGAATCATAACCAAGGATTTGTTATTTTTTTCTAAACTCGTTGAATTGAAAGGCCACCTTAAATTATTGGTAGCCAAAGGTACAAAAGTCCTTAAAATTGTAATAACTGCTTAGTTCTTCTCCTTATTATTAAAAGATTAAAAGATTTCATCTAAGCCCAGAAAAATTTTAAAATGCATGCCTCCCAATGATAAAAGTAGTTTAATTTTCTTGGAAGCGTTACCTTGTGAGGCCTCAATCCTTGTATTTAATGAAAAAAATAAGTCGGATTATCAACTATTTATTTCTTAGCGTAATCGGGCTGGCTGCGACAGCTACCATTGGATTGCTCCTGTATTATCAGTCCCTCTACACCGTTACACCTCCTCCACCTGGCGTAAATGTTGTTCAATATCTCACCCCTACTACTTCCTTAATTGATAAACCAATATTCTTACCTGTTCCTAAAGAAATAATTTGGGCAAATAGCCATTTTAGTTTAGAAAACTCACTTCACTTTTCTTCCCCTAAAGAAGATGCTGGAGCAATTAGCAAAATGCTAGCCAATCGTTTGCATCGAAAGGTGCTCTACGCTTCAAGTGGGAACATGCTCTTTGTCAAGAATGAAAAGCTTCCAGAACAAGGATACCGTTTATCCATTCAGCCGAACAACATTCGAATTGAATATTCTGACAAGGCTGGCTTGTTTTATTCTTTAACCACTTTAAAACAACTAGCATCGCAGAGCCACCTGCTATTGCCGTGCTTACAAATTGAAGATCAACCTGATTTGAAAATCAGAGGCGCTATGCTTGATATCAGCCGCGGAAAAGTTCCTACGTTGGAGACCCTTTACAGCATGGTCGATTTTCTTGCTGACTTAAAATACAATCAACTTCAATTGTATATAGAAGGATTTTCGTTCGGGTACCTTTCTTTCAAAAACTTATGGGAGAAAACTGAAACCCCATTATTACCTGCAGAAATCCGCCAGCTCGATGCCTATTGCAAAGAGCGATTTATTGAGTTGGTACCCAACCAAAATTCATTGGGTCACATGCAAGCTTGGCTTGCTACCGATCAGTTTAAAGATCTTGCCGAATGCCCAGAAGGCTATAAACTACTTGGACTGATAGAAATGAAATCTACCATTTCACCAACCAACCCGAAAAGTTTAGCACTGGTGAAGCAAATGAGCCGTGATCTCTTACCTAACTTTACTTCGAATAAATTCAACGTCAATCTTGATGAGCCTTTTGAATTAGGGAAATGCAAGGAGCGAAAAATTGACAACCCACTTGAAGTTGCCAACTTATACCTGGACTATGCTAAACAACTTGATGCCTTTATTAAAAGCGAAGGAAAAGAAATGATGATGTGGGGCGATTTGGTATCAAGAAGCCCGAAAATCATCCCAGAAATCCCAAAGGACATCACGCTATTGGAATGGGGCTATGAATCGTTCCATCCTTTCAATAAAATATGTCCTGAATACCAAAAGGCAAAATTACATTACTTAGTTTGCCCGGGTACAAGTTCATGGTCAAGTTTCACAGGCCGCACCGACAACATGATGGCCAATGTGGAAAATGGGATAGACAATGGAATTCAATTTGGAGCGGACGGAATGTTGATGACGGATTGGGGTGACACACCGCATCTTCAATATTTAACTGTCAGTTATGCGGGATTTGCTTATGCTGCGGCCTTAAGTTGGAATTACAAAAGTAAAAATCAAGTAAGCCTCGGTAACTACTTGTGCAAACTTGCCTTTAAAGATTCTTCAAATCAAATGGGTAAGGTGGTAATGGACTTAGGTCGATACAATCAATTCGAGGAATTTCCGATGATTTCAGGAACCACCACCAGTATGGGCTATCGTTTTGGGATAATTGACAAAACGATAGTGAATGCTGTTAATAAAAAGATTGGGAAGGGGATTTCCGAGTTGCTCCCTTATGACGATGACCTTAAGGCTCGGCTGGCTAATAATTTTGCTCATCCCACTGTTTATAACACCAAGGCCATTTTAGATTTTGTTGACAACCTGGAAGGACAACTCAAGCGAGTTCATCTAAACCTACCCGATAGTGCTGTTGTAATTGCCGAGTACCAAAACTCAATTCGGATGATTCGGCTTGGCGCAAAGCTTAAGGAATACAACAATTATCACCTCGAACGAAAAAATGAAGAAAACAAAATCCTTTTGACCGAAATGAAAACGCTCTGCAAGACGATAATGCAGGAACATGAAAAATTGTGGATGATGCGGAACAAACGGAGTGGCCTTGACGAAAGTTTGCAGTCGTTCAGCAAACTGGAAAAGCAAATTGATGAGCAACTTATCTTGTTAAAGTCGTCTGTCATCACACAATGGATGAAACGAATCTTTGAAAAAATAACAAGTGTGGCAGCGGTGTTGTACTTGAAATAAGAAGTATTCGTTACTTTTATAGCGAAAAAATTATATGATTTTTTTTCGGTTATTTTTAATGGCATCAAAATATTTCAATTAAAATACCTTTGGCTATGTTAATTTGTTATTCTCTGATCGAAAGCTGACTTTATCTGATTATACGGAGTGTTTTCCCTCACCCTTTGGTGTGGAAATTTGATGACGTAAGGGTATTAGGTCAAAGAGTTATCACGATTTGGTTGTGGAATACTCAGACTAAAAAGTCCAGATAAATCGGAAAAGTAGAAGCACCTTACAAGTCCGTCCTTTGTTTTGTTGTCCTCAACAATACCATGAATAGTAGATGACCTTCATTCTAGGCGAAAACTAGGGTAAGATCTAGGATATTTAACAGGCTTAAAAATATAATCGAACGGATCATGACTTTGTTTTCAATGACCTTTGAGCTGGACACATAGAAATAGCATTGCCCAAATTCCAAATTGCATTCTATCAAGCAAGTGGTGTTACATATTTCGTTGAAGGGGTCTTCAACGCCTCGCGCACCCATCGTCCGCGCTCTTCGGCTATCCTGCGTACTTCCAACCGTTCTTTGTTGCACGGACCATCGCCATTGATCACGCGCTTAAATTCTTCCCAGTCGGGTTCGGTATAATCCCACTTTCCGGTTTCGGTATTCTTCTTCAACAACGGATCGGGAATGGTAAAGCCAAGTTCCCAAATTTTTGGCACATACATATCAAGGAATTGATTGCGCATCTCATCGTTAGTGCCCATCTTCACCTTCCAGCGCATCAGCACTTCGGTATGTGCTGAAATTTTATCGCTTGGCCCAAAGAAGTGCATCATCGGTGGCCACCACCGGTTGAGTGCCTCTTGAAACATGTCGTGTTGTTTTTGCGTGCCGCTGGCGAGGTAGATGACACAGTGATGGCCATATTTTAAATGAAAAGATTCTTCTGCGCAGATACGATCCAGGGCACGGCAATATGGGCCATAACTTCCCTTCGCGTTCGCTAATTGATTGACAATCGCGCCTGCATCCACAAGCCAGGAGATAAAACAGCAGTCTGCCCAAGTGAACGTGGGGTAATTGAAGATATTGGAATATTTGGATTTGCCTGTAATTAAATCATCGATCATTTGCTCACGCGGTTTGCCCAACGTTTCGGCAGCACTATAAAGCAACTGCGCATGGCCAACTTCATCTTGTACCTTTGCCATCAGCGACATTTTTCGCTTAAATCCAGGGGCTCTGGTAATCCATGTTCCTTCCGGCAATGCCCCGATAATTTCACTGTGGCCGTGCTGCTCAATCATGCGGATCAGTTGCTTGCGGTAAAGCTTCGGCATCCAATCGGAAGGCTCAATTTTTTCACCTCTCGCAATGCGGGCTTCAAAGGCTTCCAATAAAATCGGATCTTCAGTGGCAAGACTGTCAGTTTTTATTCCTTCAAAAGTGTTTCCTCCTCCGTACATGGTTTTGTAAATTAATCAAGCAAAGTTAAGCAAAAGAGATGTTATAAAAATCGATTGACGATCTTGTCGGTTCAGCGACATTGCTAATCACAGACATCAGTTATCTTTGGTAAAAAAACTCATGAAAAATATTTTGTTAATAATGCTTGTCTTCTTGGCATTCCTTCGGATTGGAAATGCCCAAACTTCACCGAAAGGATTGATGGTTGGCGAGGAAGCGCCAGATTTCACGGCTACCGATCAGTATGGAAAAAAAGTGAACTTAAAATCGCTGTTGAAGGAAGGCCCTGTGGTGCTTGTTTTTTATCGTGGTGAGTGGTGTCCGTTCTGTAATAAGTACTTGAAGCAATTAGAGGACTCGTTGCCATTGATCTCGCAAAGAGGTGCCAAGGTGTTAACCGTTTCCCCTGAGAAAGCCGAGAACATTGCTAAAACAGTCAAGAAAACCAGGGCCAGTTATTCTGTTCTTCATGATGAAGGCATGAAAATAATGAAGGCGTATGATGTGGCTTATCCGGTAGATGAGAAGACTATTCTCCGCTACAAAAGAGCAGGTATTGATTTGCAATTTGCAAACGGAGATAATGGGGCTAGTCTTCCCGTGCCTGCGGTCTATATCATTTCTACCACAGGCAAGATTACCTATCGCTTTTTCAATTGGGATTATAAAATTCGTGCAAGCGTGAAAGCAATCTTACAGAGTTTATAAAATCTCAATGCAATTATTCATACTTCAACGTATTCACGGGATTGGTCATTGCTGCTTTTAAGGTTTGAGTGCTTACGGTGAGCAAAGCAATCAGAATTGCTGCTATTGCGGCAAGCCCATACCATAACACATTCATGGCAATGTGGTAAGCAAATGAATTTAGCCATTTGCTCATGAGCATCCACGCTATCGGCCAGGCGACCACGTTGGCAATTAGGATTAGCATGACGATCTCCTTTGAAAGTAAGCCAAGAATATTTGTAACAGAAGCACCCAACACTTTCCGGATTCCAATTTCTTTAATTCGTTGAAGGGTGTTGAAGGTGGCCAGCCCGAACAAACCTAGCGCTGCAATAAAAATAGCTAGCCCGGAAAAAATGGCGAAAAGTTGATTTTCCTTTTGCTCCGATTCGTAAAGCTTTTTGTAGCGATCAGAAGTGAATTGATATTCAAATGGACGTATTGGCAAAAACGATTTCCAGATTTTTTGCAGGTGCTCTAGGCCTTCCTGAAAGTTATTTCCGGCAATCTTCACCGTAAGATAGTTATAGTACGATTGTTTCACCGGGAGGAAGATCATGGGCACGATACGCTGGTGCAATGATTCAAAATGGAAATCATTGACCACGCCAATCAATTTTCCGGTGACACCACCATATTGAAATTCTTTGCCAACGACTTCCTCATTTGATTTCCAACCCAATGCTTTTACCGCGGCTTCATTTACTACGTAGGCCAGCGAATCGTCCGTTTTTATGTTCCTAGAAAAATCCCGGCCGGCCGAAAAACGTATTCCATAGGTGTTAAAAAATTCATAATCCGCGCTGATCATTTTTAACGTAATCGAGGAGGGAATCAATTGACCGTCCTGAACGAGCGAGGCTCCGCTGCTGTCTAACAGCCTCCCCGTAGGTATCCTTGAACTTCGCACCGCATTTTTAATCGTGGATGATTTAGTTAGCTCGTTATAGAAGGCATCATAATTCGGTCCGAGTTCACGGTAGTAAGGAAGCGTAACCAGTCGATCTTTATCAAAACCTAGCTTGGCATTGTTCATAAAATTTAGCTGCTGTGTCGTGACCAACGTGGCGATGATGAGCACAATGGAAATTGCAAATTGCATGACTACCAATATTTTTCGTGTTCCTCCTTTCCCCTGAATGGAGCCTTGCTGGCCTTTCAAAACCAGTGCGGGGTTAAACGATGAAATCACAAAGGCAGGGTAAATCCCTGCTAAGAATCCCACTACGAGTGCAAAACCTATCAAGCCTAAGGAGAGCGGCCAATTTTCTATGAATTGTAACGTAAGATGTTTCCCCGTGAATTGATTGAGCCAGTTTAAGGTAATCCAGGCAAACCCGATGGCAAGAACCAATCCAAAGAAAGAAATTAGAATCGATTCACTTAAGTACTGCCCTATTAACTGGTTTCGAAATGCTCCTACTGCTTTCCGAAGCCCAACTTCTTTGGCACGGGTAGTCGCTCTTGCCGTTGAGAGATTGACAAAATTAAAACAGGCGATGAGCATGATGAATAAGCCTATCACGGCCATCATGAGTACGTTGTTACTATTCCCACCGACTTCAATTTCATCATCGAGGTGCGAGCGAAGATGAATGTCTTGAATATTTTGAAGATATAGTTTGGTGGTCTTGGACGCAATAAAATCAGCGGGCACTCCGAAATTGGCTTTGGCGTAAGAGCCGTAATGTTTATCAAGAAAGGAAGGAAATCGCTCTTCTATCTTTTTTGGATCCGTGCCTTGTGCCAATACAATATAGGTGCTGAATGCATTATTTCCCCAATTTGTTTCTAGTCCTTTGCGACCATAGACGGTGCTATCGTTAAGTGTGCTGAACGAGATAAGAAAGTCAGGGTGCCAATGCGATTGATCGGGGAAATTTTTGAAGACCCCGATTACCTCTAAATCCAATTTTTGCCCACCTTTTAGTTGCTTGCCAATAACCTTTGTAGTTCCAAAATATTTTTTAGCGGCACTTTCCGAAAGCATTACCGTCTGTGGTCTTTCCAGGGATTTTTGTGGATCGCCACTGACCACATTGATATCCAAAATCTTAAAAAGGTCTGGTTCAGCAACAAAGACATTCGGTTCTGTAGAAATTTTTGTGCGTTCGCCATTTTCTTCAATCGCCATGACGATGGAATATTCCAGTGTGCGCGCCATTAATTCAACTTCACCAAAATCATTTTTTACCAAAGGCCCGATTGGCGGGGCGATCGCAGCGAGGTGAAGGTTGGAAGTTCCATTTCGACTAAAGAATTCGCGCGTAATGCGGTAGGTTCTGTCCGCTTTTGAGTGATAGCGGTCGTAACTTAATTCGTCTTTTGTGAATAGATAGATCAACACTGCAGAGGTCAAGGCTAATGCCAAACCAAGAACGTTGATGGTGGATGTTAGGCGGCTGCGCAAAATAGCTCGTAGGGCAACTTTCAGGTAGTTTTTTATCATCGTAAAAGGAGTTAACTGTTGTGACATTCAAAAGTTGCAGTAATGACAGTTTATTTTGCCAAGGGTTGCACGATAATGGTCTTGCCTTCGTTACTTCCTGGCCGTTACCGAGTATTTCCCTGAAGACACGCGCATCACGCGACCGGGCAAGGTGGCTTCGCCTTATGGATAGAAATGAATCCTAAGATTGATGCGTATAAATTGCACAAGCGTGCGTTGAAGCACAATATCGGAATTGCTCCTGGCCATATTTTTTCTGCCCAGGCCAATTTAAAAATTATTTCAGGTTGAGTTATGGCCTTCCTTGGAGTGAAAGAGTAGAGGAGGGGATCAAAACATTGGGTGAATTGGTGAAGAAGGGGGTTTGAACTGGATCCTGTTTCCTTGTTTCTTGTCGCTAGTCGCTAGAATCTAGCATCCAGAATCCTGAACTGAGAATCCTGAACAAAAACTTTTCGTTAGCCTTTGGGGTTGTTATCTTTGAATACTAATTAATTAATACACAAAATAAATTCTTATGGCCTTTACACTTCCAGCACTTCCTTATGCATTCAATGCATTGGAGCCACACATTGATGCACGCACGATGGAAATCCATCACGGTAAGCATCACAACGCCTACGTTACTAATCTCAATAATGCTGTTGCGGGTAAGCCCGAAGAGAATATGAGCATTGAAGAGATCTGCGCCTCGATTTCAAAGCACCCGGTTGCCGTACGCAACAATGGTGGCGGTCATTATAACCACAGTCTATTCTGGACAATCATGGGACCTAATGCAGGTGGTGTACCAACCGGTGCGTTGGCTGATGCCATCAATGCTGCTTTCGGAAATTTTAATGAGTTCAAGACCAAGTTTGGTGCCGCGGGTGCAGGTCGCTTTGGTTCGGGATGGGCTTGGTTGATCAAAGATAGCTCAGGTAAGCTAGCGATTACGTCTACGCCCAATCAAGATAATCCTTTAATGGATGTTGCCGAAGTGAAAGGCACGCCACTGCTCGGATTAGATGTGTGGGAACATGCCTACTATTTGCATTACCAAAACCGCAGGCCAGATTATATCGTTGCCTTTTGGAGTGTCGTTGATTGGTCAGCGGTGGCGAAGAGGTTCGCGAAATAATCTCCTGAAGAACTAGTTCCAAATTGTCCCGGGTTTAAGCTCAAAAAATATGCACTAGACGAAACCGTCTGGTGCATATTTATTTCATTACCCTTGTTGCTGGAATCCAAGTTATAAAAACTGAACTAGAATGATCTATGTTCAGGTTTATCTTAGCTTATGGAGGCCAAAATTCTGAGCCCTAAAAAAGAAGGCAATGAGATGTACGATCTCAATGATGACCTATTACCTATCCTGAAAGGATAACGAGCAATTAATTATTGCATCGATGTTTCTGAAAATGTTTTCGCAGTAGTTATTTACAACGATGGCTTTTTTTATCACCTTGCCGAAAGAAAGATTTAGCCGATAGGGTGTTAAACGCTTGATCCAAAAAATGAAAAAATATCCTCTTGTTTTTATGCTGTTGTTTATCTCCTTATTTGGATTTTGTCAGTCGTCAAAATTCAACTTTAAGATCAGAACAATTACGGCTGGCATTACCCTTGCTAATTTGGCCGATACCATCACTGTTCTCGAGGCAGTTAATTTTCTTAAGCAAGCCAGAGACAAGTATGTGAAATTAGGATATGAAGTTCAGACCATCAGGATCGTTACACAGAATCTGCACGAATACTTGGGCGAAAGGACTTATGAAGAAGCGATTCCTTCCTTGATAAAATTTGATCGCATCGCGCAACGCGAAGATATTCCGTTGGCCATTGGGGAAATATTACCCAGCAATCGATACGATACAGGTATTGCTGTCTGGGCTGTCAAGCTGATTGAAAAAACCGAGATGATCAACTTTAGTTTACCAATCTCTTCCCAAACACAAGGCTTGCTACCCAATTCGATTAAAGCCGCTGCTGAGATTACGGTTGCGATTTCAAAAAATAGCAAGGGCGGAGAAGGGAATTTTAGGTTTACGGCTTCGGCCAATTGTCCGGCTGGGATTCCTTTTTTTCCTGCGGCTTATCACAAAGGAAGAAACAGTTTTGCGATTGGGTTGGAGTCACCTCCAATTTTGAAGGAAGTATTTGAGCATTCGGATTGGAGCAATGCAAAACAAAATCTGAAAAGTGAATTGGAGAATCAGCTTAAGCCTGTCGAATCCGTAGCCGATTGGATTTCAAAATTAACCGGATGGCAATACGATGGAATAGATACTTCTCCGGCCCCCGGCTTAGATGCCAGCATTGGCGAGGCGATAGAAGCGTTGACCAATCAACCTTTTGGTGAGCCTTCAACTCTTCGTGCTTGTGCGTTGATTACGGAGACGATCAAAAACCTAAGTTTAAAAACATGTGGCTATTCTGGCCTCATGTTGCCCGTAATAGAAGATAAAACGTTAGCCCAACGGGCAATGGAACATCACTACACGGTTAAAGAATTGCTTTTGTTCTCATCGGTGTCAGGTACAGGTTTGGATGTCATCCCCTTGCCGGGAAATACCTCCCTTAACACCATCGAAAATATCTATTTCGATGTGGCTGCCTTATCATTGAAATATACAAACAAAGCATTATCTGCCCGACTCTTCCTAATTCCCGGTAAAGGAGTTGGTGATTTGGTTGAGTTTGAGAATCCGCATTTAACGAAAGCAGTGGTGATGAGTGTGGAGTAAGAGAATTGATTTGTCAGGGCTCGTATCCCCTGCAGTATTTTGGAAAAATGGTGTGCTTCAAAACCTTACTGACGGCACTACGGATGCAAAAGGTTATTCGATAGCGCAAGTAGGGAGTGATGTCTATGTAGCAGGGGCAGAAAATTTGGTGGCAAAGTATTGGAAGAATGGAGTGGCCGTCAACTTAACAGATGGCACAACCCAATCGGAGGCTTTTTCTATTGCCATAAAGGGAAATGATATATATGTGGCAGGATATGAAGGCAACAATGCAAGATATTGGAAGAACGGAGTAAGCCTGAGTTTTTCAGATGGAGGCACCAATGGTGTGGCGGTTGATATCATCGTAAAATAATGGTGAATATTTCATGGTTCGTGTCGGCACGAACCATGGCCTTCGACCGATTGCGGTAAAGGGTCAGAAGTCATCCCCTTGCCGGGGAATACCTCCCTGCATAGATTGCGATGTTGTTGCCTTGTTGTTGAAATATATTAACAAAGTCTTGTCTGCCAGACTCTTCCTAATTGCCGGTTAAGAGTTGGTGATTTGGTTGAGTTTGAGAATCCGCATTTAATTAACGAAAGAAAAAGGCAAACTTTTAGATGGTTTACCAGTTCGCCTTGCCGATAAGTGCTTATCTTATTGCGTCAAAAAAGGGCAATCTTGTACTGTTATAGCTAAAAAAAGCGCATTTTCCTAGTCTATCAAAAAAAATTTAATTTTTTATTTTTTTTTAATGCAAACGTTTCCTAATTTTGGTCATCCAATAACTGGTCGACCAATTTATGAAAAACGGTTTTATAACGAATCTTAAAGAAATAGTTGTAGAGACACCAGCGGACAAGATTATTAAACAAATCCGCGGGCTTATATCATCGGGGCAACTCAAAGCGGGAGATCGCTTGCCCTCCGAACGGATGATGAGCGAACGTTTTGGAGTTGGCCGAACCTATGTGAGGGATGCCATAAGAAAGCTTGAATTTTATGGGATTTTGAAAACCCTTCCACAAAGCGGCACGGTCGTTTCTGGTCTAGGTATTACTGCCTTGGAGGGTCTTATTACGGATGTGCTTCAATTGAATGAAAAAGATTTTAACTCGCTAGTAGAGACCCGCGTCTTATTGGAAACCAATTCGGCCTACATTGCTGCAACCAGAAGATCTGAAGAAGCTCTCATTTCAATAAGGAAAGCATTAAATGCTTATGAGATGGCGGTTCTCGATGGAAAGCAATCTGTTGAGGAAGACTTAATGTTTCACCTTAAAATTGTAGAAGCTACCAACAACTCAGTGCTATTATCATTAATGATGATTGTAACGCCAGATATTTTATCATTTTTTACTCAAAATAAGGTCTGTTCGGGTAATCGACCACTATCCGCGCTAAAAGAACATCATGAAATCTTGAGCCACATCGAAAATGGAGATGCCGATAAAGCCAAAGAATCCATGAGGAATCATTTGGATGATATTTTGAATTTTAAAATAACCAACTCTAGCAGCCAATGAGTAGAATGAAAAGAAAAGAATAAAAAAAATGGATTAGCAAAGTGCTAATCCATTAGCAGGATTGAAACAGCAGTTGCTTCGCAAAAAACTTTCTGCTGTTACTCAATTACCGTTATTTACAAAGATAAATATAATTCCAGCCTTTGTCAATGTGGTTTAGCGCGTCCTGCGGCTATAAATACCTATTACCTAATATTTTAACCTTCAAACCTATGGATAATATAGTACGTATTATTGGAAAAACGATTTTATCGTGTTGGCTTTCAGTGGCATTCATGGTTCTTTCTCACTTGACAGTGGCTCAAGATTTACATAAAATTAGCGGGGTAATTATTGATGAAAACAACAGCTCCATTCCCGGAGTTTCAATTGTTGTCAAGAATACAAATCGGGGCACGGTTACTGATGCCGATGGAAAATATACAATTGATGTTGGCAGCAATGAGACAATCGTCATCTCCTCTATTGGATATAAGACCCAAGAAGTTGCAGTTGACAGCAGGTCAATTATTGATGTGTCTCTAACACCAGATACCAAATCACTTGAGGAAGTGATTGTGGTTGGATATGGAACCATGACGAAAAGTCATCTTACAGGAGCAGTGGCGAAAGTTACCAATGAGAAGTTGGATCAAATTCCGCTATCCAGGATTGATGATGCATTAACTGGCCAGCTATCTGGGATAAATGTTCAGCAAACAAATCCGGCTGCAGGTGAGGCGCCCAAAATCAATGTACGCGGATTTGGAACAATTACAGGTTCATCCGATCCTTTAATTGTAGTTGATGGCATTGTGGTGGGCAGCGATTATTTGGCAAGTATTAGTATGAATGATGTGGAGTCTGTTGAAGTGCTAAAAGATGCTGCTTCAGTCTCCATTTATGGATCAAGAGGGGCAAACGGCATAATAATGATTACCTCTAAAAAAGGAAAGGCGGGTGCCACCCGATTTAGCTACAGCAGTTATGTGGGTTCCAAATCTGTTCCCAGAACCAACATACTGAGTACGGTAGGCTCTTGGTCAGATTATGTGAGGGCAAATAATAATGGTGAACTCACGGATCAAATGAAAGCAGTAACTCGAATGGGCACCAATACGAATTGGGAAAAAGTGATGATGGATGGAGGATTGATAAATAATCATGCACTTTCTGCTTCTGGTGGTAGTGAAAACACAAAATTCAATGCATCGATGAGTTACATGAACGATGCGGGCGTTTTGTTGACCGATAATTTTTCGAAGTTGAATTTTCGGTTGAACCTTGACACCAAAATTGGTAAAGGATTAGAGTATGGCATTATGCTAAACCCTTCTTATAGTAATCAAAGACGTTTTCCTATTGGTTTGCAAGATGCGATTCGCCAATCGCCTTGGCTTCCTATTTATCTGGATCAAAATTCAATTCAGTATGTCAATCGCTTAAATTATGGTGGTGCATACGCCAATGCTCAGGTAGGAGACTATGCCGTGGAGCGAATGTTTGACAACTGGGATTTGGTTAACAACGTACCAACGGCAAAAGGAGGAACCTCTATTGTACCTACAGGAAATACCAATCCCTATGCCATGGTAGTGGAGCAACATAACAACAAGTATGAAACAAAATTTTTTGCTAACACCTACCTCAAAGTGAAATTAATGAAAGGGCTTTACTATAAAGCTACACTAGGGGGTAATTTCAGATATACCGAATACAAAAACTGGACAGGAACAAAAGCAACCCAGAAGGGCGCTAGTGGTACTTCGGCAAACTTTAATACGGATAATGAAATACACATGGTTACGGAGCACACGCTTAACTATAATAAGGATATAAATCGACATAGCATCACTGCTGTGGCTGGCTACGCTATGGAAACTTGGCATGAGAAACTCTCATACATAACGGGCGTAGGCTATCAGTCAGATCTTGTTCAGACAATAGGTACCAACAATGTTGGTTCTGGTGGTGCCTATACCAATGAAAATAAGGAAACACTCATTTCGTATTTGGGTAGGGTGAACTATGCCTACGCAGATAAATATCTGGTGTCATTAAGTGCACGAACGGATGGGAGTTCAAAGTTTGGTCCGAATAACAAATTCGGATTCTTTCCAGCAGTTTCTGCAGGTTGGAGGATTTCGCAAGAAAACTTTTTAAAGAACAGTCGGGTTATTTCTGACTTAAAATTTCGATTAAGCTACGGAACAAGCGGCAGCAATTCTGGAATTGGCAGGTATGCCGCTTTGGGTATAATGAGTCAAAGTGGAGCGGTGTTAAACGGCAATGTGGCTACGGGCTATAATCAGCTGAATATCGCAAACCCCAATTTGAAATGGGAAAAATTAGTGGAAATAAATCCGGGTTTGGATGCGGAATTCTTTAGTGGCCGATTTGGGTTGTCGTTCAATTATTACGATAGAGTGAATAATGGTTTACTTTTAAATCAGCCAATTCAATCCACCAGTGGATTTCAAACAGCCCTTGTGAATTTAGGTAAAGTAGATAACAGAGGGTTTGAGATAGATATTAACACCAAAAATGTTGTAAGTGGTAAATTTTCATGGACTTCTGTGGCAACGGTGACCCGTAATAAAAATACGCTCTTAAGTTTACCGGGCGCAAACGGTTTGATCTCTACGGTGGATTCAAAGCGACCTGCTCAATGGATAGCAAAGGAAGGAAATCCTATCTCATCGTTCTACGGTTATGTAGCGACAACGCCTGTTGACCCCAAGTATCTTGTAAATGCATATTATCCTATTGGCGCTAACGCTCGCGATGTCTATGTCAAAGACTTAAATGGAGATGGGGTGATAACGACTGCCGATCAAAAGATATTGGGCTCACCTTATCCTAAAATAATTTGGAGCCTCACTAATAATTTTAAGTATGGGAATTTTGATTTCAGTTTTATGTTTCAAAGCTCGCAAGGAGCAAAAACCAGAAATATCGACCCGCAATATCTAGACAATCAGTTTTCGATAAACATGGTCCCGAATGGTTCGTTTCCTGATGCTGCTCTTGTGCAACAAAAGATTTTTACGGATCAGCAGATAATGAATGCCTCTTACCTAGCCTTGCGAAACATTAATTTGGGGTACAAACTTCCAAAAAGCATAACAGCGAAATTTCATTTGAGGCAGGCCCGATTGTATGTGGCAGCCCAAAATTTGCTATACATCAAAGGAAAAGGATATATTGGATATAATCCAGAAGGAATATATGAATCAAGTGGTACCGCTAATACTCCACTAACTTACGGATATCAGAGAGGTGCAGCACCTATCTATAGGACTATTTCTGCAGGTATCAATCTCGAATTTTAAAATTTTATAAAAATGAAAAATTTACGAAAAATACTATTTCTGTTGAGTGCCATTGTGTTCACTACAGCTTGTGAAAATCAATTGTATTTAACGCCAATTTCGGGTGTCAGTACAACTGCTTATTTCACTACTCCAGACCAGGTGAAAACGGGCGTCATTAATATTTATAACGGTCTTCAAGCTGTTCCTTTACGTGAGTTTGCGATGACAGAAATGAGGTCGGACAACACTAAGACAAACCTATCGGAAGGAGATTACGCCCAACTTCAAAACCTGGCCGTTCAGCCCACGAATTCAGTTATTACCTTGTATTATTCGGCATGTTACAACGTGATTTTCAGATGCAATTTGGTGCTTCAATATCTAAATGTTGTAACCGTGGCTGCAGATCGTACCCAATATGAGGCAGAAGCTCGATTTTCAAGAGGCCTTTCTTACTTTAATCTGGTACGTGCTTTTGGAGGTATTCCCTTGATCGATAAAGTATTGACCCCCAGTGAAACCTACACCTATGGACGAGCAACTGAAACTGACATTTATAATTTTATCATCGCAGATTTAACCTTTGCAAAAGATAACCTAACGGCACGTGCTGGGGTGGAAGAAGGCCGAGCCACATTGGGTGCTGCTTCTGCATTATTAGCAAAAGTATATCTCACCAATGGCAGATATACCGATGCCAAACCGCTATTGGATGGACTAATTGCAAACACCGACTATGCCATGATGGCAAAATACCACGATGTGTTTTACACCAAGCGAAATAAAGAAATCATTTTTTCTATCGAATATATCAATGATAATCCTGCAGAAAGTGAGGATTTTTCTTTAGAGATGACGAGCAAGGGTGTAGCCAGGGGTTTAAATTATCCAACAAATGATTTCAGAGCAGCCGTTACCCCAGCTGACCTTCGGATTGCGGATTTATACAATGCCAAAAGTCCTGCAGAAGTAGGTAAATACATATCAAGTTCGGTCAACGCAACGTATGGCGGAAATGACTGGATCGTGTTACGCTTGGCCGATGTGTTGCTCATGCAAGCAGAAGCAATCTTGGCAGGAAATAATGCAACAAATGACTTGACGGCTATCGCTGCCTACAATTTGATTAGGAATCGCGCTGGCTTGAGTCAATTGCCCACAGATGGTACAGGCACACTGACCAAACAAATGCTTTCAGATGAGCGCAGGGTTGAATTGTCATTCGAGGATCATCGGTTTTATGATTTAATCCGATTTGGGATGGCCGAAACGGTGCTATCGGCTTTTGCCACCGCATCAGGTTTTACATTCACGCCTACAGCATTATTGTTGCCGATTCCACAACGAGAGATTAACACAAGCTTTGGTGCACTTGCACAAAATCCTGGCTATTAAAAGAACGGGAAAGGTCGTTGGATTTTATTGAAAGATGAGTATTGTTTAGGGTGAGGGAAAACTGCCCCGGTTTTTTCCGGGGTAGTTGACCTTCAAAAGTTAGTTTTACTTTTTCTAAAATTTTATTTTTTGAATAAGATGGTAAGGACATTTTTAAAAATATTGAAATGAAGGCAAATAAATTTAGTTTGGTTCTTGCGATAACTTGTTTGTCCGCATCTTCGCAAGTGCTTGGCAATACTATCGTTCGAAATATTGAAGAATTGAATAAGGCCGTGGCAATAGCTCAACCAGGTGACAAGATTACCATGGCATCGGGCATTTGGAAAAATGTTGAAATTCTTTTCGAAGCGCACGGAACAAAGGAGAAACCCATTGAACTGATTGCAGAAAAACCAGGAGAAGTAATTATTTCTGGGTTGTCAAATCTTAGCCTGGCAGGAGAGTATCTTATTGTAACGGGTTTGGTTTTTAAAAATGGCCATACACCCACGGGGGAGGTCATCTCCTTTCGAAAGGACAAGAAGACCATAGCGAATTATTGTTCGGTTACGCAATGCGTTATTGATAATTTTAACAATCCTGAACGTTTCGAAGTTGATTTGTGGGTGGCGCTGTATGGGAAGCACAATAAATTTGAATTCAACAGTCTGATTGATAAACGGAATGTAGGAGTAACGATGGCTATACGATTAGATACGGAAGGCAGTCGGGAAAATTATCATCGAATTGCCAACAATTATTTTGGCCCGCGTGAAAATCTGGGATCGAATGGTGGTGAAACTCTTCGATTAGGGACTAGCCATTATTCACTTTCAAATTCTAATACAGTTGTTGAATACAATTACTTTGATCGGTGCAATGGTGAGCATGAAATCATTTCCAATAAGTCGGGAAATAATATTTTCAGAAACAATGTTTTTTATGAATGTGTAGGAACCTTGACGATGAGACATGGGAAATATACATTGGTGGAGAATAATTATTTTCTCGGAAATGGAGTGTTGAACACGGGCGGAATTCGCGTCATCAACGAATACCAGACGGTTCGACATAATTATTTATCCGGCTTAACGGGCTTTCGTTTTCGAGGTGCCTTAGTGGTTATGAATGGGATTTATAATTCTCCAATCAACCGATACAATCAGGTGGTTGATTCTAAGATTGATAACAATCTTGTTGTGAATTGTGACTACATCCAATTATGTGCAGGCAGTGACGCTGAACGAACTGCACCTCCTGTGGGCACAAGTTTTTCAAACAATGTGTTTATGAGCAACACCACAAAAGATCCATTTACCATCTACGATGATATTTCCGGAATTTCTTTCAAGAACAATTTTATTAATTCGGATGCCATACTTCCAATTAAGTCTGGATTTGAGAAGGTAGCCTATGCGACTCACAAAAATGCAAATGGATTAGAAGTTCCCAGCGACAAGCTTTTAAAGAAGATTGGTTTTGAAAACGTAGAGTTGCCAGTAAAGCTTGACCAAACCGGTGCCAGTTATTATCCAAAAGTTGGAAAGACGAAAACATTTGGCGAAGGAAAATCAATTCAGGTAGTTCCCGGTACCAATACCATTTTAACGGCACTTGAAAGTGCTGAGGCAGGCGATATCCTTGTTCTGAAAAATGGTGGCCAATACGTACTGACTAAAGATGTCCCGTTGTATAAACCGATAACGATTAAAGCATTAGCTGGAGAAAAGGCAATCATTCAATCTTCTAAAGCGGGCTTCTTTAAAATTGAAAATGGAGGTAGCCTGGAATTAACCAATATTAAATTTGATGGAGCCGAATCGCCAGATATGTCCGGCAATCGAGTTATCAGCACCAGCAAATATTCCATGAATAAAAATTACAAACTCTTCATTCGGGATTGCGATGTGGTGAATATGAATATCAATTATTCGTTTGACTTTTTTAAAATAGCGCAGCATACTATGGCCGATTCTATTTTAGTAGAGAACTCCACTTTTAAAAACATAACCGGTAATATTTTTTCGTTTGATAAGGAGCCTGAAGATCTAGGCATTTACAATGTTGAAAGCATGACGATTACTAATTGCCGTTTTGAAAATGTGCAAGGCGTGGTTGCCAATATTTATAGAGGTGGCACGGATGAAAGTACTTTTGGCCCCTGGGTCGCTATCAAGAATACGCAGCTTCTTAATTGCGGAAAGGGTAGTCGAAATAAACTGGCCTCCTCCTTCTTGTTCCATGGAGTTCAAAATTTGCAGATAGAGGGAACAACACTTGAACATTCAGCACCAATTACTTTATTCTTAACGAATGGTGACCCTATCTCCGTTCTTAAAAATATCCAGTTGAAGGATTCTGGAAAGATTATTTCAAATAGTAAAGCGTATACACAGGAAAATATTATAATCTCAGATAATTAATGAAGGGCAAGATTTTTCTATTGCTATTTTGTATCACCGCGATTTCGTATTCAGTATGGAGTCAGAGTCACCCGCTGCTACTACTATCAAAGAGTGATGTTGTACAATTGAAAAAAGGTATTAATGAGTATCCTCTTCTAAAAGACACCTATCGCGATGCAAAAACTGAAGTTGATTTCGCATTGACTCAGCCGATCGCTGTTCCAATGCCTAAAGATATGCCGGGCGGTTATACGCATGAGCAACACAAAAATAATTTCATGGTATTACAAAAAGCAGGTGTTGTTTATCAATTGTCGGGTGAGGTCAAATATGCCCAATGGATTCGTGATGTTTTATTTGCTTACGCTGAATTGTTTCCTACGTTCTCCAGGCATCCATCTACTAAATCTTATGCACCCGGAAAGTTTTTCTACCAATCACTAAATGATGCAAACTGGTTGGTCTATGTAAGTCAGGCGTACGATTGTATTTATGATTGGTTGCCAGTGGCTGATCGAAATAGGCTCAACACAAAACTATTCCGACCCATGGCTGATTTCCTTTCTGTTGAAACGCCTCAGTTTTTTAATCGCATTCATAATCACAGCACATGGGGTAATGCAGCAGTCGGAATGATCGGTTTGGTGATGAACGATACGGTGTTAGTAAATCGAGCGTTGTATGGTTTGCCAAATGAAGTAGCCTCGGATATTATTAAAGACAATGACGGTGGGTCAATTAATTTGCCGGGTAGCAAAGCGAAAGGATTCATCGCACAAATTGATCACTCATTTTCTCCAGATGGTTACTATACCGAGGGGCCCTATTATCAGCGATATGCCATGTATCCATTTCTTGTTTTCTCTGAAGGGCTTTCACGCAATCGCCCTGACTTAAAAATATTCGAATACAGAAAGGCGGTTCTTGTAAATTCGGTGTATGCCTTGGTAAATCTTACTAATTCAAAAGGAGAGTTTTTCCCAATCAATGATTCCCAAAAAGGAATGTCCTACCTGGCGAGGGAAGTGGTGCCTGCTGTTGATGTAGCGTATCACTATGGTAAGCAAGACCCCACATTGTTATCAATTGCAAAAGAGCAGGGGCGTGTGTCTTTAGATATAACGGGGTTAAGTGTTGCAAAAGGTATTTCCAAAAATCTTGAAAAGCCTTTTGTAAAGAGGAGCATACAACTTAAAGATGGTGCAAATGGAGATGAAGGCGCTATCGGTGTGTTAAGAAGTAAGCAATCAAAAGAGGAACTCACACTCGTTATGAAGTACACGAAGCATGGCATGGGCCATGGACATTTTGATAAACTATCTTTTTTAATGTATAAGTATGGCCAGGAAATATTTCAGGATTATGGCGCGGCAAGATGGGTAAACATTGAGCAGAAAGAAGGTGGTGTATATCTCAAAGAAAACAATACCTGGGCCAAACAAACGATAGCGCACAATACGGTTGTTGTTAATCAAACCACTCAGTTTAAGGGCAATGTTCAATCGGCAGACGAGCATCACCCAGCGCCCTACTTGTTTGAGACAAGCGATTCACATTACCAAGTAATGAGTGCAGTCGATAGTACCGCTTACCCAGGAAGTATTCTTCAACGTTCACTTTTTTTAGTTGAAGCGGGCGATGAGCCTTTTGTGGTTGATCTTTTTAAGATTACTTCCAATAAAAAGAACGATTACGATCTTCCATTTTATTTTCAAGGCGATGTGTTGTCGACAAACTTCAGCTACAAGACCAAAAATATTTTGAAACCCATGGGTAGCCAATTTGGTTATCAACACCTTTGGGAGGAGGCCTCAGGTGGTGCATCACCAGAGTCATCTTCATTTACTTGGTTTCAGAATGAAAGCTTTCAAACAATAACATCAGCAACGATACAAGGTGATAGTCTTTTATTTTGCCGGGTGGGTGCTAATGATCCTTCTTTTAATTTAAGACGGGCACCGCTATTCTTAATAAGAAGAAAAAATATTCAAAACACAATCTTTGCCAATGTCTATGAAGTACACGGTCACTACTCTCGTGTTCATGAGATTGCTTCTAATACAAAGAGCAAAATTAAAAACGTGAAAGTCATTTATGATACTGACGAATTTACTGCCGTGGAGGTCAATCGTGTAGATGGAACGTCATGCGTTGTGGCAATGGCTTTGAAAAATGCAGATGCGAAAGCAGCACATGAGGTTAAATCACTTAATCTCCAATGGACAGGAGCTACTACTGTACAAGAAAGAAATAGTGTATCCATAAAAAACAAAATCGATGAGAAGTAAAGAATTTATTTTCGGTGCAGAGCAACCTTGGGAGAAAGTTGGTGAAGGTATGTTCCGTCAGATATTGGGGCATGATGATAAAATGCTAATGGCAAGGGTGAAGTTTGACAAAGGTGGGATCGGGACAGTGCACGAACATTTTCACAGTCAAACAACCTATGTGATCTCTGGGCAATTTGAACTACAAGTTGCTGACGAGAAGAAGGTATTGAAAGGTGGTGACGCTTTTTATATTCCACCCCATGTCCTTCACGGTGCGGTATGCCTTGAAGCAGGAGAATTGATTGATGTATTCAGTCCTACCCGTGAGGACTTTTTCAAAAAGTAATATGAAAGTTAAAGGATTAAGATGGTGGATTATTGGGTTGATATTTTTAGCAACCTTAATTAATTATATCGATCGTTCTTCCTTGGGAATTATGTGGCCAAGCATCTCTAAAGATTTGGAGATGGATAAGAATGACTATGCACTGATCTTAAATGTGTTTATGATTTCTTATGCGTTAGGCCAATCCTTATTTGGACGCCTGCTGGATATAATTGGAACTCGTGCAGGATTTGTTATCTCCATTTCCGTTTGGGGAATTGCCACGATGCTTCATGCGGCAGCGAGAGGAATGCTTAGTTTTTCAGTCTTTCGTGTAGCACTAGGAATGGGCGAAGCAGGCAACTGGCCTGGTGCGGTGAAAAGTAATGCGGAGTGGTTCCCCGCAAAGGAGCGTGCCTTCGCACAAGGAATATTTAATGCGGGTGCATCGATTGGTTCTGTTGTCGCACCACCCTTAATCGCAATACTCTGGGTTGCTTTTGGATGGAAGGTAACCTTCATAATTGTGGGTATACTAGGATTGCTCTGGTTGATTCCTTGGCTTATTATCAATAAAGCTACGCCAGGATCTCACCCTTGGATAACTGAAGAAGAACGGAAGTACATCGAGTCAGGTCAAGCCACTGATGAAAAGGATAGCACTGGGACTAAAGGTTTAACGGTGCAACAAATTCTTTCGCATCGCGAATCGTGGGCAGTTTTGATTTCGCGCTTTTTTATTGAACCCATCTGGTGGTTGTTTGTTGGATGGATGCCGATTTATCTAGCTGACCAATATGGTTTCGATGTGAAGGAGATTGGATTCTTTGCATGGGTTCCGTACGTAGGTGCAGCCATAGGAAGCTTATCTGGCGGTTATTTTTCAGGTCGACTCATGTTGAACGGAGCAAGCGTTGATCAGGCAAGAAAACGTACCATCACGATTGGTGGTGTTATTATGTTTTTAGGATTGATCGCGACTATCTTATTTTCCAATAACCCTGTATTATTTGTTGTCATTGTGGCCTTTGTGTTATTTGGATTTCAGTTTGTGATCAGCAACATACAAACAATACCGAGCGATTTGTTCAGTGGTAAGTCTGTTGGAACGTTGGCAGGGCTCGGTGGCTCGGTGGGAGTTTTTTCAGTCATCATTATGAATTTTCTTGTGCCAATAATATCTGAATATTCTTATACACCGATATTTATAATGATTGCCGTATTCGTTCCGCTAAGCGTTCTAGCAATTTATGGATTGGCAAAAGAGATTAAACAAATAGATTAAATAGGAAAAATAATTTTTTAAACAATAAACTAAACTTCGAAATGGATTTAAAAGGAAAAGTAGCAATCGTAACCGGTGGAGCGAGAGACATTGGAAAGGCAGTATCCAAAGCATTGGCAAAGGAAGGTGCAAAAGTGGTGATCAATTATTTTGATAACGAAGCGCAAGCCAAAGAGACATTAAGCGAGATTGAAAGCGCAGGGGGGCAGGCCATCATTGTGCAAGGTGACATGACCAAGCAAGCTGAGGTATCGAATTTGGTTGACCAGGCTGTTAAGGCTTTTGGAAAGCAAATTGATGTTTTGGTAAACGTTGCTGGTGGTTTGGTAGCGCGTAAACGATTGGAAGAAATGGATGAAGACTTTCTTAATTTCCTGATGCGGCTTAACCTAAATACGGTTTTTCTAGCAACAAAAGCCGTTGTGCCACACATGACAGCCGGAGGTTCGATCGTTAATTTTGCTTCGCAAGCTGGTCGTGATGGTGGCGGCCCGGGATCAACTGGTTACTCGACCGCGAAAGGTGCCGTGATGACCTTCACCAGAAGTATGGCGAAGGAACTTGGCCCCAAAAAAATAAGAGTAAACGCGATTTGCCCGGGTATGATTGCTACTACGTTTCATGATACGTTTACAAAAGATGAAGTCCGGACGAATGTTGCGAATGGTACTCCCCTTCGAAGAGAGGGCAAGGCAGCTGAAGTTGCTGACCTAGTAACCTATTTAGCGTCTGATAAGTCTTCGTTTTTGACGGGAACGAATGTTGATATTAACGGTGGGCTTGCATTTTCGTAAGTGATCGATTGGTAGGTAAATTAAAAAGCTTCCAGCGTGAGAGAGAGTACTCCCTTTAAGTCAGTCGCAATTATTTGTGGTGGAGGTCCTGCCCCCGGAATTAATGCTGTCATTAGTTCGGTGGCGAAAATATTCCTGAAAGATGGCTATCGCGTCATAGGAGTACACGAAGGGTACAAGGGAATATTTTCAACCCATCCACAGATAAAGGAATTCAATTTTGATCATGCCGACCGGATTTTTAGCAGAGGAGGTTCTACTCTGATTATGGGTAGATATAAACCAAAAGATAGCGAATTTAATATCAAGTTTTTCGTTGACAATAATGTAAAACTTTTGGTAACGATTGGTGGGGATGATACGGCCAGCACAGCTAATCGTCTTTCTAAATTTTTGAAAAGTAAAGAGCTGGATGTTCGGAACATTCATGTTCCCAAAACCATTGACAATGATCTCCCTTTGCCAGACCGAAATCCCACGTTCGGCTTTCATAGTGCAAAGGACGAGGGGGTAAGAATTGGGAATACCGTATACGAGGATGCACGCACCAGTCAGAATTGGTTTATTATGTCTACCATGGGAAGGTCGGCTGGTCATTTGGCTTTTGGTATTGCTTCTGCTTGTCATTATCCGATGATGATTATTCCCGAAATGTTTTCGAAAACCAAACCAACACTGGATAAAATTATCAACCTGATCATCTCTTCCATGATCAAGCGAAAGCTAATGGGAATTAATTATGGTGTGGCACTGGTCAGCGAAGGGGTATTCCATATTCTGGATGAGAATGAATTGAAAGAAAGTGGCATCCTTTTTACCTATGACGATCATGGACATCCTGAACTGGGCAATGTAAGCAAGTCAACAATTTTCAACGTATTGGTTCAGGAAAAATTGAAACGTCTGGGCATTAGCATTAAAAGCAGACCAGTGGAACTAGGCTATGAACTCCGGTGCTGTCGCCCGATCGGATTTGACCTCACCTTATGTACCCTGTTGGGAATTGGTGTAAAGAAACTTTTTGATGCGGGAATTACAGGGTGCATTGTATCGACTAATTCGAATGGGGATATCTCGCCTTTGTTTCTGCAGGATATGGAAGATAAGAACGGGAAAATACCACCCAGACTGGTGGATATGGAGTCTGAGATTTCAAAACTATGTTTTCAAAATTTACATTACCTTAGTGTGGCGGATTATGGGGGCGCAACGATGCTACCCTCGCCAGAGGAATTTGATTTTTATAAACTATTAAAATGGGAAGTTTGAAAACAAACCGGGTAGTAACATTTGGAGAGGTGATGATGCGGTTGTCACCACCCGGCAATGCTACTTTTGCACAGGCAACAAACCTGAATATTCTCTTTGGAGGTGGTGAAGCTAACGTAGCCATATCGCTAGCCTATTTTGGCCTACCCGCAAGTCATGTAACCCAATTTCCAAATACAAATCTAGGGCGGGCCGCGACTCAATTTTTAAGGCATCATTGGATAGATACTTCGCTCGTTCAATATGGTGATGGTGATATGGGATTGTATTTTTTAGAAAAGGGCGCCATTCATCGCTCGAGCGAAATTATTTATCAGCGCGCCCATTCTTCCTTTTCAAAAATCGATGCCGCTTCACTGGATTGGAAGAAAATTTTAGAAGGCGCGAATTGGTTTCATTGGACAGGTATTACGCCAGCCGTTTCAGCAGGAGCGGCCGCATGCTGTGCCGAGGCAATTATAACCGCTAATCAACTTGGGATTACCGTATCAGGTGATATCCATTCGCGCAGCAGCTTGTGGAATTATGGCAAACCGCAGAAAGAAATTATGCCAAAGTTGATTGAGGGATGTGACATTGTGATTGCCAGCAAATATGATATAGATAAGAATTGTGATGGTAGCGCGAACGAAAAGGAGAAATTTAGCGAATCAGCTGTTCGATTGATGAAACAATTTCCCCGAATACGTAAAGTGGTTGATAAGGACAGGGTATCCGTGAGCGCATCCCACAACCGGATCAAGGGCAAACTTTGGAATGGTAAAACAATAGTAGAGAGCAAGGAGTATGACATCACACCTATTGTAGATCGAATAGGTACAGGTGATGCATTTGCAGCTGGTTTACTTTACGGGTTGATGAATTTTAACGATGATGACAAGGCAATAAATTTTGCTACGGCAGCCTGTTCCCTGAAGCACTCCATTGAAGGGGACGCCAATCTCGTTTCAGTTGATAAAGTATTGAACCTCATGCAGGGAGACACGTCAGGGAAAATTCAACGGTAGTTTAAAATTGATAATTGCGTATGGCCAGATTTACCAGAATAGAAGTAATCAATAAGATGTGGGAGACAGGGCTCGTGCCACTGTTTTATCATTCAGACATAACGGTGGCCAAAGGCATACTCAAAGCCTGCTATGATGGAGGTGCCAGGGTATTGGAGTTCACCAAGCGAGGGGATTTTGCACATGAAGTATTTAGTGCGTTAAATAAGTATGCGTTAGCAGAATTGCCGGGCATGGCACTTGGGGTAGGTTCCGTAACGGATGCGGCAACGGCATCGTATTATATTCAAATGGGCGCCAATTTTATAATTACCCCAGTATTGAGAGAAGATGTATCGCTGGTATGCAATCGCAGTAAAATACTTTGGTCGCCCGGCTGCGGGTCACTTTCAGAAATAGCGAGTGCAGAAGAATTGGGTTGTGAAATGGTAAAACTTTTTCCCGGAGGAACGTATGGTCCAGAGTTTGTGAGTGCCATCAAAGGGCCTCAGCCCTGGACGGAGATCATGCCTACCGGTGGAGTGTCGCCAACCGAAGAGAGTTTAAAAGCATGGTTCGCAGCGGGCGTACGGTGCGTAGGGATTGGCTCGCAATTAATTACGAAAGAAATAGTACAAGCGGGCGATTATGCTTTACTAGAAAAAAAGACACGGTTTGCGCTTGACATAATAAAAGGGTTGCGAAAATCTTGAGTTTATCTTTTTCAGTGAATTTTATTCCAACTTAATATTCGCATCACTTATGACCGAATCAAACACAAAAGCTCCTACTATATTTAAGAAGTTGTCTGTGCTTATCTTGGCATTTGGGCCAGGGATATTTGCGATTGGTTATACCATTGGAACGGGAAGCGTAACCTCGATGATTGTGGCAGGCAGTACCTACGGTATGCAATTGCTGTGGGTATTACTTTTGAGTTGCTTGTTCTCAGGTTTGTTGATGTATAGTTATGGAAAGTTTGCGCTGGTGTCAGGTGAGACGGCATTATTTGGATTTAAAAGAAATATCAAAGGAGGTAAGCTAATAGCGCTGTTGATTATTATAGGTATTTCATTTGGTCAGTGGAATTCATTGATTGGTATTGTTGGAATATCGTCCAATCTCATCTTCGAGATACTTGTTATTAATTTTCCAGCGTTAAGAAAATTTGAATATCATACCGTTCTTGCTATTGCCATGCTCGTGATCGGTACTATGTACTCGCTTCTCTTGGTTGGTAAGTATAGTTTCTTTGAGAAAATTTTAGTGATTTTCGTAACCATTATGGGCGGGTCTTTTCTCTTTTCATTATTTCTTATCCACCCCTTGCCAACGGAAGTTATTGAAGGATTACTTCCTACCGTACCGCAGGTACAAGGAGGAAAGATGATGGTGGTTGCATTTGTAGGAACAACCATGGCAGCGGCCACATTTCTATCGCGTCCCTTATTTATTCAAGGAAAAGGCTGGACTATAAAAGATCTTAGTGTTCAAAGGAAAGATGCCATAACGGCATCGGTATTAATTTTTATTATAAGTGGTTCGATTATGGCGGTTGCGCAAGGAGCACTTTTCCATCAAGGTAAACCGGTTACGCATGTCTTGGATATGGTGGGTGCATTGGAACCTGTAGCTGGAAAATTTGCATTAACGTTGTTTTTCTTTGGTACACTAAGTGCGGGGCTATCGTCAATTTTTCCGTGTCTTATGATAGCACCCCTACTTCTAGCAGACTACCAATCAGGAAAACTTGATTCCAGTTCGAAGCAATTCAGGATTATTACGGGTGTTGCAAGCGTAGTTGCATTGACTGTCCCAGTTTTCGGAGCTAATCCAGTTCAAGTGCAAATATTATCGCAAGTCTTTAATGTATTTGTATTGCCCATCGTTATTCTGGGCATTATGCTCTTGCTGAATAACAAGAAGATAATGAAAAACCATTCTCCTAGCATTGGGGTTCAATTCGGATTAGTGTTGGCCTTCCTTTTTTCATGTGTGATATCCTATAATGGCATTGTGGCCTTATTGGATTATTGATTTGTGAATCTCAAAAGAATTGACCGCATACAAGTGACAAATCTTTTTGAATTGACAGAAAAAAACTTTTGTCTATCGCATTTCTTTTTGAAAGATGACATAAGAATAACCAATGGGTATTAAAACTAAAGTGGCTACTATCAGACCAAAAGAAATCAAAAACACTTTCTCGTTTAATTTCATTAGCGAAAGGATTACAATTAAAATACCTCCGGCTGTCCACAAACGTCCGCCAAGTAAATGCGTCAACCTCCATACGTTTTCACTCTCCAGTGTCCAAGGCGTTCTTATTCCAATAAAATAGTTTGGCCGGATGGTTTGAAAATAATTTCCCATAAAGGCAAAAAGCCCTCCTGCGGCTACCAAAATAAAACTAGGACTTTGCAGTGTTCCCTTGCTTGCGCTGATCAATACGTAGATAATTACCAGCGAATTGAATATTGTTAATCCAAGACGAAATATGAAATACTTATTTCCCATCAGTTGAATTTTTTTCTTTGGATCAAGAATGGGCACGGCTAAAAGAAGTAAGTATATACCCAACCCAAGTATCCCAGGAAAAAATAAGAGAAAGGTTTTACTAGACCACCCGTTGACATGACCTTCCAGGTCAAAGTGTGTAGGTACTCGTTCGGGCAATTGCTGCCAAACCGTTGCCAAATATAAGTACGGCAGTACGACAAACACCAATAAGATTGTTTCTTTCACGGAGTTTTTCATTGATCTATTTTTTTAGGGTTAAGATAAATTGAAGCAGGTCATCGACCACAGTGGTGTTGATTGAGTACAGAATAAATTGGCCTTGTTTGATGGCCGTTACCAATTCAGCGCGCTTCAGTTTATCAAGGTGATGCGAAATACTCGGGGCAGACATTTCAAATTTAGCGGCTATATCCCCAGCTGTCAGGTCGCGCTTTCTGAGCAACTTAAGTATTTCCCTTCGTGTGGGATCGTTCAGGGCTTTGAAAACATCGTTCACTATCTTATTGCATAATTAGACAAATATCTAAATAATAATAGAATAGTCAATTAGATTGGGTTTTTTGGCCGGCTGTAGAGATAAACTCAATGACTTCAAAGTAATTCAATGGTTTCTTATTTATTGATTGATGTGATATACCAACGTTTATGTCAACACTTTGGGTGTCGAAATGAATTCGGATTGGGAAATTATAAAATCTACACCAACCCCCTTAAATCTACTGAACCCGTAAAATGAATTTGAGTAAACGCGGCCATGGTTCGTGTCGACACGAACCATTTTGGAAGATGTCACTTTTTACTTTTTACGCCAACTCCCTCAAATCTACAGGCACTACGCGAGAAATCCCTTTTTCCACCATGGTGATACCATAAATTACATCGGTAGTCGTCATGGTGCGTTTGTTGTGCGTCACGATGACGAACTGGCTCTCTTTGCTGAAGTTGCGGATGATGTTATTGAACTTGTCGATGTTGGCATCGTCCAACGGAGCATCCACCTCATCGAAAATACAGAACGGAGCAGGCTTCAATAAATACATTGAAAAGAGCAGGGCCGTTGCAGTAAGGGTTTTCTCTCCACCTGAAAGTTGATTGATAGTCAGTGGTCGCTTGCCTTTTGGCTTGGCAATGATGTCAATTTCCGATTCCAAGGGTTTGGTCGGGTCAGCTAATTTCAAATCACAATCATCGCCTTCGTTGAAGAGCGAGCGGAATACACTCACAAAATGTTCTTTTATTTGGTTGAATGCCGTCATGAAGGTTTCACTCGCCACCGCTTCAATTTCGCTAATGGTGCTGAAGAGTGACTCTTTGGCTTTGAGCAAATCATCTTTTTGGGCGATGATAAAGTCATTGCGTTGTTTGATTTCATTATAGGCTTCCATAGCCATCGGGTTGATTGGCCCCATGTTGTCGAGCTTCTCACGGATTTTAGTCACGTCATTGCGTAACTTTTCTTCGTCCGCTTTTGCCAAGGCCGATGCTTCTTCTGTTGTGGGTTCCCCGACCACGGAATCCAAATCAACATTAAATTCAACTGACAATCTTTCTTTTACAGAGTTGAGTTGCAGTTTGCTATCATTAAGCTGCCCTTGCAGTTCCATCAATAACGTGTCAATGTTTTGACGCTGATGCTGGATATCTCTTAAATCTTTATCGTACTGGTCGATTTCCCCCCGGCCATTATAATATTCTTTTTCAGCTTCACTCAACCCTTTTTCCATTTCCTCTTTTTCCGTATACATGCCGATGAGGTCTTCATCGCTACTCTGCGAAGAAATAATTATGGTTTGGCTTTCCGATTCGTTTTTTTGCAGTTCCTCGGAGTTGGTTTGAATGCGCAAGCTGCTTTGCTCGAGGCTTTCTTGTTTGAAGCGCATTTCTTGTTCTACGCTCTTCACCTTATTTTCCTGCTGATGGAAGAAAATATTTTGTTCGTTAAAGGCCGCTGACTTTTGACTGAGCAACTCATTTTGTGCAGTCAATTCAGTCACCATCGCCTTTAATTTCTCATCGTGCATTTTAAGTTCATGCTGTGCGATCTGAGCTTTGGGTTGCAGATCGGCAATCTCTTTAGAAAGTGAATCGATTTTTTCCAAAATATCTTCTCTTCGCAAATCGGCATTGCTGAGCATGCTGTGAAACTGCTCTTTTTTTGTTTTCACAGAAATAAATTCATCGCTCACTAACTTAATGGCGTTTTGCGCTTCTTCAATCTGTTGCTTCAAGGTGTTGTTGCGTAACCGTTCCAATTCGCGTTGGCGGTCAATTAAGCTATGACGTACATCTTCAAGTTTTTTAGAAAACTCTTTGATCTCTAGATCAAGTTTTTCAAGGTTTTTTGCGCGGCCGATTTTTTTGCCTTCAAACAAGCCTACCGATCCTCCGCTCAAACTGAATTTGCGCTTCGTGACTTTACCACTTTTGGTAATGAAAGTATTCTCATCATCTGTAGCGATACTCCTGAGGTCGCCTTCAAAGACATACACTTTGTCCAGGATAAATGACATCAAGCGAGAATATTTTGGGTCGAACTCAATAATTTGAGTAGCCGGAAAGGCATTAGAATACATCGTTACATCGGCAGCCGAAAACCGTTCAAAACGATCGAGAATAAAAAAATTTGCTTTGCCTTTGCTTGCATCGCTAAGGATGTTGATGGCTTCGTACGCTTCCGCTTCGTGATCGACTATGTAATAATTGAGATAAGGTTCTAAATAATTTTCGATGGCCACACGATATTCCTCAGAAGTAGAAATAATATCAGAAAGGAGCGGGGCATTTTTGGTCCAGCCTACATTTTTCTTCAAAAATTTAATGGCTTCCGGAAATCCCTCCAGATTTTCAACGAGTGACTTGGTGAGTTGATATTCATTTTGACGCGAATCCAATTTCCGTCCGGTCTCCGTCATTTCTTCCCGAATGATCTCAATGGTTTTTTCGACCGAACCTATTCTTGAGATGACGTCTTCCTCTTCCGTTTTGAGCTTGTCCAGGTAAGTCGTTTTCGTTCCCACTTCCTCCTGAAGAACAATTAACTTCTTTTCGAACTCAGCCACGCTGGCACTCTGATGGCTGGTATCTGTAGTGGTGCGATCGAGTTCTTGTTTAAAGGAATTGACTTGGATGTCGCGAATCTCTAGTGCCTTGTTAAGTTGGAAGGATTCTTCCTGTTTGTTGCGGTACGTTTGACGCAAGGCATCCGATTCGCCTTGCAGCGAATAGGTAGTAGCTTTTTGTGCTTCGTAGTCCGCTTTCAGTAAATCCGCTTTCGAAGTAATTTCTGCCAGCATAGCTTTTGCGGAATCACGCTCTGTTTCCAGGCTTTGAATACTGAAGCGGGCGCGTTCGTTGCTTTTTTTGTCCTGATCTATTTGATTTTTCAGGGTGGTGATACGATCGTTGAGGAAGCGCAGCCGTTCATTCTTTATCTGCTTATCGCTTTCGTATTGGCGAATTTTGGATACAAATTCATTAATCGATTTTTGGCGAGCAGAAAGTGTTTTTTCCTTGATCAGTAATTCGGCCTTTGATTTTTCAATCAAGGCTTCTTTTTCGGCCACCTCTGCAGTGAGTTTGGCCTTATTATCATTTTCTGTTTCGGATTGCTTTTGAATAACCGAAAATTTCTCTTTTTGCTTGTTCACCACCACCTTGGCCAGGTTGATGCTCTTGTCCTTATAATCTTCTTTGATTTTATAATAGTGTTCGGTCAGTTTAGCTTGCTTCTCTAAACTCTTCATATTCTTCTCAATCTCGAACAACAAATCTTCCACGCGCTCCAAATCGGCATCGGTGTCTTCCAATTTTTTCAGCGTCTCTTTCTTTCTCTTTTTAAATTTAGAGATGCCTGCAGCTTCTTCAAACAACGATCTGCGCGAATTGTCGCGGTCGTTAAGCAAATCATCAACCATACCAAGTTCAATGATTGCATAACTATTGGAGGCTATCCCTGTATCCAGAAAAAGATTGGTGATATCTTTCAACCGGCAGGTAACACCGTTCAATAAATATTCGGATTCCCCTGAGCGGTATAATCTCCGTGTGATGGTTATCTGTGAATATTCGGTGGGAAGGATATTTTTTGTGTTGTTGATGGTAAGCGATACCTCGGCCATTTGCTGGGCCGACCGCTGGCTGGTGCCATTGAAAATGACATTCTCCATTTTCTCAGAACGGAGCGCGCTGGTTTTCTGTTCCCCCAGCACCCATCGGATGGCGTCCACCACATTGGATTTGCCGCAGCCGTTCGGCCCTACGATGCCTGTGATCCCTTCATCAAAATTGATGACAATCTTGTCGGCAAAACTTTTAAACCCTTTGATCTCTAACTTCGATAACTGCATGCTCGGTATATTGATGTGGTTAATTTTGGTGTAAACGGCCAAAACTGGAAAAATCAAGTCGGCAAAGATAGAAGTCGGTTCGACAATTGAAAAGGTAGCTATTCCCAAACCATGCACATTTTATCCCAAAAGCCAATCCACATAGAATTCAAATAATCCGCTATCTTTGAACAATGGGTGAGCTGAAAATTATTATTTGGGTGGTTCTTGGGATAATCTATCTGGTTTCGCGCGCACGCAAGAAACAAGTCCCCAACCCTGAATCAACCACAGTGCCTCAGGAGGACTACAAAGAAGATAGGCCAACATCCTTTGAGGATTTGTTGAGGGAAATCCAGGCTACAAAAGTACCAAAACCCCAACCTGTTTTGCGGCCTACCCAAGAACTTAATACCATCGATTATGACGAGGTTACTGAAAAGAAGCCCTTGGAGGATACCAACTACAACAATAGGGATCATGATACTATTTACGAGACCTACGAGAAAGCCAAGCAGGAAGCTTTTTTTCGTCCTTCCATGGAAGAAACCTTGAAATTGGAAAATACAGATATGCGGTTTGGGGAATTTAAAGGGTATGAGCAGTTGGAAAAGGAGAATTTGGCTGCTGTTTATGTAAAAGAGCTAAAGGATCCCACTACCTTCAAAAAGGCTTTTATCTTGAGCGAGATACTGAACAGGAAGTTTTAGAAAACATCATTTTTTGAACTAAATATTACGTAGATGGTATAAGCCGGTAATTCTACAGGCTGATTTTTTAGCTTATTGCCATCTTTACAATCAAATTAGGGTTACATTAGTTTTTTGGGAACTATCTATATTGCGTTAATTTTTACTTAAAATGCCTAAACGTACCATCGTAATACTTTGCTTTTCATTGATAAGCTTTGCCCAAGCGACTGCACAAAATTGTTCCATTCAGGTAAAAACCGAAATAATTCAGGCCACTGATGGTCTGGATAATGGAAGCGTGACCTTCGAAGTTGAAGGACAAAGCGGATCAAAAGATTATTCGATTTTTAACATCACCTCTATTCAGAAAAATGTGAATGCAAAGCCAGCTTATAAATTTACGAATTTGGCACCCGGAGTTCATGAATTTGTAGTTATATCTCATAAGAAGGTGAGATGCACCAAGGAAGTTCAGGTTAAAATTGAGCAGCAGTGATAAAAAAAATCAATTTATTTTCTTTGATATTTTGTCTAGGCGGCTTTTCATCAATTTTTGCCCAGGTACTAAATGTTACAACCTCCAAAAAAGATGCCTGTGCTGGAGCTAGCAACGGCTCGATTACAATTACTGTTGATAATACAACCACGACAAGTCCTCCCTACACGTACTTAGTGGTTGGTACTATAAATGGAACGTCTGGCCCGTTTAACGGTACACTTACTTTAGGTGTCCCTTTAACTATACCAAATCTTACCGTTGACAATTATTTTGTGCTTGTTAGCGATAATAGCCCCTTGGTGGCTAATTATAATACCAATTTAACAGTATCGGATGTGAGTCCTGGAATTTCATTTTCTTCAGCCCCAAGCGTCACGAATAACGGAAGTTGCTCAACACCTAATGGGGCTATTACGATCTCACCAGCCGGTGGAAGTGGTTCTTATTCGTATAGCTGGACTGGCCCTAGTTTTACAGCCACAACGCAGAATATTTCGGGGCTTTCTGGTGGAAATTATACTGTGGTGATTGGTGATAATGGAGCTAATTGTTCTTTTACTTCCCCCACGATTGCTGTGACGGATCCATCCCCCATTATATACAACGTTTCTACGCCAACGTCTTCAGTCTGTATAGGAAGTGGGGGTGCGGTGACTTTATCAAATTCTGAAGGATCCGCTATTACCTATGAAATTTATAAAGGAGGGGTTCCCACTGGAATTACTTTGGTGGGAACAAACTCCCCATTGTCATTCCCAATTCCTGCTGCTCAATTAACCCCTGCAGCGAGTTATAGTTTTACGATACGTGCGGTGAATGGATCATGTACCCCTTTATTTATGAATGGTACTGCTGGCATTACTGTAAATCCCAACAATACGGTCAGTGCAGCGTCCTCAACACCGACTTTATGTGTCAACACTGCACTGACACCGATCACACACACGACCACTGGAGCGACAGGTATCGGAGCGGCCACAGGCTTGCCAGCGGGTGTAACGGCCTCGTGGGCATCGAACACGATCACGATCAGCGGCACGCCCACGGCCTCGGGCACATTTAATTACAGCATCCCGCTGACGGGGGGCTGTGGCCCGGCATTGAACGCCACGGGCACGATCACGGTCACCGCAAACAATACGGTGGGTGCAGCGTCCTCGACACCGACTTTATGTGTCAACACTGCACTGACACCGATCACACACACGACCACTG